>JACKZZ010000928.1_pt1 | contig 11087 bp, 1 predicted proteins | sample 8027871 | NCBI WGS metagenome assembly JACKZZ01 (sample SAMN15724774, study PRJNA655200) | protist metagenome | isolation source: fluorescence activated cell sorting (FACS) single amplified genomes of... | place: USA: West Boothbay Harbor, Gulf of Maine | collected 2000-07-19
CGACACAGAATGAGGTGGACGAGGGCGATAAAGTTGCTACTCCAGCGCATGATGACGCTTCAGCAGCAGAGGAAGAGACCTTTGTTCTTGTTACGAATAGGAAATCTTCTCTTACCATTGATGTTGGAGAGACTGTATAATAATAACAATAATAACGTAACGAGATACACTCAATCACTCATTCACGCAACTATTGGCGGTCATTTTTTCATGTTCGCAAACAAATATCGAATTAAAATACTCAGTTTTCTCTTTCTTACAATCATTTTAAAAGTTATACGCGCGGAATATAAATGAATATAGTAATTTTCGTAATTTTGATCTTTAATAATATTTAATAGTTTTGATATAAAAACACCTCCGCTAAGCTATAACACATTCTAGGTTACATTGGAGGAGGAAATGATGGAACAGGAGGAGGTGGAGGAGGTGCATACATAGGAACTTCACTCTCTATTACGGTCGGTTGCAAACTAGCTACGTCAATAGTAGGTTTAGGTGCAACCATAGTACCAAATCCTGGCATACCCTGGCTTTGAGGTTGTTGCATTTGCATGCCAGGCATACCAGACATCATCATCATTCCTTGGCCTTGCCCCGGCATACCCATACCCATACCCATACCCCCCATTCCCTGCATGTATTGCATACTTTGCGTAGGTGCAGAACTCATTCTAGATAGATCAACTCCCATAGAGCTTGTAGAGAGAGGAGGTATACCCTGGCCCATACCCACACCCTGGCCCATACCCCCTTGCATAGCAGACATCGCTGTAAAGTCCATCATAGGTTGACCCTGACCCTGACCCTGACTTAAGAGGTGCTGCTGTCCTTGTCCTCCCATAGGCATCATACCATACATACCCACACCATTCATGCTAGGCATAGCACCATCAGGACCCATGAAATTATGTTGTTGTTGTTGATGTTGTTGTGGTGCCAATCCCATCCCATTCATCCCAGACTGCATACCAGCAAATCCAAAGTCACCAGCACCAGCACCAGGTACAGGTGCATGTGCAGTGTTTTGAAGCTGCGCAAGTTGAGCTTGAGCACTAGCGAGTTGTGATTCTAGTTCTTTTTGACGTTGAGTATCAGCTAAGAAAACGGACGCATCAGGTCCGCTTTGCTTCGAAACTGGCGAGTCGAAGGCAAGATCCAAGAGAGAAGGAGCAATAGCTTCACGAGTGAATTGATGGTCTCCAGTGACGGTATTACGTGATCTAGGATCATTACTTGAGTCAAAGTAACGTTCAGGACGACCTTCATACATTCCTGGAACTTGATCCATACCAAACCCAGCGCCCAGTCCTTTGTTACTCTGATATCCTTGCCCATATGACATACTTGAAGATGAAGATGGTGGTGGTGCAGGTGCAGCTTGACCCATAAGATCTTGTCCTATAGGGACTAAAAGACCACCTCCAGCTTCTCTCGATTCAGCACGAGCGGTACGAATGGAATTATCATCTCTCATAATAGCAAATAATTTCTTAGCAGCTTCACGAATGGGTCCACCTTTATCAATACCACCAGCAAGCATTGTCATACCAAAAGCTCCAACTCTTCGAACAAGAGCAGAATTGTAATTTTGAAGAGCAAAGATAAAACGAGAAATCTTAATGGAACGATCCACTGCAATTTCCGAACCAAATAAAACAATAGTATGTACAATAAGAATAGCAGAATGTAATGTATAATACGGATAATCCTCAGGTGTTAATGCTTTCTCTACCAGAGCAAAGATTTTGTCATTTACACCCATATTCCATGTTAATGCTGCAATATTATTCAATTGTTTGTCACCAAGGATGAGTAATTCACTTTCCTTATCGCGCTTCGTAAATAACATATTTGCGACTTGTTTTTCTGCATCAGATTTCCCAAAGGAGTCCTTCATTTTCGTAAGATAGGCTGTCAAATCGGACATTGCTCTACCCTCCAAAACCAGCAGTACTTTGCAACACTTCCGGACTCAATATTGGTGACTTTCTATGGCCACCCATCCTTTGGTGACGATTCATAAAAGGATGGGTGGCCATTCGAGAGTCGTGCATATCGGTTATGCTTCATTTTCATAAGACCCAAATCACTCTCGAACTTTTTGTGCAGTTCAAGCCGTCTTGAACTCTTGAAAGTTTGTTTAGTTTCTTAATACTCTCGAGTATTAGATTCTATTCTTTAGGAAGCGTTCGAAAAAGCTTTCTTCGTGCTTTCAATCTCGATTGAGCGTATTTAATCAAGTGATTTATTTGAGTCTTGTGTCTTTCCCTTTCACGTCTCTCATTTGATCCTTTTGTATTTACTAGTTCTTTTTTCGAATAGATAGATTGATTAACAATGCAGCGCCCAGCTGAAATGAGTTGGACGAAGCCCAAGTGTATCGGTGAAGCGCCATCGAGACGCTCGGGTCATTCGTTTGTTATTATCGGCGAGTCCGCTTACTTATTTGGTGGTAATGATTTCCGTAAGCCTCCTGGCCCCAACAGTGATCTATTTAAGTTGGATATGAGCAGTAATAATGAATATTTTTGGTCTAAGGTCGAAGTAGAAGCAGGTGGTAACACCAAGCATCCTGAGCCTAGATCTCATCATACTGCGACAGTCTTTTTTAACACAAAGATGTTCATTTTTGGTGGATTTAGATCATCTTCAATCCGCTTCAACGATATTTGGGTCCTTGATACAGCTACTGATGAATGGTCACAGCCTGCTGTAGCCTGGACTGAGACCAAAGATGATGGTGAAGTTGTTTACAAAAAACCTTGGGAGAATGTCCCTTTGCCTCGTGGTTCCCATTCTACGACCCTTATTGGTGAGATGCTCTATGTATTTGGTGGTTATGGTGGTGCTGGCTTCTCCCGTAGAGATTTCAATGATGTTATCACCTTGAATCTCCATTCATGGGAATGGACACCTCTCGAAGTGACCGGAACTCCCCCAGAGCCCCGTTCAGGCCATCAGTCTGTATGTGTCAATGAGTCGCTTTATGTGATGGGTGGATGGAACTCCATGGATCAATTTAACGATTTCTACATCTTGAACACTATCACTAACGTATGGACTAAACCTGCCGATGTTGGTGGTGATTTTGGTCCTCCTAGATGGAATTTTACTGCTGCTTCTGCTGTTGCTGTTCCCTACTGGAAGGTCTTTGTCTTTGGTGGTAATTCTGGACAGCTTACTGATGGTAACAACCCTCGTGGTACCTTCCTTAATGACCTATGTGTGCTTGAAACTCAGCCTGATAGCCCTATGTGGACTCGCCCTACTGTTGTAGGCACACTACCTGTTCCTCTTGCTGAAACCCAAATGTGTTTCGACCCTAAAGGCTCTAAATTGGTACTATTCGGTGGATGGGCCAACAGATGGTACGGCGACCTCTACCAATGTAAGGTTGCTGATGTTGTCGGTCCACCATACAGTATCAACACAATCGAACCACTTGCCGGTCCTATCACTGGTCAAACCAGGGCCAGAATCACTGGTCTTGGTTTCGCTAAAGGCGGTACCCAGGCAACTGTTCGTTTTGCTTGCGCAAAGGGCTTCATCGAATGCCCCGCATCCGTTGAGAGCGACACAGAGATTTCCTTCAACACTCCATCTTTCGAGAAGTATGGTGCTACACCTGTGGAAGTTAGATGCTCAGTAGGTGGTCGTTCGCTTACCAATTCCAGTGTCAAATTCGACTATTTTGCTGTGTCATCTTGCGAAACCTCCCTATGCTTCGGACCTGGTGTTATTGATGGCTGCGTCGCTGGTTCCCCTGCTGAGATAATTATCCAAGCTAAGGATGATCTTGGTATGAATCGCATCCAGGGTTATGATACCTACACTGTGACTGTGTTCAAGTGCGGTGTTGACAAGGCTGGAGATCCTGAGGATGTCCCTGTACCCGACGACGACTCCAAGTTGACTGTCACTGACCAAAAAGATGGTACCTACCTTATTACTCTTACCTACCCCGATGCAGGTAAATATAAGGTACATATGTCATTCGATGGTACCTTCATGGGTAAGGCTGGTCCAATCAGAGGATCCCCTGCCCAATTGACTGTTATTGACGCGAAGGATGAGAAGGCGAATGCTACTAATAACTTACTCACCGGTGCACTTGTCATGGATAATATTCGCAAGACTACCAAGGCGAATAAGGATTATGCCACTTCCAGCTTGAAGACTTTGAAGAAGTCTATCCCCAAGGATGATTGCGACTCTCTTATCGCAACCAAGCGCACTCTTATCAAGTTTACCGAGAATGTTGAGAATGTTGAACTTAATAACGATACCAACTTTGTTGCTTTGAATTACTTCAAAAACCAGGGTAACGCCTCTGCTGAAAAGATGCTTGATCAGCTTGAGACTACAGTTGCATCTTGGAAGGATGTTAAGAAGCAAGTTCCTCTCACTTCTAACCAAATTGTTCCTCTTACAAAGATCTGGAGCGTTAATATTTCCGACCAAATTGAGAAGTACACCGAAGAAACTACCAAGAAGAAGTCAGAATTTAAGATGCGCCCCTTTTGGGAAGATTCGCCTACTATCGACGAGGCCCGCAAGGCTATGACTGAAGCTCGCAAATGGCTTGAGAAGGAGAATGTTATCTTTGAGGAGAAACTATCTCTTTGCCACACTTTTGAGTTTCCCCAGATCATCAAAAAGGCGAAGGCTGATTTCGAGGAAATGCGTTCTGATCTCGTAGAGATTGCCAAGGTTTGGAATGTTATTGAGGAACTTAAGAATTATCTTGCTGATGTTAATACTTACATTTGGAGTGATATGAATCTCGAGGGTATGGAAGATGACTCCAAGAAAAACATCAAGGAGGTCAAGAATTTGCACAAAACCATTCGTTTTAGTAAGTCTTACCAGTACGCTTCTAAGTTGGCTACTGACTATTTGAACACGGTTCCTCTTATTCAGCTCCTTGCTGCCCCTTGCATGCGTCAGCGTCACTGGAATGACCTCAAGACCATTAAGAAGGAGGATTTTTCTTCTCCTTTAGAGAAGAAAAACACAGTTCTTGGTGATATTTTGGAGCTTGAGTTGCACAAGATCGCAGCTGATGTCGAAGATATTTGTGATCAGGCTGCAAAGGAGCTCAAGATTGAGATTGCTCTTAAAGCTCTTAACGAGCGTTGGTTGGGTATTAGCTGGCTTATGAACCCATACAAAGATACTGATATTCCTCTACTTATGATGGCTGAAGAAGATTTCGAGGCTCTTGAGGCTGATCAGCTTGCTGTTCAGGGTATGCTTGCATCTAGATTCATCAAGATCTTCGAATCTGAAGCTCAGGATTGGCAGACCCGTCTTGCTAATATTGCTGATTGTTTCTTGATCATTGGTGAAGTACAACGCACTTGGTCTTATCTTGAGCCTCTTTTCATTGGGTCCGAGGAAGTGAAGCGTGAGCTCCCTGAGGACGCTAAACGTTTCAAGGGCATTGATGAAAACGTGAAGAAAGAATTGAAACAGGCTTGGTCTACACTTAATATTGAGCGCAGTTGTAATGCTGAGGGGCTTCTTGCCCGTCTTGAGAATTGCCAGGCTGAACTCGACAAATGTAAAAAGTCTCTATCAGATTTCTTGGATGGTCGCCGTCGCCAGTTCCCTCGTTACTATTTCACTTCAGAATCCGATCTTTTGGATATTCTTTCCAACGGTTCCACCCCTGAGAAAGTTCTTAAGCATACTTCCAAGATATACTTGCAAACTGATAATCTCATCCTCGACAAGGTTAAGCGAACCGATACCGGTCGACCCTATGCCATTGGTTGGATTTCTGGTGTTGGTAAGGAAGAGTGTGAGTTTGAGCCTCCTGTTGCTTTAGATGGCAAGGTTGAGATATACATGCAAACCATTTTGGATGGTTGCAAGGGCTCTATCTTTAAGTGCTTACAGCGATCTATTGAGAACTACCATAAGATGACCCGTATCCAGTGGCTAACTAGTAAGAAGCCGGCTCCTATGGAAGCTCATTCTTCTGACCCAGCTCAGGTTATTCTTCTCGTCGTGGCTGTAAACTATGTCGAGGAAGTGGAGCGGGCGTTCCAAGCTATTGAAAATGGAGATGCCAATGCACTTAAGAAACAGGAAGACTTCCAGAAAGGACAACTTGTTGATCTTATTATGCTTACCCAGACAAAGCTTGACAAGAGTGACCGAACTCGTGTAATGGTGTGTATTACTATGGATGCTCACTCTCGTGATATTGTAGCCAATATGGTTCGTGATCATGTCACAGAGGTAACATCATTCGTATGGCAGTCACAGTTGAAGCACAAGTATCGTGTTCCCCCCTCTCATGCTGCTCATCTTAAGAGAGACATGCACTTGCGTGACCAGGGAAAACGCGCAGAAATTGCTATTTGTGATGCTATTCTTCCTTATGATTATGAGTATCTTGGTAACGGTCCTCGTCTCGTGGTCACCCCTCTAACGGATCGTATCTACGTGACCGCCACCCAGGCTCTTGCACTTAAGATGGGTTGTGCCCCTGCTGGTCCTGCCGGCACTGGTAAGACTGAGTCTACTAAGGATCTTGCTTCCGCTCTAGCTAAGTGCTGCTACGTGTTCAACTGCTCTCCTGAGATGGATTATCTTGGCCTTGGTAACATTTTCAAGGGCCTTGCATCCTCAGGATCCTGGGGTTGCTTCGATGAGTTCAATCGTCTTATCCCTGAGGTGCTTTCCGTATGTACCGTGCAGTTCAAGGCTGTGTGCGATGGTGTCAAGGCAGAGGCTGCTCGTATTGTTGTCGAGTCCGATGAGGTCAGTCTTGATCCTACAGTAGGTGGTCACATTACCATGAACCCTGGTTATCTCGGTCGATCCGAGCTTCCAGAGGGCCTAAAGGCTCTCTTTCGTCCTATTACTGTCATGGTGCCCGATCTTGTCCTTATTTGCGAGAATATGCTCATGGCGGAGGGTTTCACCATTGCTAAGCAGCTTGCATCTAAGTTCTACGGTCTCTACTCTTTGCTAGGTGCCCTCCTGTCTAAACAGATCCATTATGATTGGGGTCTTCGAGCCGTGAAGTCAGTGCTTGTTGTAGCTGGTGGTTTCAAGCGTGCCGAGCCTGATCTTATGGAGGAGGCCTTGCTTATGAGAGCTCTTCGTGATTTCAATACTCCCAAGATCGTCCGTGAGGATGAGGTTGTGTTCTTTGGTCTACTTGGCGATTTATTCCCTGGAATTGACCCCCCTAGAAAGATCAATCCTGAACTCGAAGAGCATGTCAAGATGGCTTGCGAGAAACTCAAGAACTATCCTGATGAGACGTTCCGCATGAAGTGCGTCCAGTTGGAGGAACTCTTGGAGATTCGCCATTGCGTCTTCGTGATGGGTTTACCAGGAGCTGGTAAATCACAGACCTGGAGAACTCTTGCTGAGGCCCGTACTATTAGAGGCGACAAATGTAAGTATGTTGATATTAACCCTAAGTCTATCAAGACCGAGGAGCTTTATGGTTTCATTTCTATGGCTACTCGTGAGTGGAAGGATGGTCTTCTATCGAAGTCTATGCGTGATCTTGGAGAGATTCCCGACACAAAGCCTAAGTGGTTGATTCTTGATGGAGATTTGGATGCTAATTGGATTGAATCGATGAATTCCGTCATGGATGATAACAAGATGCTTACATTGGCCTCTAACGAGCGTATTCCCGTCAAGCCTCACATGCGTTTGCTATTCGAGATCCGTGATTTACGATTCGCCACTCCCGCGACAGTGTCACGTGCTGGCATTCTTTTCATCTCTTCTGATGATGGTACCCAATGGAGATCTCTTATCCAATCATGGCTTACTGACAAGGGAACTGATAAAGAGGGTGTCACTGACTATCCTCCTCATGTCATCGAGAAGCTCTCTGAATTGTTCGTCACATACTGCCCCGCTACACTAAAGTGGATGTCTAAGTTCGTACAACCAGTTGTAAAACTACAGGATATGAACTTTGTTCAGTCATTGCTATTTATGCTTGATGGAACACTTTATCCCGAGGTTCTCAACAACGAATTGCCCGATTGTGTCGAAAAAGCTTTCATTTTTGCTATGATTTGGGCCATGGGTTCCGCTCTTACTGTCACTGATGACGGAACAGATCATCGGAAGATGTTCTCCGACTGGTGGAAGACTGAGTGGCGTAAAGTCAAGGTGCCTGGACAGTACACCATCTTTGATTACTGGTTCGACCCCGTTAACAATACCTTTGAGCTATGGTCTAAGTCACCATTTTTGTCTCAAGATATGATGGCGTTCGACTCTCGCACCCAATCCATGCAAACTATCACAGTCCCTACTCCCGAGACGTGCTCTGTTACGTTCTGGATGAAGTGCCTTGTAGGTATGCGCAGACCAGTAATGCTTTGCGGTCCTGCCGGTACTGGTAAGACCCAGATCATTAATGGTATGCTTGCCGAATTCAACCCCGCTGAGATGATGCATACTATTATCAACTTCAACTTTTACACATCTAGTGCTATCTTGTTGAATACTATGAGTTTGCCTCTTGTAAAGAAGACAGGTACTAACTTCGGCCCCCCAGGTACTGCTAAGTTGCTCTACTTCGTTGATGATATCAATCTTCCTGAAGTCGATAAATACGATACCCAGAGCGCCATTGCTCTTCTACGTCAGCATTGCGAGTACCAGCATGTATACGATCTCACCAAGCTCACAGCGAAGCAGATCTCCAACACTCAGTATGTTGCTGCTATGAATCCCACCGCCGGTTCTTTTGAAATCAATCCTCGTCTCCAGCGCTGGTGGTGGTGGTTGTTGCAACTAGATTGTTCTGTCGTACCGAAAGCGGAGGTTACAACAAGGTCAAGATTTAGCAGTATGCTTAAAAGCTCAACCGATAGAGCTCTGTTTAGGCTCCTCATTTTCCCTAAAGATGATCCGTATAATTTCATTTTCAAAGCACCAGATTTGAGCAATTCAAAAAGATGGGACTGCAACTTGGACAAGATTAAATGCCGCCAAGATGCAATCAATGAGGCTATAAAATTAACAGCTATACCAATGTCGACCTCGAAGGGCTCACGGATCCCCTTAGATATTAATGGTGCACTTAGTTTCTACAGTTCCTTTTACACAGACTTCAAAAAGGATGAATTCACGACCATTATTATTACCTTCCCACACAACATTCTTGATATGAAATCGATCGAAGAAAAGTCTAATGAGCAAATTGCGGCTATTCAGTTCATCAGTCTTAAAAATAGTGTTGAAGAAAGAGAGAAGCTATTAGCCATTTGTGCCAAACTAGAAGAGGAAAAGGTGGCAAACGGTACCCTCGACGAATTGGTAGCGCAAGTATGGATATATATATTAAAAACCAAATCCTTGAATAAGTCTCAGATACAAAAGGCCCTGGCCGTGACCACGATAGATGTTGAGTGTGCTTTCGCAAAACTATTCAAAATGGGGCTCCTAGTTTACAACCAAGACCAATTTTGGGGTTCATCAAATCATTTGCAATCCCAATACAGAATTGCGGCCAAAAGTAAATGGCCTCGTCCGTTGTATGATCCATGGAAGGCACTATCAGGCGAATGTTTCACTAGTTTCGAATCTTGGACAGGCACAGAAGAAGACGATTTGTCCACAAATTATGCGAACAGATCTATTGCTCACAGTACTGCTATTCGATTGGCAAGTATTCAAATGAAAGAAATAGCAACAAAAGCTAGATTAAAAGTAGATAAAGATGTGATAAACGTGTATATCCATTTATTACACTACAAAATAAATTTCGATAAAGAATACTGCGCAGCAGTATTGGGAAAAGACAATGAGATAGTATCAAAAGCATTTGTGATTTTGAATGAAATAGGTATTTTAAAAAGAATATCTTTTTCCAAGTTTGAATTCGCCTCTGATAACACAAGGCAAGAAATTGAATATAGTAAAAAACAAAGAGACGATTATTTGAAACAACTGCAATGCTTTGTCCATATCCCAGCCCCAGCCACCACGGTTTTGCAAACGAAAACAAGTGATGATATCCAAAAAGCCGCTATAGATGAAGTGAGTTTCCTGGTAATTCGCATTTGGTATCATTTAGTACTAACAAAATCACTTGATTTGCGCAAATGCGCAACTATGCTAGGTGTGAGCCGTTCAGATGTAATATGCGCATTCCAATATCTCCAAGAGATGGGTTACTTACAAAAGACACACAAAAGGTACCAAATGCCAATACAACAAGGCGAAGATAAAAATCATCTCCTAATGAAATTATCAGAAAAGTACAAAGAGGCATACAAAAATGTCATCCAGCTATACAAGGAAACTGATGAACTTAAACTTCAAGCACAAGAGAAATCCAAGAATTGTCTAACAACCATGTTCCTAACGAAAGAGAAACAAGTAGCAGCAGCTGAAGAAAAAGCTCGTAAGGAAGCAGCAGCAGAAGCAAAGGCCCTTAGCAAGCAGCGAAGGCTAAAGAGAGAAGCAGCAGCTGAGGAGAGGGCCCTTAGCAAGCAGCAAAATAAAGCAGCAGCAGCTGAGAAGAGGGTTTGTGAGACAGTTTCTACAGTTTCTAGCATACTAGCGAACCTTACTAAAATGGAAGCTCTAAGGCAGGAAGCTAAGGACAGGGCCCTTCGCCTGCAGCAAATTAAAGCAGCAGCAGCTGAGAAGAGGGTTTGTGAGGCAGTTTCTAGCATACTAGCGAACCTTACTAAAACGGAAACTCTAAGGCAGGAAGCTGAGGACAGGGCCGCCCTTCGCGAGCAACAGCAGCGAAGGCTAAAGAGAGAAGCAGAAGCAAAGGCCCTTAGCAAGCAGAGAGACGATGAGAAGAAAACGGTAGCTCTAAAGCGAAAGAGAGAAGCAGAAGCAAAGGCCCTTAGCAAGCAGCAAAAAAAAGCAGCAGCAGCGGAGAAGAAAGCCCTTGTGGAAGCTTGTAATAAAGTAGCAGCTGATGAGATGAAAGCCCGCCATGACGCCCGTGAGCAGCGGATCCAGGAACAAGCCCGTGTAGCAACCCTTCGCCAGCAGCAACAAGCCCGTGAAGCAGCAGCAGCTGAGAAGAGGGTTAGTGAGACAGTTTCTAGCATACTAGCGAACCTTACTAA
>JACKZZ010020862.1_pt1 | contig 11073 bp, 3 predicted proteins | sample 8027871 | NCBI WGS metagenome assembly JACKZZ01 (sample SAMN15724774, study PRJNA655200) | protist metagenome | isolation source: fluorescence activated cell sorting (FACS) single amplified genomes of... | place: USA: West Boothbay Harbor, Gulf of Maine | collected 2000-07-19
TTCATGAGTCATAGAACCAAAGGCGACCATTGTATTCCGCTTATGTATGAGATAAACTCTTTTCCCAACCACATAGCATACAATGATTCCAGCTAATACAATCCCTATGATAATTGCAGGGCTTACCACCCCATTACTTGCTACTTTGCTATTTTGGATTGGCGATGCTGTGTCTTTATCAGGAACCTCGCCATTTTTATTCACAACCATTTCAGATTTTGACTGTACTGTTGATTCAGGGGCAACGTAATCGTAAATCGCTGGAAATGTTATAGAACCTCCATAAAACAATGTATTGCCACCTGCATCCTCAAACGCTCTTTTTGATATTGTGAATGAAGGTATCGTAATGGACACGGCATCTGATGCTGTTGGCCCTAATGTTATTGTACGATTGCCTTTTGTGACAAATAGAACACCTGACGCTTGCAATTTTTGGGCATATAAAACATAATTGTAAACAGGTCTAATACAAGAAGCACTTTCTAGCTCGTACACAGCTATCGCGCCTCGCAATCCAATTCTATTACGTAGGGGCCAATCTAGCAAGTAGCATGATTGACAACTAATTTCTGCGTTACATTGATTTACTAAGTAAATTTTCTTCATCGGTTTTGTAAATTTTTTGCTTGTTTTTGGATTGAATAGCGCTTGTCCTGCATCAATAACTACTGGAGAGTTTCTGCCACTTATAATGACCTCAGTTGTGGAAATATCAGATTTTACTGTGTGGGGCATTCTTTCACTTGCCTTACCCTTTTCTAACTTCGGTAAGACCGCTTGGATCGATCCACCAGCTGCGTTACACGTCTCTAATTTTGTATATAAATCATCCCCATGACCTTTTCTAATATTATATGTTGGTATTGTGATTCCGTCTCTCAGCGTTTGTGAAATACCTGACCCTGCAATTAAAGTCATGGTCATGTCGTCACGCATGGATAAAATAAGGCCTTTACCGCCTATGTCTTGAACAGCTTTGCTTACATCAATAAATTCATGTGCGCAGTATATGTCATTGGCTTTGATAATAACTACCATTCCATTGAGATCATTGCCATTTGTAAAGACAGTGCCGTTGCTAATTTTTCGCAAGCATGTAACACAATCAACGCCTTCTCCTGTATTTTGACCAGATGCAATCATTTTGCAACTTTTATCGACCACTCCTGCTACTAAAACTATTGGAGCTTCCGCCATGGTACTTGGGTTGTATGTTGTTTGTCCTGCTGGATACGAACCACCATTACAGGATGACGCTTTTGATCCAGATGCTTGTGGTGTAAATGTCAAAGTTGTGTCAGGTATTGACTCTAAATCGTCTTCGTGCGGAAAAAAATTAGGCCCCCAACCATTTGTAATTTGTGGCAATGATACATGGACCTCAGGCGCATTTTTTTCGTCACCTTTGGTTCTACCTTTTAAGATATAGTACACGTAATCTATTTGCGACTGCTTCATGATGTAGACTGCAACTTTCAATTCAATGCCAACAGTGTAGGGGGCGATGCTGGCTGGCAGCCGGTCACCGTTTGGATTTTTCATTATTGCCGCGATTCCACCATGTTGTTGCGTCATATATGGATAGTGGTGATAGTTTTCAAAACATCTTGGAAAATCAATAAATAAAAATATTTTTCCTTTTAAAACATCATCCGGAGTTTCAAATGGTGACGCTAAGTTATAGCAGTCTTGGCAAGTTGCTAATGAATAAAACGATTTACATGAAGTGTGCCATTTTGGAATTATTACTTCCCCACTAACAGCAGGAACTTCATCTGGGTTAAACGATGCCATAGCAGCTGGATAGGTCCATTTTAATTCCCACGGAGACAATATCTCTATCGGAGTTTCCCGGTGCGGCGCCCGTGGCTCCAGTGATACTTGCCAACCAACATAGTTGCTCCAATCGATAGTGATAGGTTCTACCGTACCCCGAAATATGGCTTCTGTCTCTTTTGTAACTGTGCAGGCTGGTATGTCCGCTGGATTTCGCGTGTGGTCATACCCAATAGTTCTTGGTATAGCATTATTAAAAACATTTGTAAATATAACACCAGAAGCACCTGCATCTATTGCATTTTGGACTTGTGTTCTTGATGAACACTTGAACTCGCCACTTATCACTCGCAAACTTAATAGAACAGTTTCTCCAGACGAAATTTTATTTTTTAAAGGTGATACCACCACGTCATCAATAGTTATTGGACAACCATCTTCACCATCATTATTATAATCATCATTTAACGACATTTTTTGCGGTATTAACAACGTAGAAGTTACATGCCCTGACTTTGGATTAGGAGAACCAAACATCGTAGGCATACAACCATATTTACCAGCAATGCTAGCTGGCGAGGTGACTTCAACATATGAATACGAAGCCTTTGATTTTATTACTAGCATAATGAAGAATACGAATGAACTAATAAAACCCGCCATCTTTACTTTGGTCATACCCAGAAACGAAATTGCTTTCAAAATAAATAGCAATGTTTGAACAGTAGCTGACGTTAACAGTTGTAATACAGCAGAAAAATACTGCAACGCGCGACGAAGAAACAGATGCAATAATAGTATTATAATTAACAATTGTAATACAGCAGAAAAATACTGCAACGCGCGACGAAGAAACAAATGCAATTAATAATATAATATTTTTTTTTAATTATTATTATAAATTAATAATAATAGCACAATAATAAATTATTAATAAAAAAAACTTTTATCAATAACGCAATTACCCCAACTAAAATATATTATTATTCCAATTATAATACTGTGGTGTATTATTTATATAATAGTAGTTTTTTGGTGCATGAATTTTACATTTTGAGAAAATTAGAATAGAATAGAAATAGCATTGGATTCATTCAGGTACATTTGTGCATGTTCGAAGATCAATATAAATAATATAATGGATTTGAGATTGTGCCTTGCAAAATAAATGTACCATGTGGTAGCTTTGTTGTGGAAATATTAAGTATATAATGTGTACTCTAATCCTCCTATTTCGTCATCGATGATACCTTGATATTTACATATTTATATGTAGTACGATACATAAAATGTACTTCCGGTAAAGTTCATCATAATAGCATTTTTTTGTAAGAAAAATGAAACTTCCTTATAAAAAAAATACGCCGTGGTGTGTTAAGTGAAAGTACATGTAGCAAGGTGGGGTAGCAAAGAAGCCAGGTATTATAGTAATAAAAATAAAAAAAAACTGGATTGTGTATGTACGTCGTACAGTAGTACTACAGTAGTATATTGTAATATTATTTTTTTTTATATTACATATTATTATTATTATTATTGTTGTAATTATTATACCTGGTAAAGCTGGAAAGGTCATCATCATCATAAAATTATTACTACAGCAGCAGCAGTGTATATTATAATAAATAATATATCAATAAATACTAACGTATAGATGCATCATACCACCAACTTATGGGCAGGGATCATAATTCATCTCGTCATACAAACACTCTTCATTTTTATATCAAAGGAGGGTAGCGCGTAAGTGGTGGCTTGCAAAACACTTTTATGGGGCAAAAAGCAACAAAATCTTCAAACGTAGATCCGCGGACGGGTAAAGAAAAGCAAGTTCATTATGTAAAAAAAATAGAAACAAATGTAAAAAATAAAGTTGATAAAAAGTCTGCAAATAATAATGGTGAGTCAGATAGTGTAAAAAGTAAGCAGTTAAATAACAAAAAGAAGACCGAAAGAGTTCCAGAAAACCCATTAAATAGTTATGTTTCATCGTATTTACGACGATTGTTTAAAAAGTTTGATCTTGATAAAGATAATAACTTAAATCCAAAAGAAATGAAGAATTTAATTGTGCACTTAACCGGTCGTAAAATTTCAAAAGCACAAACAAAACTTTTTTTAGAGAGTATTGATGAAAATAATGATGCATTGATACAACGAGGTGAATTGGAGCATTTTGTAACAGTTGGTATTAATTTAAGTGATATGAAACGAAAAAATTATGCAAAACGATCCAAATTGCATTCAATAATATTGCGTTTTTTTGATGTCTGCAAACAAGAATTGCAGTTGGAGCGCGATGAACTGCACGTAGATATAAAATTAAGTTCGTCTGATGAAGAATGTGAAAATACGCATTATTCCGCCACAAAAGCCGAACATTCTAGCGATGAAAGCTCCGAGTATGATAGGCACTTTGTTAGTGATAGTGAAAGCGGTACTATTTCAACACAATATAGTATTCGTGTAGGTTCTGTACACTCCTCAGCTGCATCTTCTTCGAAAATGGACTATGGTGGAAAAGAAAATGATGATTATTTATCTAACTCATCTGACGAGTACGGTACACGTTATAGCGTATATTTAGAATCTGAAATAGGAAAAACAGGAGGAAGTATCGATGGCAGCGCATATGAATTTGGCAGTATTAAAAACCTTAGAGAAGACAAAGAACAACTAAGAGACATATTTGATGATCTAGACGAAGATGGAGATGGCCAGCTGCAAGTGAAGGAATTCCACAAAGCTCTTTTTCGACGTCCAGAAATAGGTACATACATACGCCCAAAAGATGTCCGAATAGCTTTTGCTGTACTGGGTATACCACTGGGACAAAGCATGTCATTTTCTGACTTTGAACGATTTTGCCTACAAACAAGAGAAAAACACCACAATGCATTGCAAAGTCGTGAAGCATTATCATGGGTACAAAAATTACATTCAATGTTTTGGCGTTTTGGTGCCGATCGATATGGAAATCTAACAATAAAAAGACTGCGCCATGGCTTATTGTTATCCCCATCTCTCGGTCGAGTCTTGAATATTGATGAAATAGATCATGCTTTAGAGAAATTAAATTTACGTAGAAAAGATTTTGTACGGTTTCATAGATTTAAAACATTTTGTTTAGAACTAGCTTCATTGAAGAAAATATCAACAGCTACCAAAACGTTGAAATTAATTAACGAGTTGCATTCTATCTTTGTAAGCCTTGATGTTAATAAAAGTGGCACGTTAGAAGTGAAAGAGTTACGGAAAGCATTTTTCAATCGCTCAGATATAGCACGTTATGTAACACCGGCACAGATGCGAGAAACATTCCTATCGATGTCTATACCATCGAATGGATGCGTTACATACGAACAATTCGAAAGGTGCGTGTTAGCGGCAAATGGCGGTGTTGCTTTTGAATCAGATGCTGTGTTTGATGATTTAACCTCGGCATCGAACTCTGTACATGGTAGTACCAAAGAGCGGCATTTTGGAACCAATTCATCTACTACATCATCATCTGGAACTAAAAACCAGTTGTCGGATAGTAGCTTTTCAGATGAGGAAAGTGAAACTAGTCATACCGCGAATACCCAAAAAGATGAGTTAAGCGAGGGATTTACAATACCTTTTTCAGCTATTGCTTTGACTGGGTACCATGAGGGGACATCCCATAAAAGTATTAATCAAAAACGTAAGCATTATGGCCATCACAAAAAACAGGAAATAATAGATAATAAATCTAATTTCGCATTAGATGGCTTTGATATGGATACAGAGGATAGTATGTCTGTATTTTCTTACCAAAGTTCAAAAGCTGGCAAATCGCGTTGGAGTATGCAATCGCATACAAACAGCGACGAATTGTATGCGCATAATGCGCCAGATTTACTGCTAATCGGTTCTTCGTCTGAAAGTGAATATAATAGTGATGACTACGGGTATGATTTAGAAAATCAGGACATGGATTATGTGCCGGGGGACAACACGGGGGAACATGTGCAAGATTTTGAATTAGTTGAAGATGAAGATTAAAGTAATATTTATTTATCCTATCAAAAACACTACGAATAAGTATAAAAATAATAAATCTATTTCATAATGATCGAAAATAAACATACCAAATATGCATCGACGTATGGCCATTGAAGCAGGCGTTGTTCTAAGTTATCTAAAGTAATCATATTGATGATTTGTTTTATTCAAATTTGAATTTAACATTTTATAGAGGATGATATGTGTGATACGTGTGTATTATTTTGTACTTAAATCAACAACACTACTTCTTTTAGACTCCTATCAAACAAAAATACCCCCTTTTTTCATACTTGTTACTATATGTGTTAGTGGGAAGATTTTCCTATCCCCCTTTTTTGGGAATCCAGAATCTCGAAATCTCAAATCCTGTTGTTGGTTTTGGTGGATTGCCGAGGCGTGATTGATGATACCTTGGTAATAAATTAATAATAAATTAATAATAATATAAATAAAAAAAAATATACAGAGTGCTGGAGTGGTGGTGTAGTATTATAATAAAAAAAAATAAAAAATTAATTATAATATTATATCTCTTCTTCTAGCCGTCGGCACATCGTATTATGTCTCCATGATGATTTTCAGACTTTATCAATAAAAATCAACTAGTGTTATTTCATTGAACCTGCTTGAAGCAAGTCGTACAAAAAGATAGAACTGCGCACACCGACGTTGCCAGAAATTCGTAATATTACCAGTGGTATGGCGTCATTATTGGAAGCAGATAAATCTAATGGTTGCCCGCACATATCTGAAAAAATTGCAAAACAGTTAAGGACTCAAGAAAGTGATAATAAAATACCGCTTGTTGACTTAAAGAGCAATTATAACCGTATAAAAAAGGAAATTGACGATGGTATTGCAGACGTGCTACAAAGCTGTTACTTCATAGGTTCACCACATGTAAAACAATTTGAAAAAAATTTTGCTAGCTTTATTGGCACAAAACATTGTATTGGTGTTAACTCAGGTACCGACGCATTGATTTTAGCGATGAAATTTTTAGGCATTGGTCCTGGCGACGAAGTTATTGTTCAGGGAAACACATTCATTGCAACATGTCTTGGTGTTTCAAACAATGGAGCTAACGTAGTGCTCGTTGACAATGATCCTGATACATACATGATAAACATCCACGAGATTCAGAAAAAAATTACAAACAAAACAAAAGCACTTGTAGTAGTACATCTCTATGGCAGTATGCCTGATATGGATGCAATTTGTAAGCTTGCACGAGACAATAGTTTATTGCTGATTGAAGATGCTGCTCAAGCACATGGTGCAACATTTAAAGGCCGGCGTGCAGGTAGTTTTGGAGATGTCGGTTGTTTCAGTTTTTATCCAGGAAAGAATCTAGGTGCTTTTGGTGACGGTGGTGCAATAGTTACGAACAATGATGAATTATCAGAAAAAATTATGTGGTGGCGTTCATGGGGTGCAGCAAAGAAATATCATCATGAAATAAAAGGAGGAAATTCCAGGCTTGACAGCATACAAGCTTCTGTACTAGATATTAAATTAAAATATATCGATCAGTTTAATGCAGAACGGCAGCAACATGCAGAGATGTACTCAAATCTTATATCAAACAACGACATTTTGAAAAACATAATTAAACTGCCAGTAATCGTACAAGATGTTGTCCCTGTGTGGCATTTATATGTTCTACAAGTTAACAAACGGGATGAATTGTTAAGACATTTCCATGATAATGGAATTGGCGCTGGAATACATTATCCAATACCGATACATCAATTAGGTGCATACAAAGAACTATTATGTTATGGAAAGGATTTACCAAATTGTACAAATGCTGCATCTAAATTGATATCATTGCCAATGTATCCAGAACTGACTGAAATACAAATCAGACGAATTGTAAATGTTATGGCTACTTTTTTTGATACCAGGAATGATTAAAATTTTAGGGATTATATTATATTTTTGTACACCCACAGAAGTTTGTGCAAATATATCGGTATAGTGACATCGATTCATATAGCCCGGTTGTTTTATTCTTTTGGATAGTAGACGGCTCTCGTATATGTTTACGTCGTCGTATCATAATAAAAATAATAATACACATGATTATGGATGTCAGGTATATAAATAGTCTCGTATCATATCAATATTGTTTATATGTACGTTTTCACTTTTTTGATGATCTCTAGAATCTAGATGATACCGCAAAAAATATTTTTTTTACAACCCGCTTTCACTCTCATTTCTCACTGGAAATCCTACGTCAGCAACATCTACTTTTGCTGTAAATTTGTCTTTATCGTTTTTTAATGAATCGCTATCCTCGGTGCTCAAAACATTATTATCATCATCAACACCTACTTCTTCCTGTTCTAAAAATTTCTCAGATTCACGCAAACTTCTTTCCCATTGTGCTGCTTCCTCACGTTTCGTTTGTTCAAAAGTTCCTACCACAGCATCAACATGCGCTTTCATTTCGACTTGTCCTTTTTCCTGTACTTTAATCATTTCTTGCATCTTTAATACTTTATTCTCAGCTTCTTGGAGCTTCTCCTTCGTCTGTGACTGTATGCTTGTCATTGTATCTAAAACAGCAATTTCACTAACCTTAGCTAGTATTCCTGAGAGTACATTCTCAACTTCAAGAGCAATAGCTGTTTCTGTAATACCATTTGATACACTATCACATTTCACACGCAGTTCTTCATGTTCCTGCTTATTCTGGATTTCATTATTTTCAATTATAGTTTTTCTTTCTTCTGATTCTTTAATTAATTTCTCTTCAACTGCTCCAAATCTAGTGTCCATTATTTCAAAAGTATCTTCAAATCGCTTTTCAGTTACTAGACTACGTGCCTCTTGTGCAGCAAGTGCAGCTTCGGCTTCTAATTTATTTATTATATCTGACATCAAGCCTTGTACCTGCTCGCTTTCAAGCTCTGTGCGAATATTTTCGTGCCTTTCTGATAATATTTGCTCAACAACATTATTACAAACTTGATCGATAACAATATTACATTCTTGCAATGCAAAGTTTTCATTAATTTTATCACAGACATGCAATGCAGCTCGCGTTTGAACCTCTTTGTTAACGTCTATATCTCTCCTTAAATCAGCAAACGCTTTCGCAGCTTCCGTTCTGAGTAATTCAGTCTCATGGTGAGAGTCAGTTGACCATTGTGTCATGGCAGAGTTGACCGAGCCATTCATTAGTTTTAAATCATTTGTTAAATTTGCTCTCAATTTAGATATAGCTTCGTCAGCTTGGCGTCTATGATCACCGACAACGGATTGCAATGCACTAATAGAGTCAGTACTTGCGCGTGCATATTTATCTATTCTCGCATTAATAGACTCCACTGCAGACTCCCATTCATTTTCATCTGCCTTTTCTCTATTTTCAACGGCGTCTAATCGACCAAGCATTTCCGAGTTAACAAGAGCTTGCGAACGACTTTGATTTGCTAATGTTGTAATCATTTCTCTCTGAACACTATCAATTTTTTCGTCAACTAAATCCGCCCGAGATACCAATGCCTTCATTGCCCCTTCCAAACGAGCCGCTGACTCATTCCTTGCTGCTTCTAAATTGGCCGAAAGGCGGGATAATGATGTTTCAGAACTCATTTTTATTTTTTGCTGCTCTCGCATTCGAGCTTTAATTTCTGCTCGCACGACCTCTTCTAAGTTTGATTGTGCATGCTCTACTGCGTTGCGGAATTCCGTCAAAGCGGCTTGTGATTCTTGAACAGCTTTAAGAGAATTTGCATCAACGCGTCTAAAACCTTCTGCTTGGGAGGTTTCAATTCGCTGTACTGCAGAAGAGAGCGATTCATGATTCTTAGAACTATCAAATTCACTTTTTCTTAAATCCATTGTTCGTACCTCTTGCTCCCTTTTTAACACTTCATCAATTGCTTTAAATCTAGCTTTAATATTTTCCCTTTCAATTATTGTCGCTTCATCTTGGGCTATACTGCGTTCTGCCGCTTCCTTACTTAACTGTTTGAATCGCTCTTCCATATTTTCACGTTCCGATAACATCCGATTTGCTAATTGTGCTAATGTATTTGTAATTTTATCGCTAACTTCTATGTCTGTCTGCACTAAAGCATTTCGCACTTCTTGCATCCATGATGATTGTTCACTTTGTAAACGCCGCCTTTCTGCACTTTCATTATCAACAATTGCTCGCTGTCTTAAGGTTGCTTCACTTAATTCCATTAAATGCTTTTCCAAATCTTCTGCTCTTTTTGCGACAGCGCCAAATTTTTCCGCATCTCTACCTTCCATTGCCATAATTCCTCTTTCATCCGATTTTAATCTCATTTCAAGACCTTCAATCCGTTTTTGCAGTAAACTTAAGCCTTTCCCCATACGTTCAGAGGAAGTCTCAACAATTTTCCCTAAACGTGAAACTTCGCCAAACATTACTGCACCTTTCCGTTTCTCCCGCTCTTGGAATTCTTTATCTTGATTTTCTCTATCTTTCACAATTACTTTTAATCGATGAAGATCTTCATCAACAAGTTTAACACCACCTGTACCACTCTGTACACGCTGAACAGCAGAGTCAATTCTTTGTTGAACAACTTGCAACAATCTACTATTAACGTCCAGTCGTTTACTTTTTTCTTTAAATTCGCTAATTTCATTTTGTTGATTTTCAATTATTCTTTCCATTTGTGCCAATCGCTTTTCAATGACAGAAGTACCAACGTCTGTGGCTTTGTTTTTTACACGTACCTCCATTTCTAACTCTACACGCCTCTGTACCTCTGACATAATCCTGCTTTCAGAATCGGACATACGTTCTAACATAGATTTTTGTTGTTGTACAAGTACGTCCCGTAACGTGCTATTCTCTTTTTCTAGTTGATCAAGCCGCTGCATCATACTTACAGCCTGTGCATTATCCATACTCAGTTGTGGCGTATTTGATGGTTCAATAATATTTCGCAAGTAATTGGGATCTGCGTTTTGTAATATTTTCATGGCTTCGTCTACTTTTGTTGTATTTATATTATTTTTTCCTAACGGATCATTAACATCATAATCTTCTTCTCTATATTGTTGTTGTTGAATATTAGCACGATTGGCATATGCAGCGCGTGCCACTTGTATCCCATTCATGATAATGATGGATTAGCAAGCTTTTATATATGTTTGCGTATATGTATGTACCACTACTGCCAAAATAAAAAATTCACCTGACCTACGTATTCTTCTCAGGTACATTGAAACGTTGCCACGCAACACATAACAATAATAATAATAATAAATTAA
>JACKZZ010010141.1_pt1 | contig 11071 bp, 6 predicted proteins | sample 8027871 | NCBI WGS metagenome assembly JACKZZ01 (sample SAMN15724774, study PRJNA655200) | protist metagenome | isolation source: fluorescence activated cell sorting (FACS) single amplified genomes of... | place: USA: West Boothbay Harbor, Gulf of Maine | collected 2000-07-19
TTCCACGCGTGTTTGTAGATACTGCTAAAGATTCTATGTCGATGAAGATTGAGACTACTATAGGATCTATTATCGATTTTGAACCAGATACGAGCCATTACCTTGCCAACGTTATGCGTTTGAAAGAAGGGTCTCACTTTAGGGCATTTAATGAAACAGGTGAATATTTAATGGAAATGATTCGAGCTCCACAGACCAGACGAGTCCATGGTAGACCTTCAAAATATGGTGCTCGAACGGAAAAAGTCTATGCTAATGTATTAGAAGTTCTTAGAAATGGCGACAATAACAACAATGAAGTAGTGCCAACTGTGTTGTATTTTGCAACATTAAAAAAAGCCAAAATGAAGGGTATGCTTACTAAATTGACTGAGTTAGGAGCAAGTTTCATTCACCCAATAATCACAGAAAATACGCAAGGGCACGGCGCACGAGGTAATGAAGTAGGGCTATCTTATGAGTCTCTCTCTAGTTGCATTCTTGAAGCTGTTGAGCAATCAGAACGTTTGACTTTACCTTCATTAGCGAAAGATCCGGTGCCTTTGCAAATTATTTTGACTCAATGGCAGGAGAGAAGCGAAGTAGAGCCAGATGCTAATGTGAAATTATTTGTGTGTAAAGAGCGCAGTGATGATGATCATGTACATACAGATAATTGCATGCCACTTCTTAGTGCACTTTTAGATAATACTAGCAAGAACATGGAAGAAAATAATGTCAATTCATGTCTCCTTCACGCTCTGACGCAGTACAGGTATAACCCCTCAGAATTTACTGCTGATTTTAACAACACTTCTTCAATACATGAGAAGGAAAGAAATAGACAATCAACAGAAAATTACTTACCCCCAGTTGGTATAGTTGTTGGCCCAGAGGGTGGATTTACGAAAACCGAACTTGAGATGGCATCAAAATATTCGTGTGTCCAATTCGTTAGCCTTGGACAGAATGTTCTACGAGCTGAAACTGCATCTGTATGTGCTCTTACTATAGTAAAAGCAGCATTAGAACACACAAAGCACACATACACAAAGTCTAGTGAATAGATAATGGCATAATAGCGTATGAGAGGCTCCACCTTTTTGCTGGAAAATTTAGTGTTGGAATGAGAAATATTGTCTTGGATGTGTTGTATTTGTACATTTATATAAGGCCACATTGCTACAACACGTTAAACTTGACCTTTACTACTGACTGATACCATAAAATAGTATCTCCTATTCTATTTCCCCCACTCATATCCGAAGTACAGGATGAGGCCGGCGATTGACCATGCAAAGGACAGCACAAATATGACGAAGGCGAATAAAAAACCTGGTAAACGCGTGAGGAAATCCTGTTGATTTGAGCGTGTGTATGGACTCCATCCATACGCAAATGACGTTATTAAACTACTTGCTATAATATTGTTAATCAAACCAAAAGAAAAGGATACAAGGGCCACAGGGGACATGTTTAAGCCAGTCACGTGGTGGAGGTACAAGTTCAGCAGCATCTGTGGACCGTCTTCAACGAGTGGAACAAGAAATAACGGAATTATTGCACTCGCTAACAAAGCATCTTCAAGTCCTTCAAATGGATCCCGATGTATTCGGTTGGGGAGTTTGTACCTATGAGTAGCTATTCCTGATTCTCTACCGTCTTCGATTTCCTTTGCGTATCTTATGTGGTACTCACGCATTCCCTCTTCGTATTTTTTTCTTTCTTCAGCATCCGTGATACTATTTAGTATGTTTTCATGACTCACTTTGAGCCGATGAAATTGTCTCTCTTCTTTTTCTTCGTTAAAGGAATTATTTTCTTCCTCTTCCTTTTTTCTTTTCTTAGCATCTATTTTTTCGTCTCTGTCTCGGATTGATTGTGTTTTCACTATTTTATGTCGCCGATAAAGCATCAATAAACCCAGCAAGGCACTTAGAAATAACCCTGCAACAACCCCATAAAACTCGTGTGTGTTCAAAGATGAGTACGTATCTCTAGATTGAAGAACTTCGACTGCAAACATAATATCAGTTATGATATCAGGAAGGGCAATTATTAACATATGTGCTCCTTGAGCTGTGAGTGCCTCACCTAAGAGCACAGTCCAAAACTCATCCAGCCATGGATACCACTTCTGATCTTCCAATCCAATTTCAATAAAATCAGTCATTTACGTTATCCATACAAAAATAGCAAACCAAAAAAATAGGGAATTAGAATGAGGACATCAATTACAACAATCTACTACATCGCTGTAGCTGCATAATGCATAAAAGCAAATGAGAGGACGATAACTTCGTAAACGTCGTAAACACATTGAGAAACACAAAGATGTGTGTGGCCACTCTACGCGCTGTGGAATGTCCCGTACATGATTATTGCAATACTCGTATTAAGCCTGTGCTACTGTGTTCTATCACAAGCTACAGGCCACCTAAATGTGCCTGATATATTCATTATTGGCACAATGAAAGGTGGCACGACATCTCTTGAGGAATTATTGAGTAAACATGATCAGATATGCTTCGGCGAATTTCAGGAGAAGCACTATTTTGATGGACAAATGAAGAAGCCAGACTATATCAATTCATTTGGAAGTTGCAAAGGTTCACAATTGACATTGGATAAGACTCCATCATATATTCGAACTCCATCTGCTCCTAAAAAAATTAAAGAATCATATTCACCAGAAGAATTAGCTAAGAAAAGGTTTATATTAATATTACGTGATCCAGTTGCGAGAATGTATTCAGAATATGGTATGGCAATTCGATACTGTGAGGGCTTGTTCTACCATGATCATCACACTGAGGAAGAACGCTCTATGATAAAAGCGAAGCATTTAAATGCATCAAAGCACACAAAGCAGGCTAACGGTAGACTTGAAAAGGATGCTATACGTTTCAAAATGTGCAATAAAGTGACTACAAAATCAATACAACGTATAAATGCTATGAACAATGTCAAATTCATATCATTTAAACAATGGTTAGAATCAGCAAAGCATATATCTGCTGGACAATATTTATCAGAAATACAAAATTGGACTAAAGTATTACCTCGTTCTCAACTGCTGATTCTACAATTTAATACATTGATCACAAATACGACAGATACTAGTAATTCTATATCAAAATTCTTAAATTTAAAATCAAATTTTGGTGATTATGTATCATTGCCTAGAGCTAATACTAATGATCAGACCAATACTACTGTTGTGATACCACCAATGACTTGTCAATCTGTAGAAAAACTACAAAAATTGTATGCAAAACAATATAGTGAATTGCATAGTTACATTAATATGGCCCGAGACAAGCCGCACGTGGAGCCGTTTTGGCAACCATTTGATAAGAATGAAACTTTGAATAAATGTGTATAATATTATGACAACTTACTAGTAGAGTAAATGTGTGTGACAAAGAAGAGAAGAAAAGGCAGACTGTAATGCGGAATAGAAATGTGAAGTAACTAGATTATTATTCTTTATTTTACTTAGAAATTATTGTCTTGGATGCATGCTACCATCGTTTCATTATGTAGATATGCAGACAGTCATACAACCAACGCATATATGCACATCATGAAAAACAGCATCATCCATCTATTCTTCTTCTACAACTTTGCATATAGTACTGGTTGTAACCAATTCATATTAGTATTGGTCGTAGTTCAATCGTAAGAAGGAGTATACACGAATTTAGCGGCATTTTCCAAATAGGATACACCATCAGCAGGCTTAGTTGCACGACCAGTTTTAACCATATTTTCTGCGACAGCAGCAGCAATATGAAGTGAAACTTTTCGAATATCTGACAGAGGAGGATATGCATTACCGCTTGCAAGATCTTCAGGAGTTACTTGAGCAGCTAATGCTGATGCAGCAACATACATATCGTCATCATTCACAAATTGTGATTGAACAGATACAGCACCTAATCCAACACCAGGGAAAATATAGGCGTTATTTCCTTGACCAGGATTGAACGTACGACCATCGTCAAGAGTAACAGGATCGAATGGTGAACCAGATGCAAAGACACATTTACCTTGAGTCCACTCGTAAGCTTGTCTAGCAGTACATTCAGCCTTAGATGTAGGATTTGAAAGGGCAAAAATCAAGGGATGTTCATTAATCTTGGCCATTTCCTCACAGATTTCTTTCGTGAAAGTTTGACCTTGGGCTGATACACCAATGATAGCACTTGGTTGAAGCAGTTTCACAGCATCCATAAGGGCATTACCAGAACAATATTCTGCATCTTTATGATTTGATGGTGGCTCATGAGCATAGTGTAGTTTATGATCAGCAAGTTTATCAGTTCGAGCAGTACTTACAAGACCACGCGAATCAACAAGCCAAATATTTTTTCTTGCTTCCTCTAAAGTACAACCTGTTTCATGACGTACAGCGATAGCAATGAGATCAGCAATACCAACACCAGCTTCACCAGCACCTAAAAAGACAAATTTATGATCTGCAACTTTTTCTTTTTTAGCTAATCCAAGAGAAGAAATAATACCTGCAAGTACAACAGAAGCTGTACCTTGAATATCATCGTTAAATGTAGTAGCAGTTTGTGAATGTTTATGTAATAAACGGAATGCATTTGTATTACCAAAATCTTCAAATTGAATTAAAACATCACGACCGTATTTTTTTTGACAAGCATCAAAAAATTCTTGAATTAAATTATCATAGGCCTCAGAATTGTCACGTTTCTGTCTCAAACCCATATAATAGGGTGATTTTAAGATTGAATCAGTATTAGTACCAACATCAAGGTGTACAGGAAGAGTTTGTTCAGGATGAATACCAGCACATGCAGTATAAAGGGCTAATTTACCAATAGGAATGCCCATACCATTAACACCGAGATCACCTAGACCTAATATGCGCTCACCGTCTGTAACAACGATTACTTTAATATTTTTATGAGGATGATTATCTAAAATATTCTCAATTTGACCTGCATCATTTATACTAAGATACAAACCACGTGGAGTATGCCGATAAATTTCGCCCCACTTTTGGCAAGCTTCACCAACAGTTGGAGTGTAGACAAAAGGCATTGTCTTGTAAGTATGCTTGGTAAGAATAGCAAAGTATAGTGTCTCATCAGCATCATGGATAGTATGTAAATACACGTATTTATCAAGATCAGTAGGTTTTGTCATGAGTTGTTCCATGGCAAGCTAAAAAATAATTTGTTTTAGACAAAAAATAAAATATTTAATCAAAAAGATTTGTTTTATGAAATGTAATAAAATAGTGAATTAAGGCAGAATAAAAATATAAGGTTAGTAATTTGATTTTTTGATTAACAAAAACATCCAATTAAAAGTCATTCAATTCATCAAGATTGCACGTACCTCAACCTTCTGGTCAAGAGTAAATGGAGTTCCACCGGGAAAAAGTCCACGCATGTTTCCTTTGGCACGCTCCTCATGGGTGAAACCATGGGCTTTATTTTGACTAGGTAATTTGGCATGGTAAAATCCATTATCTACGGCGCTTACTTGAAAAGTACTCATTATTATAATTAAGATCAAAAAATGTATGAAAATAATTGAAAGGGATATATTTAAAAAACTAATTTTGGCTTATGCTAATGCAAATTAAATCTACACTCTCACAATACCTAATTAAAACAACTAATTCACTTGACACTGAAGCAAGAATAGATGTCGGAAGAATCTGGAAGGACCAAACCAATTACGTAGGTACGTCGGTGCGGTTTCACCACCCGAGATGACGTTAAAGGATCCCTGAAATAAGGAGAAGAGGTGTAGAAAGTGTTTATGGAAAGGGTTTATAATTTATAATCTTATTTACACCTGATTTGAATCAATGAGAACAATTCCTTCTTTCACCGACTCTTCGATAAGCTCTAGCTCACCACCACCGAGAGCTCCCATTGCAGCGGATAACGAAGTTTCTTCTTCCGATACCAAATCACAAAATTCTGCCATATCCATAGTTTCAGTTCTAACATCAGCAAATGGGTCCTCCTCTTTATTAAGTTCTTTCACGGATTCAGGATCATCAACAGATTCTTTAGTTGAAGCTGAAGTCAAAAATGTGAGACTTGATTGAGTGACGGAACTGGACATAGAATTTAACATTTTAACACCTTGATCTACATCTTTATGTGATGTAGATAGTAAAGCTTTAGCAAGATAGGAACCATCTTCTTCATTATATCCTTGTTTCATAAATAATTCTTTTAATACATCAAAACCTGGTTTTGTTTTATTTGTTAATCCAAGGTTGTTCCAAACAGAACCAGCAATAAGAGCTTGGGCAGCAATTTTACCATGAAGTCTTTTAATACTTACTTTTTGTTGTCCAAAATTTGTATATACTTCTGATGAATAACCTAAAGCATAATATGCAACTAAAGAAACAATAGTACCGGATACGGATAATAAGATAGTAAATGAGGTAAATACCACAATTAAATTGTATAAATCGAAATGACCAATATGTCCACCATACGAAAAGGTAAATTTAATGCCACGGAAATAACGATCATGATAATCGCTTTTCTCACCATATATTGAAGGGTCAGTGCTACTAGGATATCCATCGCTGACAAACACTACATCGTTGCCTTTGCTTGCATAGCCAGCTTTACCGATAACACTAACAATTAATTCAACATTACTACCATCACTTATAGTATCACCAACACTGCCTACCCAATTAAAATCTAATTGAATTTCATATCCAGTTTGCCTATATGGTGCAATTTGATTGACATCATCCGAAGGGTATTGTTCCATGGCCTCTTTGTTGGGTGCATTCATATCAGTAACACCAGCAATTTCTAACAATTGACCAACAGTTAATCGAATGTTCTTTCTATCATCAAAAACATAAATATCTGATTCATGTTTACCATGAATAGAAGCAAAACCTTGTTTTCTAATACGTGTGACTACATTTACTTCTTTTTTATCCAAGGCTGCAATATAATAGCTACTTGCGAACATTAAGCGTGCACCATCAGAACCAGTTAAAAAAGTATTTTGTAATGCAAAACATGTACATGAACCACCTCCATCTGTTCTATGGGTATAACCCGGGTGATTATCACAATTTGGAAGTGCTGAACATAAGTCCTTAATATAATGACCATCCTTTAAATAAGTATATGCCCAAATAGATGAATCAAATTTCTTAGATATTTCAGCAAATGAAGGATATGCACATTTGATATCACTTTCACACCAAAATGGATCAGGAGCAGTATTAGTAGCTACATCACCACGGCAATCAGGATCGTCATAATTATAAAGGGTAGTATCTGCACAGAGTACACCGACTTCTGAACTACTTTGTACAGTTGCCATTGTACCTTGACTCATGAAGTACTGAGCAGTACCATCTGGGACGTACACAGTCTCATACTCTTTCAAAGAGACCATAACAATGACAAAGTATACAATAATCGCAATCTGAAGACCTAGGTTTGCAACACCAAGTCGAAGGTCTTGCACGTCCATAAATCTCGGTGTTCTAAAGTTGGACACATAGCCTAGTGCAGCATTTCCAACTGTACTTGCTAGCCCCATCTTTGCACTTAATAATTTGTATGTGAAAGGGATTGAGACAAAACTTTTCCTACAATATTTCAGCTAAAACCAAAATACTGGTCCCAACAATAATTCCGCGCCGGTTGTCAGGTTGTTGTTCTCTTTCCAAACAACAAACAAAGTACCTTTGATCGCTTCAATTAGAGGGAATTTACACACTATAATCATCAGTGCAGCTGTATAAGAGTTTTTGTAAAATTTTTTGTATCATATTACAAAGCAAGGCGAATCCGGGATGGATGCACTGCTATCTAACTTAAGTAAGACTTATGGTGGACAGAGAGAAATGGTAGAATCGATGTCATCAAAAAAGATGACTGCTACTTCAGCTGCTGTATCAATGCAGTCTCAGTCTTCAGATAAATCCAATAGCAAAGATTTACGTAAGCAAGGAAGTAGTATACTTCATAGAGAGAAGAAGCAGCCATCAGCATCATCGTCATCAATGAAGAAACAACCAATTATCGCAATGGATACTATCTTAACGGCAATGGGGTGTGTGCCAACAAGCAATGCACGCCGATATTTCACGGACGTTCTTGATGGTAAAAGTATTGTACTTAGTAATACGAATAGACAAGTAAGTGCTGCCACTACTAGTCATCGTAATGCAGCTCAATTACGTAGAAAGAAAATGCGCGCATCTAATGTTGCATTGAAATCTGCCGGTCTATTGGATCCTATGAACATGAAGCTATCATTATCTGACTTACAGAATGCTCATAATTTATGGCAAAAATTTATCATTACTACAATGGGTACATGTACTAGTGATGCACAGCTACAAGCACGCTTCAATGCAGCTGGATTGTTAGGAGCTCGTGTAACATTACTTCGTACTATTATAGAAGTAAATGGGAAAAAGCATGAAGAGACTCCAATGATTACGGGTTTTGTTTGCAATGAAAGTAAGAACTGCATATATATTGCTTACATTGACATAGAGCAACAGGGCAATAATAGTGATAGCAACAGGAGTACAGATGATATGCTACCTACCAAGAAGCGCAAGCGTCTCGAAGGAATGAACAAGGATAAGTTAAAAGCCCAAGACGAGCTTCAATGTGAGAGTAGTACGAACTTGGTGCATATATTCCGTGCTATTCGAAAACTTAGTGAAATTGCTGTCCCACTGCCGCCTGTGCAATCCCCCAGTTCTATAACATCTAAAAAAGAAAGTAATCAACCAACTAGTATCACTACTGCAAAGCGGGTCATCGTTATGAGGGGTGCCGGAATTCTGTAGAGAATAGGGAACACTGCCGTGTATTTCACAGTAGGTACGTCTTCAAACCTTCTATAGAGAAAGATGAGAAAAATAAACCATAGTGTTTTATGTGTATTATCGTTTTAGACTGTATAACAAATGTACTAATTATATTTACATGTGCATTTCTTTAATTTTGCAATATTTTATTACCTGTAGATAAATTCTTCTACAATACTCCAGCCTTTATTGTTATCCATAACACTAAACGTCAGCTGTGATACTCTAGTTTCTCTGAGCATAACGAGCTTTCCAGTACCCTTCATGAAATCCACCATCTTGAATTCCATCAAAATCTTGCTCAGGAATATCTGGCATAGTATTATGCCTTTCTGTAGCACTAATACCGCTGCTACTACCAATGGCATCAGCACCAGTATCATAATATGCGTAACTTCGATCTATTGCTGATTGATTACTCGCCGCACTGTACGGTAATGCCGTTTCACCAAATTCGTCGCCAGCTTCCTGTGGGAGACCACTGTCGTCATTATTGTGATCACTTTGGAAACGAATATGACTGAAAATACTGCGAGGTGCAGTCGATGTTGTACCCTTTTCAGGTCTTTGTGTTCCTAAGGTTGTACCTCTTGTACTCATACTTACACGACTTTTGCTACCTGTGGGATTTGGTGATTGAAACAAACTCTCAGGACTAAATGAAACTTTTGCTGCTCCTTGCTGCGCTCTCCTTTGGCTTGCTGGTACGTGAGGTGAAACATAGGGCATTGGAGGTGCACTGTTTGATTTATCATTATTATCATCAAGAACGTGATTAAGTTGTTGTTTCATCCATGCAAGCTGACCCTGTAATTGTGATACTGCTGCTATGTTATCATCATTGTTGCTCGAATCTAAGGCTGATAAATTTGTTCCATTGCCATTATTGATACCGTCATTTTTTGCTTCTTCCATAGGTACAGTATCAGCACTGCGACCAGATGTAATCATTTGCTGTCTATTTTGTTTACGTACACTAACTATTTCATCAATTTCTTCTTCTAAATCTTTGATTTGAGCCACTTGTCGTATATTTTTACCTCGTAAATGTTCAAGTTCTGCTCGTTCGTCAGCCAAAGACGCACGTTGTCTTGCTTCTTTTTCAGCATAACTTGCTTGTAATTCTAATATTTCACGTTTCATTGCTTGTAAAGATGTTTCATGTCTTACACGCATAATACTCGTTTCAGAGTCCAGACGACCCTGAAATTGGCTCTCCAACTTATCAGCTACACTTTGTGATATTTTAGGTATCCGTTCTGAAACTTCTTGTTTAAAATTATCCATTTCAATTTTATGTTTAGATATTAATTCATTTGATGACATACGCTCATTATGTAATAAATCCCGTGTAACTGACAGTTCCTTGTCGTGCACAGTACGTTGTTCGTCCATAGCATCATTCAAACTTTGCCTTCTTCGTTGTTCATCACGAAGTGAATGTTCTACTCTGAATAGGTTATCTTGTGATGTTACTAATTGTTTTTCTAAATCAATTGCACGTAATGAATTACTAGCACATCTACTTTCAAGTTCTTTAATTTGTTCTTGTAATCTATGTCCATCAAAGACTGATCGATCTAACTGTCGTTCAACGTCATGTACAGCTGTTTCTAGTTGATTTTGTGCTTTATCTAATTGACCTCTTAAGACTTCAACAACAGCCTCTAATTCATGACATTTTGATGATAATCTTGATACTTCAGTTTGCGCTTCATTTTTAACTCTACGATTTTCTGATTCAGATTGATGTACTCTTTCAATTGACATGCCACTTGATGATTGTAACTTGCGGAGTTCAGCTTGTTGTGCATCAATTTCTCGACGATGTAATAAATTTTCTGCTTTTAATTTTGCACATTCACCATCAAGTACTTGTATACGATTAGTTGCTTGTACTAATGCAGTATGACTGCTTTTACCTTCTGCAACAATACCAGCTGCCTGTGACTTCGCAGCTTCACCCTCTGCTTGTGCTACTTGTACTTGTTGTAGTGCTGCAGCTAATCTTCCACCAACATCAACATGTTCTTCACGTAATTTACGCAATTCTATACCTTGCGCTCTTGTTTTTGATTCTGCAGTATCTAATTCACCTCTTAATCTATCAATTTCCAGTTGGGATTCCAAACGGCCTTCGTCTCTACTTTGACTGATTTTACGACGGAGACTATCTATTTCAGTTAGTGCATCATCAGCACGTGTTTTAGCTGCTCTCATTTC
>JACKZZ010023776.1_pt1 | contig 11065 bp, 10 predicted proteins | sample 8027871 | NCBI WGS metagenome assembly JACKZZ01 (sample SAMN15724774, study PRJNA655200) | protist metagenome | isolation source: fluorescence activated cell sorting (FACS) single amplified genomes of... | place: USA: West Boothbay Harbor, Gulf of Maine | collected 2000-07-19
AGCAGGAATTTTTACAGGTGAAGGCCGACGACCCGTATTGCTTGCAGGACAGTGTGGAGTTTTTTTCTATGCGGAAGACCAGCACGGATGGGAGTTTAGCGTTGGAAACATCAAATTTGGAGCAGTTACTCGGGAATAAAAACACGACTTTAACAAACATCGTGAAATCTGTGTTGCCAGCAACCGCGACGAAACCGAAAAACGTAGATAATTTTTCCGCCTTCACGCCAAAGAACGACAGACTCGAAAACAAATCCACAGTAGTCCACGGGGTCTTCAACCCGCCTTCCTTCCCCGCATCTACTTCTGAAGATGAGGAATACGCGAAAAATCTCGACACGACCCTCTCCACCGTCGGGGAGGTTCTCAAGTACAGCACGGACTGGGGCGCGAATAACGGGTTACAGGTCGGGGACGAATTGCTCATCGTGAATGATCAGCAATACCTGAAATTCGCACGAGACAAGGAAGAGAATATCATCCTCGACCCGACCAGGATTGAATTCCGACACAAACTGATCGAAATGAAGCACCATTCGCACCACCACAGAGAAGAAACGGTCGTCGAAGAAGCGAAGAATGATTACAATTTAAACTGGCCGAAGTATCTGCTGTTTAGGAGACAAGTGAACAACGATAGTGGTCCGCAAGTCGACTTGTCACTCGGGTTTGGGTTTCCGGAGAAGTTGCGGCTGAAAGTTTTGGAAAACAACATGCGGCTGAAGGTGCCAAAACCGTGGGATAACTACATCAAATCCACCAAACACAAGTACAAGTGGAAAAAACCATCGACAATTTTAGAAATCGTGAACCGGTATAAAGACGAAGATAACAATCGCAGGAAGGAAGTCGCAAATATCGCGAAGAAGTGGTACAGAAAAGGAAGAGAGATGGACAACTCGAGAATTAACCGCCCCACGGAAGTCGAAGCCGCGATTGCGGAACGACAGACGAACCAGTTTTTGATGTCTTTAGGGCTGGACCCGAGTACAAAGAAACCAGAAACGGAGGAGCATAGGAAAAGAAACAACATTGCGAAACAACCAACCTATTCCGAAAAACTAGAACAAGATCTGCAGAATGCGAACGACGAGGCGGATTTCAAATTTTTCCCGAAGTTTCGCGCTGCAGACGAGTTTTGGAAAAAGAAACCGGGAGAATTGCCCTCGATGAAGCACATGGACGAACTCGCAACGGAAGATCTGACGGAGAAGTTGCAGGGTGTGAAGGATGAAAAAACTTTGAAAGCGAGGTTGATATGACAGTGCACAATTCCCAGCACTCCCCCTCATTTGTAAGTAATGCAAAATACCAAATCCAAGCGCTGCCTTGTGGCACGGTTTGCACGACAAATTCCGGAAACCGAAACAGTACTACACTAGGCACATGATGAGCTTGTCATGCACAGGCTCCACGTGTGCTGGTGTCTGTATTGCTGTTCATGCGATGCAACTGAGGGCGGGGAGGGGGAGTTCTGCACTTTCATAGTTGAGAAAAGAGGAACAGAACGAAAAAATCGCGAAAAACCAAAACGAAGCGATGACGCAGTTGGACGAGCTGGCGAGCTTGCGGAAAGACATGCTGAAGGAGGAAGACGAGATGCAACTACCGTTACGGATGGCTTTGCTGCGGCAACGGATGTTGGAGCACGAGACGAACATGAACATGCTGTTTTACCCGGAACCAAGTGGTGGTGGTGCTGAACATCAAGTGCAGCACATCAAAACTGCTGAAGATCGCGACGCCTGGCTGTTCCGGAGTATGCAAGAGTCTTCCTCTTCAAACAGTGAAGCTGCAGAACCTGCTACTACTAGAAGCTACGAAAGGCCAACTTCTTCCTCCAGGACCAAGCAAAGAACGAGGTCACCGCTTGTGGCTATCAGCGATAAGAAGCCGAAGTTGACTCCTCCGCCAGTTTCATCAGCGCGTGCTGCCGCAGCCGCAGTTCATCCGCCGCAACCGCCGTTTCCAATTACGGGTAATTCCGCTTCCTCTTCTTCAACCTCCGGACGTCGAGCCACTGATGCAGAGGTCGACAAAAAATCTCTGTAGTTAATGCCTTGTACGTATTCTTACGGAAAAAATTGCTTTGGGATAGTACAGCCAGCGTTCTTCAGAGCCCTAGTTCCAGTATGTTTGTACCTCGCGGTCGCGATATGTATGTTGGTGTGTCGTATGATTCGTTATGCGTAGTGGAAACTACTAGCGATCGTACAGTGCTGTTGCGCAAAAACCTCAAAGGGCGAAACAATGCGTACTACTAGATCATACAGGAAACAGTGTCAGCACGCCTGTGTTATGTTGTTCTCAGTATAGAAACTCCTACACCTCGAACAACACAGGCAAGAAAAGTCCAAAACTCGTGCTCGTCGTATACTGTATACGATTTTTAAATATGGTAATGCTCAGAATTATGCGTGCGTGATAAAGCTGAAGCCATCACCAGGGGGGCTCACTGTGTGTGGTTGGATGTTTTTGAATTTGTTATCGCTTGCCTATCATGCAACTATGTCTTCCGACATTTTTTTACCAGGACGTGCACGTCATAAATTTCGATCGGAGCGGGCGTATACGTACTGCTCATAATTCTAATTTTGTACGAGACAAAAAGTTGTACGACACCGAGCGCATAATTCTTGCATACCTAGTTCCAATTCAGAATGAACGACTTGCTCTTCACGCCATCTCTAGTACGGCTCAACGTTCCTCATGCTACAGTCTACATTTCGCTGGTACGACCACACTCATTAGGTTCCTTTTCTCGTATCATTTCGAACGCCAATGGACAGAATTTCAAGTGTCTACTTCGAAGACCGATGTTCTGCGCGCGAACGAAAATTTTGTACGTTCAATTTGTCTTTTCTTGATGCAGCAGTTCTCTATCGACGTCTATTTCTTGGAATCGATTTTGGAGGTAGTACATCCTTCTCGAAATGGAAAATCAGTCAAATTTTCCTCAGCTCTGCTTCTGATTTATTTTCTGATCGCTATAACATAAAGCTAAAGGTTCTAGCAGCTGCTTGCAGCGTCTGCTCGCTCGTATGGTATTCTGATCGCTATTTTTCTTCGTAAAAAATTGACTCTGAAACAAGTTCGCTATGTATTGTGAAAATCCAAATTCATCTGATCGCTAGTATCGAAAGTGCTCCCGCCGGCCTAATCGCATTGCCTGTCGAAAGAAACTACTGCTACTAATTGTACAAGGTCGCGGCCTCGTGGTGCACAACCAAATCTGTCATGCGCAACAAAAATCCATATTATTCAAGAAAAATCCACTAGCAGGAAGTTCATCAAGTCTCTATCCTTCAAAATTTCCGCTTCCTGCTTCTTCTTCTCATACTTTTCCTTCTCCAATTCCCACAGCTCCTTTTCCTCCTTCTTGTGAATCCCGTGCATGTCAATCCCATTTGTCTTCGCAGAGTCAATTTCTGAAATCGTCGTCGACAGTGCGAGGATCCGTCTTATCCGTTCCGTCACGTGGGACCGATGGTACGGCGGTAAGGCGGAAATCACCAATCTCGATTCGTATTTCTCCAGCACGTATGGATTGTAAAAATTTCTGGGTCTGGAAACTTGTGATGCAAGAAGCGGATGATAGCCGGACTGCAATACGCAGCCCAGCATGACAAATTTTTGAGATGCTATGTGTTGCGTATTCCGCATCAGAAACTGCGTTTTTGCATGACAGATAGGCGAGGCTTTTCGTGCCCATGCATCACAGATTCTCGAGTCATGTCAGACATGCATGACAAATGTAAGAATCTTCCAGACCCAGACATTTTTGCATTTGATAGCACGTGCTTCAGAAGGGATTGAAACCGGCCGTTTTCGTTCAATTTCTTCACGTTTTCGTTTATCACCGCCACGTACTGCCGCGGTCCGGTGCAGAGGTTTCCGAGCAACGCGAGACAAAACTCGATCGCCGTGAAATTTTCTTCGTAGTAAAATTCCCGCATCAATTCGAACAGCAATTCCAGCCCCTCCTCCTTCGCGAAGTTGTGTTTCACCACCCCCTCGGCCGGACTCGGCACCCCGGGTGGTTGATCCGGTTCTTGGGTCAAGGGACTTGGGGAAACCAAGTGGATCAGGAAGTTGAGAATCACTAGCACGAAGTATCGCGTTTCCAAAAATAACGATGTGGAAGACCTGCTATTCGGATTACTGGATGGTTTCGTTAAAGCAGAAACAATCCCGCCAGCGACGTCACTCGACCCCTGCACCGCTTCGCCGATCGCCTGGCCGGCTTTTCCAACCACGGCGGCAACCGCGTGGGCTGCCGTGTCTTCGTCCGAATAATCGGCGGTGTCTTCAGCGGCTTCTGCTGCAACAGATCTTCTATGCTTGTGCTTGTTAGGGATCTTCCCATTCCGGTCTTTCAATGCGTTTCTCTGTTTATCATGGTCCTCGCCCAGCATGTGCCGGTACATGGAAGTTTCGTGGAGGAAATCTTCGCCGTATTTTCCCTCGAACTTATCCACCGTTGACCCCAACCCGTGGTGATTCCGGTAGAGCTCCTTCACGACGTTACTTCTCGTTTTCAACCCGCCGATATGGCCATGCCCTTGATCGTGTTGACTATGCGTCCCCGTGTGCCCGTCCTTCGCTAACAACGTTGCGACGTGTTTTATGGCGCTCTCAAATGTTACATTCTGAGCTGTTACATGATTTGTCATGCTAAACTACCTTGAGCCGGTAGATGCTCAAGCTGCTTGGCATGACAAATCTCCGAAGGGCTAAACAGCATCTAAATCCGTGCCAAATCTGTGATGCGAAAGCAGCAAGCTCTCACCTTTGACTGTTGCGGCTCTTGCATCACAAATTCATGTAACAGTTGAGAATGTAACGTTTGAGAACGCCATATGTTTCGCCCGGTGGTCATGCGACTGGATCCCGTCGAGATGTTGTCTCAAGTGGTTCGCGGACATGGAATGGTGATTATTCTGCCCCTTTTTACTGCTGTGCGCGTAGTTCGCGAAGGTAGAACTCTCGTTCCCGGCATCTTTCGTCAACCCGTACGTGAAAAACCGGTTCTGCGCTAAGGCTGTGTGCCTAGTTCTTCTCAAATCGTTCAGCCTATGCCGCAACAACGCGACTAAAATCACGTCAAACCCCGCTTCCATGATCTGCTGGCGGCCGAATTTTTCCCGTTTTTGAATTTCGAAGAGAACTAAAATCGGGTAGAGAATGATCCTGTTCCCCTTCAGTTTCGCGGAAAAATACCTTTTCACGACTAATAACATTGCGGAACAGAGTAACCGCGTGTCGTGCGTGCGGTTTAGAGACCAAGAGGACCGGGGGCATCAACTGCAAATATGTCTGGGTCTGGAAGGGTCATGCTGGTTTTGCATGACACAGAATGTCTGTCATGGAAGCCCTAGCATCACTGATTTTGAGAAGCTCCGGCATTGCCTAATCCGCATGACAAATCCCCCATTTTGCTGACAGGAAGTGGGCATCTTTTGCTGCCTCTGCATGAGAGATTTTTATGGGTTGTAAAATGCGCATCACAAGTTTGTATTCTTCCAGACCCAGACATTTTTGCATTTGATAGCGGGTTCTCCGCGTCGAATTCGAAATCCACGTCATCGGTTTGCTATGCTGTGCAAAAGTATCGCATTCGAAGTTTGTAATGGCAGGCATGCATAGCAAGTCTGTCTTTCTCTACCTTGTGCAGCATGACAAATTGCATTTTTGTTCTTGGGAAAATCGAAATTTGTGATGCGTTTTATACTAACTACGATACTTTTGCAATGCATATTTGCACCGCGTCGAGCAACTGCAGTTCCTTCTTCGTCCGAACCCAAGAATCCTGCTCCACGTCCGATACAACCGCTTTCCCGTCCGTCTTCCTAGTTAAGTTCAACTGCTGCCCGGAGCTGGATGCTTGCCTACCGCCGCCACTGTGGCCGACGAAGGATTGGATCACCCTCTCTACGTCAAACTGCCCCTCTTCCTCTTCGTCGATTTTATGGTCCACGTCGTGCCTTCTGTGCCCCAGGTGCCGGAGCTCTAGCTCGCTCGTCATGCCGAAAAGCTGGTACTGGTTGGGAACTTTGAAATCCTGCGCGTGGAAGACTTTTTTCTCCAACCCGGACTGCTTCCGAAGCTCGATGTAGCGGGCTGATAAATATTTTTTGTTTAATTTGTTCTCGATCATGTAAGCAAGCCATGGTGACGCCGACAATTGGCGCTCCATCAAGTTTAGTAGTCGGAGTGGGGTATGTAACACTGACTACAGGAGAAATAAATGCAATCGCGCAAAGAAAATTCTAAATGAAAAAACATCAAAAGTACACATCTTCGGTTCCAGCGCCTTGTCCCCCAGATCGAAAAACTTCTTCGCCCTCAACTCCTTTTCCGTCGCCTTCTTCCGATACACCTTCCCCCCTAGCAACCCGATATCATCTTCTTCTTCACTCGACCAGAACTCAATATCCCCCGGCTTCGGCTCCTCCGGCATGTTGATTGCGCGGTGTCTGGCTCGCAGATCTTTGTACCACTTTTTCTTCTCTTCCAACGACAAAAACTGCTCTTTGTTCATATCCTTCCGGTTTAAAGGATACTCCGTGATGTACAGAAATTCCCGCCACTGCTTCACAAACCGGGCCCGGAGAGCGATGTACCTGGATTCTAACGCCTCCTTTCCCATCTGCATGTTCTCATTTGCTTCCTTCATCAACTCCGCTTGTTCATCGAACTCGTGTTGTAAAATCTCCTTCTTCCGTTGCTGGATCTTGTGCGTCAATAATTCCCGGACCACCGGGTCGTAATGCAACGCCGTCGCGATTTTCTCGTAATTCGTCTCCTCATAATCGTCGTCCAAATTCGCCAGTTTCCGCACTTTATTCCTCCTGTGCCCGGTCTTCGCCTTCTGCAGCATGCTACTCGCGTCGGTTTTCGCGTTGATGCCGTCATGTAAGTGCTTGTGCTCTGGCGTGTCAAAAACCTCCCCGACTTGCGAAATGGCGGATTTCACTGCGTCCATGTGCGATTTCCCCGGGCGGCCGTTGAGTTGGGAATCGTTGCTACCAGATTTCAAATCCAACAACATCATCGTCGCGCGGAACAAATGTCCGGGCTCGTACTGCGGACCGCCGAGATAGTCGTGGAGACCGGAAATTTTCTCGACGTAGGGGTGTAAATCGAAATTCCTCGTTAAAATCCGCACACAACACAGCACGATATCCTCGTGCTCCGCGAACTGCCTAAGCAAGTCCAGAACCTGCGGTGTGTCGTTCGCGGTCACAAAATCGTCGAAGTGTAAGTGGAGAAAGCAAAACGTTTCCGCGATGGTTTTGGAATCCGCAAACCTGGATTTCGCCAAATGCGTCAACCTCGTCAAGGACTTCAAAAACAGCGGGTATTTTGATAACAAATTATCCCCGGAATGGACTGTTTTGTCCACGATTTCCTCGAAATTGATCTTCTTCTTCTGGTGCTTCTTGTGCTTCTTCGTGGAGATTAACTCGGACACGGGGACTACATTCTCGACGTCTTCCAAAACGTGTTCTCCGATGTCCTGCACCAAATGGCCGAACGCCTCGGATTGCTTCAGGGTGGAATGCACGGCGGATTTCACGGAAGAAACCGCGTTTGTGACGCCCGCGACGAGGAAATTCGGTGGTTTTTTCTTCTTATGCGGGAGCTGGGGTCGTTGGAGATTAGGTCTGGTTCCCGTAGTTCCGGGAGAGGAACCCGGAGCTCCTGTACCAGTTCCAGTTGCAGCTTCGTGGTGTCTGCCGTGATGTCCACCGTGATCTCCCTCCTCCCCCTCGCTGTCGCTCGGCGTTTCCGGCGGGTAGAAATCCTTGTGCGAATCCCCCGAGTGCAGAACCGGCTTCACGATCAACTCCTCAATCGCGTTTGTTAACGGGCCGTAGTCCCCCGGCTGAAAGAAGTACTTCGGAACTTGGTTTAGCTGATTTTCAAGCGACGTCCGTCCGTAATACGCCTCATCCAAGACCGCTTCTTCTGGATCTACCCTGCCGTGGTGGTGCCCCTCGGTGTCCGAACCAGAATCCGAGTCAAAACCCGGGGCGTTCATTTTTTTCATTTGGTTCCGAACACCGGAGGGTAAATTTTTCGCCACTGTTTTGGCCGCTTTCACCGCGGTATCAGTGACCCCTTTGACCACTTTTCCAAGCAAAGTTTTCGCCCGGTTCTGCACGTTTCCGGTTGACTCGCCGGTGATCCCCTCGACTAAAGAGCCGACCGCAGCGCCGACAGTCGCGCCGACACCCGATGATTGGTCTTCCATGTGAACGATGCGGTTGATGTGGTCAATGGCGATCACGAGTTTCACCAAAATCTGCAATCCGATAGACTGCAACTTCCGTTCAAAGGGGTAGAGATCCAAAATCTGGATCAAACACCCGAGACAATCCTGGTTCCGGCCATCGAGTGATAAAATAGCGAAAAAAGCCGCCATGGAAGGAGTGATTTCCACGCATTCTAACGCCCTCGTCTGATTTCCCAAGTGTTTCCAAAATCCAAACGAGCGGACAAATTGGTCCAGCAGCAAAGTCGTGTGAAACCGCTCGTCTTCCAAGACAGAGGAAGATTATGCATTGCCAAAGCATCGCACTAGAGCATTAGCATTTGCATTACAAATTACCGTAGCAATACAAACGAAATCTGTAATGCGGGATTACCTTAAAGCAAAGGTTTTGTAATGCATAAAAGCATGACAAGTGCGATACTTTTGCAATGCATAAAGAAGAAACCCCATTGATCACGGTGTCCACCTCAAATAAATGCTTCAAACACAGCAACGCTTGGAGTAGAATTCTCGTGTCTTATATGCAATACAAATTTCCCTCGCGCGGCGTTCAAAATGCATCACAAATTCTGCTCCTAGACTTAGAGTACTTCAGTAGACTTTTCATGCAGAGTGCGGTTGGGGAAGAGGTTTGTTTTGCAAGGACAACATTTGCAATTGCACCTGTTGTACAGAAGGCGCGGAAAATTTGTATTGCATAGCCGACTTGTGCAGTTGTAGTGCGTGGACGCAAATTCCGACTTTTTCCCTCAACCGGTAGAACCGGAATTTACTCCTATCCTGTGCAAAAGTATCGCACAACTCGTACCAATCGCAGTCATGCATTACAAACTTTTTTCTCAAGGTAAATCCGCATTACAAATTTTATTTCTCATGCTGAGGGAATTTGTCATGCATTTATACGAGTACGATACCTTTGCAATTCATAATTCCTCTGCTCAAATGACTCCCAACCGAAGGTGTCGTGAAACGGGTCGTCGGTTTCTTCAAACTGCCCCTGCTCCAGCCTCGTTCGGTCCATGTGGTTCACGGATTCCTGGGCTAGAATCACCAAATGGATGACGTGCTCCACTTCGGTCGTGTTCAAAATTCCTATATGACAGTGCAAAACTCGCCCTCCCCCTCATTTGTTTAGTGCATTTCTAGCAACAGAAACCATAACCACCTGAAAACTGCAGTCTCTGCATTACAAATCCGCGCACGGAGCATAGTGGAGTTTGGGTTTCCAGAACTTGTCAACATGCACGCACAGCCAAAAGGCTCAGACAGGATTTGGCATTTTTGCATGACAAATGAGAGGGAGGGGGAGTTGTGCACTCTCATACCCTAAACTCCTCTTGTAGTAGTAGAAATCCAACACGAAGTTCATTACCTCGATTGGTAACTCGTCGAACGGATCCGCTGTCAAGGAAAACCCGAGCAACAGCCGTGTGTGCAAAAAGTGTAAGTCCTTGTTCTTCAAAGTTTTCCGCCCCGGGCACCGGTTGAAGAAGTCTTTCATTTCCTTATCTTCGCTGCTCATATCCACTTTGGACTTCGTCTCAGAATTCGTGATGTTTGACTGGAGATACTGCTCGAAAAGTTTCTGACCATTGGCGGTTTCGTTTTGGTCCGCCGAATTGTTGTAGCCGCGGAGCTTTTCTTCATCTTGACTAGTAGCAGTACCAGCGGCGTAGGAGGTGGAATTTTGGTCGTCGACCGAGGAACTACCAGCTCCTGCACCCTTTCCCTTGCCTTTCGACTTGTCCATATCCAGAAACGAGAAGTCCACGCAATACGCGTCTAAACACTGCAGCACGTCGAAAAGGATTTTAAACAATAATTTCTGAATGTCGAAAATGTTTTGGAATTCCCTCGTTACCAAGTTGTGGATGTTCAGCACCGCTTCCACCATCCACTGTAACACCAGCTGCTCGTCGCAGAAGTTTTTGAAACAGTCCAAAACCATGGACAGATAGTGGAACAAAACGTTTGTATCGATGGTCGTTTTCGTCCGGATCTTCTTATATTCCCGTTTCTCCTCCTCTGTCATGTGCTCGTGATCTGGGTGGGGGAGGTGTTTGTGGTTCGAATTCCACAAATCGTGCTCGTGGTAGGTTTTGCTCTGGAACTCGTCTTCGGAGGAAGATGAGCTGCTGGATTCCTCTTCATCTAGCTTCTCGTGTATGCATTGCCAAAGTCTCGTTGTCGTTTCGCAGTAGCGGAAATCGCATGAGAAATTTTACAAACGAGGAAGTAAAATTCCTCATGCAATTCTGCGTAAGAAGGCAGATCTGGCATGCAGTGTCGCAAGTACTCGTACTCGCACGACTACGATAAAAAACTTTTGCACAGGATATCTTCCTCGAAACCCTGATCACCGCCTTCTTTTTCCCGGTCCCTCCGCAGTTTATCCATTTTCATCGCGTGTTTGGTTTTTATCGTCCCTAAGTTTGCGAGAATGATCAACAGCCTGATGAAATGCGGTAAATTCTCCCTACACCCGAGACTCCCGTTCATCTGCTGTTGTTGCAATTTCAAAAAAACTTGTCTGGCGTTCTTCGGATGTTTCCCGGGAGATTTTAGATTTTGGTGCAAGTAGTTCTGCTGCTGCCCGCGGAGTTTCATCATCGCGGCGACTTGGGAATTGCTCATTCTCGCACGTAGTCGCGGCGGGATCTGGTTTTTGTTCGCTCCTCTTTGCGTCGCTTTCGTCGTTTTCGAACCGGGAGAACCCGATGGTGATCCGCCGCGCGCCGCATCTTTCTGCACGGCGGAAACTTCGAAGGATTTTAGAGCGCCACCAAC
>JACKZZ010011824.1_pt1 | contig 11064 bp, 10 predicted proteins | sample 8027871 | NCBI WGS metagenome assembly JACKZZ01 (sample SAMN15724774, study PRJNA655200) | protist metagenome | isolation source: fluorescence activated cell sorting (FACS) single amplified genomes of... | place: USA: West Boothbay Harbor, Gulf of Maine | collected 2000-07-19
TGTGTGTGTGGGGGGGGATTAGAAAGAGGCAGAGAGCAGGAGTAGAGAAAGGGGAGCTACCGCAGCTCTCCTCGATGCCAGGGCAGCGAAGAAGGAGTCATGACGCTCTGCCACATGAAGCTCAAGCCAGATCAGGCAAGGGAACACTGTCGTTTGTTTGTAATCAATGTAATGTGCTGGGTATGACATAATCAATGTGATGTGCTGGGTATGACATATCAACCTAATGAACGACCTTGTTTACACTCAGCACAAACGTGCTTATGAGCCATGGCAGGATGCACGGCAAAATCATGCCCGGCCATGTCGCACTCTTCACAAAGCAACACTTCATCCAAACTGTGATGTAGTGTTGTTAGGGGGGGAGGGCTTCGGTCGATGCGTGTGATTCTTACTCGGGAACACTCTCTTCCGGATTGCACCATATTTTTGAGCTTGCCTCCCGTTCCCAGTCCCCTTCGGCGTAGAAAGAGTGTCCCGCTGGATATAGTCGCTTCACCCCAGGTATTCTTGCAGTAGGCGTGATATCCTCTTCTCGTGCAGTCCTCAGCAAGAAAAAAAAAGAGAAGGAAAAAGTTCAACTTGGAAATTGGAAATTGGAAATATGCACAATCCAAAATCCAGTTAAGATTTGCCTCTTTATTTAGTCGTAATACAGATACAGGTGGCGCTCGATGGACAAGCGAGCCTTCCAGGTCCTGGTGCATGTGATCGAAGGGCGCGGCCTGAAGGCACTGTCAGTTCGATCTGCGAATTTTTAAATATTTGTCCATTTTAGCTTTCGCCAACGTTCTCCATTGATAACACTAAAATATGTTGCCCACAATCAATGCACACTCCCACCACCCGCAACAGGGACGACAACAATACGTCGGATGCTTACTGCAAGGTAAATTTGGGTCCCTCGACGAACCTGTCAAAAACCACCGACACGAAGAGCAACACGGTGAGCATGACAAGTATTTTCAACAATATTATATTCCCCCAACCTACCTACCACCCACCCACTCATCCACTACGACTAGGTCAATGCAGTGTGGGAACGTAAATTTGTGTTCGATAACGTGCTGCTGAGCCCTGAAGAGTTTGAGACCGAAAAGATTACCTTGCGCGTGTTCGACAGGTTTGTTGATTTATTTTTGAATGTTGTCCCTGACGATCACTGACGTCTACTACTATGACAACTAATATTGTCATGGTTCACAGAAATGAATTCGCCGGGGATGCTGTTGTGGGATCGTATGAATTTTCGTTCGGCAACATTTATCGTCGCAAAGACCACCAGTGAGTGGCGAAATTTTCAATTTGGAGCTTTTTGTTTTATCGCAGCTCAGGGCTCCCCCCCCCCGCCTTGCAGGCTGAAGCGACAATGGGTGTCCCTGGCATTACCTGACAAGCCAAGTGAGACACTACTTTTACTTTTTCTCCTTGTTCATGGCCGCTCGTGTGTCAATCTACCCATTGCCTGCTGCAGATCGCATCACCGGGTTCTTACATTGTTCGGTATACGTCCTGAGTGAAGGAGACGAAACCCCAAAAGATCCGCAGCTGGATGCAGAGGATGACGAGCAGCAGGTATTGGCACAACTCAGGTAATTGTTTTCGTCAATTTCGTTAAAGTCCATCGCCCTACTGAACCACTAGATCCTGGCCGAGCCAACCGTCCAGCGGAAATACTGGACCCTCAATGTGCTTGTGTAAGAAGATGAGTTGCCTAACTTCCGCAAGATCGAATTGTTAGAGAAACAGATTACTAGCACTTCGCTCTATCACCTCTATCACCACGCCTAACGCGCACCAGCGCTGAGGAAGCCTTAACATCTGTTGTATGCTCCATACGGCTGCTGCAGATATGAAGCACGTGATATTCTTGGGTCGCACCAGATTACAACCAGCCCGTTTGTCAGCGTCCGCTTCAATGGAAATACAATACAGGTATGGACTGCTTGAATTTTGCGTAAAAGCCTTTGCTTGACGTCTTTCAATTCAAATGCAGACGTCACATGCTGCCGATTCTACAACTGACACCGTGTGGAACACGCGGCTTGAGCTACCCTTCCACACACCACTGGGGTCAGACTCAGTCGAGATAATGCTCTGGGACCGAAAGAGGGTGAGTGCATATACTTAAATTTTATGTTAAGCACGACGTGGTAATTGTGGACCGCCAACTAGGGATGGCCGGACCAGCTTATAGGGAGGCAAACCTTCAACTATTTTGAGCTTGGACTCGCTCACAAGTCTTGGGGGTACGTGAGAATACGTTACAATGGCTCAATCTTTTGCTGATGCCCCGAACGTTAAATCCTGTCTTATCCATCAGGCCCAAATGGATAAATTTTTACAGCGATAGTTTCGTCTCCCCCGAATTGTCCCAGTTGAGAAAGGCAAAGAATTGGGTGAGAGCTTATTAATTATAATTATTGGATAAAATGCGGTCTTCATATATTAAAGCATCTGGTCTGACGACATCATTTTGCAATCATGCCGATGTTGTAGCTCGTCGGTGGAGAGTCAGGGGGTGAAAGTGAATTCGTTGGTCGCGTCTTGGTTCGGCTGAGCACCACCGAGCTGGACGAATATACCGAAGCTAGGGTAAGCTCTGCCCCATCTTTTTGTTGCTGCTGGCCATCAAGTTATAAGTGATTTCTTTGATTTATATTTTTACAGCTACAGAAGCAACCTTGCAACCCTGTCATTGAGCCCAATGGTAGGAAGCAAGCCCTCTCACGCATCCCACTTTCCACACACACACACAAACAATACAGCTAACAACACTCACATGCCCATGAGCAACCCAAACGGACACACGCACAAAGCCCCCGCCCCTTCTTAGCTCTTTCACATGCTTACTACATCGCGAAATCAATGTACAGTGGCTGAGTACGCGCTGCACGTGATTTTGTATAATGGATCAGAAATACCTGTACTGGGAGGGAAGGTCTGAATTTTCATGTAGACATCTGTCAAACCTACCTGCCATCACTCAAAATTACCGTTGCCCATCACCATCTTACCTGTCCTTTGTCTACTCGCCCTTCCTCGCATGTAACTATATTCGGAAAATTTAGGTGTTTGTTGAAGTCGTCTTCGGTTGCAAAAGGGTCAGAAATATGTCTCGTTCTGTATTTTTGTGAGGACTGTATCAGCTCAATATACGCACATGGTCCGGCCCCTGTTCTGCACAGGTAAAATCACGAGCGGTGATGGGTAAGAACGGCGTGTTCGAATTCCGCCAAGAGCTTACGACGATAATTGCGTAAGACATCATTCCGAGAGTTAATTTCATTTTAGTTTTTAACAGAGATAATTGTTTCATGTTGGAAAATTTAGAGTTCTCCCTACCGACCTAGAAATGATCTACGATGTTATCATAAACGTCTACCATAATGTGAGTGAAACAATCAAATATTGCCGCAATAGTCTTGCGTTTTAAGGTGTCTTTTGTAGGCTGGAGCTTCAACGAGAAAGCTACTTTTTCTCAAAGTGAAGCCAAATAATCTGTTGCCAAGGTAATTATTAAGGATATTTTATCTACTCTCTTCCCGCTGTGGCTCTGCTCTCACAAATAACTATGCGCACAGGGCGGCTGTTAATGCGGCAAACGAGGCAGTTTTGCAGTACTACGTGAACGGTGACCAGCGCGTCGGCCGGCATCGTTTACCTTGGTCGATTACTTTGGCAGCCTCAAATGCAGCCTCTCTACGTTCTTTCTGTTTATTGTTGTCCCATATTATCAGGCAACCACGTTGGCGAACTTTGAAGCACTTGCGTGGCGATGAGGCGAAGACCCATCTTCCTGGCGGTTATTTGCTTTGCAGGTATATAATATTCGAGGCTGCCTGTTGCGCTATATTACTGAAGCTTTGTCTTTGCGCAGTATTGGATTTGGCTTGAACTCGGTATTCCAAAAGAGCGCTCCTCAGCTTTACGACGCTGCCACAAAGGAGATGACGTTGCGAGTCCGTTTGTGCCATGTGCGTCAGTCGGGAATTGTGGGCTCGTTGTGTTCGAGGTTGATGTTTTTTCTTTTTGTCCTTTACCTCAGGGTTGGAACATCCCATTGCCAAAGCAAGGAGGCAGTGACCCTCTGGTTGTCATCCGCTTCGCTGATAAACATGCTATAATCAGCAGAGGACAGGATGGAGATTCATATTCGTCTCCATGCTGGTGATGAGTTTATGTTTAGCTTTCTTTTAAGTATTTCAACCAAGTTTCAAAATCAATTTATTTCATTTCGTCTAGGTACAAACAAACGGACCTCGAAGAAACATCCGTCCGCACCCAACAAGAGCCCGTCATCTACGTAATGATGTAAGTGATCGATACAGCTTCGCTGCTGTTCAGATATATTAATTGCTCTCTTTTCTTTAGCTATCATCGTACCGGAACAATTCTAAGTGGAGACCATACACTACTCGCCAAATCAGGTCGGTTCAGGTGGATGGACTTCATAACTAACTAGATTGAAGTCTAAATTAAACATTCTGATTATCAGTGATCCCGGCGAGCCATGTGCTAAATATAAATAATCGTGGGCAATTTTATCGATACGAGCTGCAACCTACAGAGGTAAATATTGATATGTTGCACTTCTTTCTATGTGACATATAACAGAATTTTGTGTATGTGCCATTCTTCTTGGAGGGAACGAGGGATGCATTAGGCGCGCAACGGTATGTAATTGGTGTCTTAAATTGCTCCCTTCCATATCTCACACATACATTCCTCACGTTTAGGTTGGAAGGCGGAGCTAGACCATACATTTTAGCCTCCTTTGAGCTCTTGGACAGAGAAGAGTCAGTGTTCTTTTTATGCATTGTGTCGACTTATGAAACTGATGTTTGAACATTGGAAAACAGAGCTGAGCAAAACAACAATACCAGAACTGAGCAACAAATCACTACTGGACCCCAGAAAAGCGCAAAAGCCAGTAAAATTGAATGCGCAGAGTTAGTATTGCATTTATCATTTTTGTCTACACTTTTTTGTGCTAAACACAGTACTCTCGTGCCAGGTATGCTCTCAAAGTGGAGGCCATAGGTCTTCGAAATATCGCGGTCGACCTTAAAAAACGTCCCACTAAGCTTGTATTTCGTGTGCCGAACTTCGATGCGTTAAAATGGGAAACATTCACCAGAAGTGATAGGCAATCAAATCACCCTGATGTTCAGTGGATAGAAAAAGTAATGGTTTGCAAACCAACCCAGAGCGGATCCGCACAGATAATGGACGAAGAAGTTTTCAAAAGGGTACTTCTACCTGCAAAGGATTCAAAGGCCATTTTGATGCTGGTTGAGGTGAAGTCAGATGACAACTCGGTGCTAGGCTCGGCGCATGTGTCGCTGCATGAGTATATGGACCTCTCAAATAGGCAAGAAGCTGAGCCAGATCCCTACCCAAACCACACACAACACAAGAAAGTACATTTTGATGATATTGGCGATGCTGAGGATGGCTTCAACGACAATGACGGAAGTGAATACGATCCAGACGGCGACGAAGATGCGTATCAATCTGACTTAGACAATGAAGGCGAGGGTGAGGAAAAATATGACAAATTCTTGTTGGACCTCGACGACTTGAACACAAGAGTGCAAGAAGTTGATGATGAAGTTATCAAGAAATGGGTCAAAAACAAAGAGGACAACAGGGCTCGACTCCGAGGCACCGAGAGGCGCGAAAATAACCCGCAAACATGTGACTTCAAGAACATCAAACTGAGGGGGGAGCGAGGTGATGTTACGATGACACTGAAAGTGTTTCTTCAGATGGCTCTGATACAGTCCGCTGCAAAGCCGCGGACAACTGAACGACAACGGCAACACCTCGTGAACGATCTTGAAGCAAGCAGACGACTGAACGCTAACATACGACGTATTTACAGAAACCAACTCTACACCACGCGCCTCTACATCTACAAAGGAGTGAATCTGGCTCCAAAAAATAAAAGAACCATCCGATCGCCCGCTATATTCTTCTCTGGTGTGGATGACGACTCTGCCAATCCATATCTTGTAATAAAGAATGGTGCAACACGGGATCGGGAACGGAACTACCGACAGCAAGCTCTAACAAACACCCTCAACCCTGATTTCTACAAAGTAGTAGAGATGCCTACCATCGTTCAGAATGAGCTTACTATCAATGTGTGGGACAAAAATAGCTTCTTGCAGTCCTACTTGAACAACGACGTGCAACAAAGAAACGAGGGGCTAACATCCAGCGACAGCTTGATTGGATCAGCGACGATCGATTTGGAGGATCGCTTGCTAAAACGGCAGCACATAGGCACAAAAGAGTATCTACCTTTACGTTCTCCCGACTCTTCCATCGATCGTGGCATACTGTGGTTGCGCGTGGACATATTGGAAGAAAAACAAGCAAGAAAGCAAAAAGCAGAAGAAATCAGATCAGCCGTGCCCATCGACTACCAGCTTCGGATGATCATATGGAAAACGAAAGGTATCCGATACCTTGATGAGAGCGATCTAGACGCCGAGGTCGACCAGCGCATTCGAGTGACGGCAAACTTTGAAGGCGAGTTAGGTGCAGATGTGCATAAACACACAGAGGTCGCGTGGAGCAGCCGCAGTTCATCGAGCGAGAATGAACTTCCTAAAGGCTCTGCAGAATGGAATCATCGAATGATTTGGAATCTCACTTTACCTTGCAAAGTTCCACGCATTAAGATTGCAATGTGGCATGAAAATATTGTCCGCGAAGATGAAGCGATTGGCGAAGTCCTTTATAACTTGCAGTCATTCTTCGACAAAGGCCGGCGTCTAAAGAAACCTGTTTACCGACAAAAAAGACAGTGGCTTAACATAACTCATCCCAACCACCCTGGCGTCTTGCTGGGAGAAGTCAGCGTGGAGTTCGCCTTGTACACAAGGATTGAAGCCCAGACAAATCCCGCCGGTGAAGCAAGAGATCACCCTAACCGAGATCCGTAAGTCGCAGGGTCAATTTCGCTCACCGTGGTGTACATGGCTGTGTTAACGTATTGTGTTCAAAATGTTATTTATGTGTTTGTGTTTTTGTATTTGTGTTTGTGTTTGCGTGTTTGTTTGTGTGTGTGTGTGTGTGTGTGTGTATGTTTGTGTTTTTGTCTGTGCGCATGTGTGTGCGTGTGTATGTGTGTGTATGTGTGCATGGTGTCTGCATATTAAGATATCTTGAGGAACCTACGCGAAACAAGCCACCCTGGGCAGTGGCTACTCGAGGTATGTTCCACCTCCTTTCAAAATATCATTTATCAATCGTTTTAGATACATGTATTTTTCATTTCCTTTTCCCCAGGTTTGGATCTGCTATCTCGCCGGAGACGTTTACTAGCGTTCGTCGCTTTGCTTGCGTTGATTTTACCGCTTCTTCTTCCCTTTCTCAGTAGTATTGTCGCAGGCGTTGTTCAGCTTATATTTTTATAGAGATGGCAAATCCTTTCCTTAAGATGGAAAATGTTTGTACCTGACAGACAGACAGAAAGAAAATAAAAGGCGGCAGAGCTTTTCAGTTTGAAAGTAACGTTTCACTTCAGGGATAAAAGATGTTTTAGACAATAAGCTAACTTTATTCTTGAACTCAAAAACCATTTTCAGCTGTAAGGCTCTACCAGCTTTTTCTGTCTGTCTGTCCGGCACAAGATCCAAATCAGCCGGATTCAAAACCATGTTTTTTCTCCTTTGCTTCCAGGCCCCACGCTAACTTGCTTTGTTTGCTCTGTTCAACTTACGATGTCCTTCCCCTCTCGGAGTTGGATCATGAACTTCTGTGGCGAGACAGCAAGACGTGACAAATAAATAATAATGACAATGAATTAACAATAATAATAACAATAACAACAACAATAATAACAATAACAACAATAACAACAATAACAACAATAACAACAATAACAACAATAACAACAACAACAACAATAATAATAATAATAATAATAACAAAAATAATAACAAAAATAATAATGAGAATGATAATAATAATGATGATGATGATGATGAGAATGATAATAATAATAATGATGATGATGATAATAATAAGAGTAGTAGAATAGCAGCAGTAATATGGCACTAAACCAAAAAGCTAGATACCTTTGCAACTTTGTTCAAGTTGTTTGCTCCAAGCAGCGCGGTGTTTGTCGATTGTGCTTGCAGTATAGACAAGAGCTGAACTTCACTAATTTTAACACACGAACAATCGAGAAGACCACTATTTTCTTCGGCCTCCGCCTGCAACCAATCAAACCAAGACCGAATGGTGGGTGGACACGTAGTTTTAGGTGTTACATGCACCTTCCATGCACGTAGATTTAGGTGTTGCATGCAAATAACTCACCATACAAACACATTTTGACGACATTGCACGCTTTGATGGTGCAAGAAAAGGATCCTGAAGTAGTTCATCTATTGTCGGCCTTTTCTTGGGGTTGCGGTTCAAACATCTGATTGTTGTTTTTCGCATTAGAAAGACTGCCTCAAAGCGCCAAGCGCTCTGCCCCCACCACGCACCCACACCCCCTTACCTCACACACCCACGCATACAAACAAGATTGCCTCAACCACCAACATCATCAACCACAACAAAAGAATTGACATACAATGCAACGTACCGCCTCATGCAATCGATTAAGTAGGGGTCAACAGGTGCTTGTTCGTCTGCACCTGCGTCGCTGGCCGTACCTTTCAACGGTGCCATTGCAGGGAACTTGATGGGATACCTATAGAGGAACAAATTTAGTTAACTTTGGAGCTCACACTAATAATAAAAAAAACAGAAGAGCTGTTGGCTGGCAACTCACTTTGGGTCCGTGATGGAGTGCAACTTCTGGATCAGCTTGAGATGAGAGAATGGCGTGCTTCCGTAAACCATTTGATACCTGCGAATAATACTGATGTCGGCACAACGAAGCGTTTGCAACCATGAAGCAAGAATGTTTCCTTACAGAATGCACCCTAGAGACCATACATCTGAAGAGCGACCGAGCTACGGATTGATAAATTTCAGATGTAAGTTTCATTTTTGTGTGTAGCAATGGCGACCTGAATTTGTTTCCTAACAGACCTTGAATTGACCAGGTTTTCCGCTGTCAGCTATTGATTCGGGTGACATGTAGTTCAATGTACCTAGTTGACTCTCTTGCATTACACTTGTTTGATCCGTCGCGACCTGAAAATAAACGCAAATGTTCAAATTTTGTCGCAGTTGCACTTTTGAAACGATGGGATTATTGGGTATCTACCTGCTTTGCAATGCCAAAATCAATAATCTTCAGCGCGCCATCCACGAAGACAAAGTTAGCCGGCTTCAGGTCTAGGTGAATGACCTGTCGATGGGTCTATGAGATGCCTCGTTTATCAAGTCAGTTTAATAGAAATATCAAGACCTACTTTTGCTTCGTGGCAGACTTTGACACATTCAAGCACTTCAGTCCAGTAATATCTGATGCTGTTCTCACTCATCGGTGAGTTAAGCTTCAAGAAATTGGCCAAGTCCATACTCCCGCTTTCGAAAATCTATCGACAATATTAAATCTGTCTGGTTATAATCCATAAACAGACATGTATGGAGTTCTTGTCGACACGCGCTTTACCATGTAAATAAGTTGTTTCCCAGCTTGTGTTACGACTTCTTCGCTATCCAGAAGTTGAATGACATGAGCGCGGCCACGAAGCTTCTCCAGGAGCGCAATCTCATTCCGATAATTCGCCACATGCCCGCCATCTGAGTCGAGCGATGCAGCGAAGCAAGCGAACCATAATCAACAAGTTTGCATCAGCCACACATCAATAAATTACCTACCTACATGCACTTACCCTTTTTATCCAGTTTGATGCGTTTGAGAGCATATACTTTTTTGTCTGTTGACAGGACGCGATACACAGATGAGCTTCCACCGTACCTGTGGCATTGTTTGGTGACACTTAGTTGCAATTTTGCGTGTGCATGCGACCGTATGCTTAAATGTGTGCATGTGTCTGTGTGTGCGACGTGTGTTAGTTTCGGCTCACCCGATTAGTTCAAGAACATAGTAAGGCTTCTTGTTCACTACAATCGTTTGGTCCTTTGATCGCTTTGATTTTGATGAAGATGAACTGCTGCTAGAAGAAATAGCATGGCTCCCGCCGTTACCGCTACTACTGCCTTTGGCGGTCCCAGGATTTCCAGCCGGGCTGGGGGCGGCAGTGGAGACCTTCGAAGAAGCAGATGAGGCTTGTGCTACAGCTTTGATCCGACGAACTGGATTTGGTTGTGAAGCAGGAAGCTTGGGAGGGTGGCTCAGTTGGGCGGGCACATCTGCACCTGCCTTGGCTCTCTTGGACACAGAGCTGGAACCTTTTGAGCCTGGAGTTGCACTTGATTTTCTTTCTTTCCATTTCGGAATCTCGACGACCACTTTATATTGCGACAAGTCTTCTATTTCTAGCTTCCGCTCCTTGCCACCAATTGTTCGCGGTTTGCTGTGGAAAAGGGTGGATTAGAAACAATATTACCGCGAATATTATCTGATGCCAACTGAAAAAAAAGCAAAAACCTACTCACTCGATTGCGCTAGCGTTCGCTCGGTTGGCAACTTGAGGCGTGAAACTACCTAACTGCGAGCGGCGGGCTGGTGGAAGCGAACCTGGAGTCGCAGGTTCGTGATCATCGCTCGTTGAGACCGCTGAACGAATGAGTGATGTACTCGATCTGCTGCTCTGCGCCGGTTTGCTCCGAGGTCCAATCGCTGGGCTCTGCGGCGGACTGTCCTCATCTAATGTTGCAAGATTTGCCAGGCGTTTGCTCAGTGTGTGGCGAGCATCAGCGCTGCCTGAAAGACGTGAACGTTGGGGTATCTTTGGCGAGCCTACTTTCTCTGCAACTTGGTACGGTCGCTTCTGTTGCTTTTGCCCAGAAGCAGGAGTATTGCGGTGACGCTTCGTAGAGCTGGCAGCACCCACGCTTTTTCTATTTCTGGACTTGGAGCGGTTAGGGGAGCTCTGAGCTGCAGATGCAGACCCACCTCTGGTCCTTGCAGCAGCCTCCTGAATTTCGTCTTCATCATCATCATCATCGTCGTCGCTA
>JACKZZ010013866.1_pt1 | contig 11064 bp, 13 predicted proteins | sample 8027871 | NCBI WGS metagenome assembly JACKZZ01 (sample SAMN15724774, study PRJNA655200) | protist metagenome | isolation source: fluorescence activated cell sorting (FACS) single amplified genomes of... | place: USA: West Boothbay Harbor, Gulf of Maine | collected 2000-07-19
TTAGGCAATTCTATGTTCTTTTTTCGTTGAGGCAAGCCGCCACTGGACTGATTACCTGAAACGCACCGACCAAAAGAAAAACATTTAGCGACTCGAATAATTTGAAAAATGTAATCAATTAATAATATATTTTTTACCCATAGAAATCCTGCATGATCATCCGTCAATAAGGGTTCAAGCATATCATTATTTATTATTTGGACCACCATAATCCAGAAGAGAGGTCAAACTATGATGTAAGTCTTCATGAATGATATCATATTGCGTACTGCACCTACCATCCCACCCTCATTTTCAGGGATGTGGGCTTAATGACTTTGAATGACGCAAAAAATATGAAATCATGTTTGAAAATTTTGATGGCCTCTGGTGAAATCACCCAAGAAATATTTATAAAATCAAATTATCAATTATGAATTGTCGAACTCTGTTCGGGAGAACATCCTGGTGTGGAAGATGCTGCTGCACCCGCCGCAGGCTTCTTACCCCACCTTCCAGTTTTACCCATATTGTGATACTATTGAATGAAATATTTCCTATCTACTTCAGTCGGATTGAAAAAATTGCTCAAACTTGTCTATTGAATTGATTAATTCAATTAATAATACTAAATAAAAAACAATTCAGAATGAATCACGCTGCGGTGACTTCGCAAATCAAAAGAATATTAGTTAAGACGTAAATAATTGATGTACAAAGATACAGAAATGGTCATGCATGCTTTGTCACTGGTAATCAATCGTATAATTAACTAAATTAAGATGGGTAATTAATCACAAGATCATGCGATCGAACAATGATATTAAATAATTAATTAATTACTGTATCAATTTATCAATTCGTTAAGCGGAATAATTGATACGGCGGTGAACAATGCTAACATGCAGATGTAGCTAAAGGTGCAGACACGCTCACTTACAAATGTATGAGAGATGCACACAAACTCATGACTCTAACTACTTTCAGAAATAATGAATTAATTAATACTGAATAATATATCTCGAAAAAATCTAAATAAATTTAACTTTTTTGTGAATACTAAAAATATGAAGACAACACGATCTGTCACATTGGATGAAAATGAAAGAGACAGAAAATTTGCAGCAATGCGTCTGATGTAAATCCTGGAAGGAATGGAAATATATGAAAGAAAACGAATGCAGAAAAATGAACAGACGAACAAGAATAAAACATGATTCACATTCAAATTTGAAAAAAATACCGTGATTTTTTTTGACAAAATAATGATACCAAAATGTTAATCATTCAAGGTGATATTCTTATCATATGTATGTAATTATATATATACAACTTGCTTACACCTCATGCCAGCATCACTCTCAGAGCACTGAAAAAGCGTTTGAGTGTGCTTGCGCGTCTTGTACGGGGCCGATATGAACGACTCCACTCATTTTGAATGAGCGACTCCGCACACAAGCAATAATTATGAAATAATTAATTACGCTCAAACATTAATACATCAATTCACGAAACCTGAAAAAACGCAGCTGTGAATGACACCGCAAACAACAACCATTACAGTTATTCGACAATACAGAAACAAAAAACGACGTATACAAGAAGAACCAAGATTGCAGAAAACCGAACTACTGGCGAGATGCTCGCGGTATCGACGTTGTGTGGGATCAGATCAAATCTTTTTTTGTATCGGTAAACATTTCAGGATAGGGGCAAACAAACTGCCCAAATCGTAATTTCGCCATGACCATTGTTGGCATGGTGCATGATCCACTTCAAATCAAGCTGAATCATATTCGCTATTTCGCATGATTGCATATATACAAATACCGAACCATTTGCGCGGTTTCTAACGACAACTGAATATAAAAAACTGGCCTGTCTCCAAACGTTCGAAAAAGAGAATTTCAATTTGAACATTGATAATGTACAATGTTACCTAATGTGTACAATCTTTTGAATAAATATTTAATATTAAATGCGTTTTATCAATGAATTATGACTCTTTGCTCTCGCTTTCCTCTTCGCCCTCCGCAGCCGGATCGGTATCGGTGGCTTCCGGTTCCGGTTCTCCAAACGCCGGAAAAGGTGGCCTGGTCCCTTCTGGAAGCTCGTATTGCCAACCTCCGGATGTCCTCAAATAAATCGAATGATGACAACGAAAACGAAAAACATTTGGAAATATTTGAATAAAAATAAATTAATTAATCACCAATTCGGGTTGGAGACATGAATTGTATGTCGCGCTGAATATGAATGGCCGAATTCCAACTTAGAATATCTCAAAGCGTTGTTTGGAACAGGCATTCTTGATGTTCTAACATCCTTTGATGGTAATCTGATTTGTCTTGTCTTTTCCAAAATGAAAAATCAGAAATCGTGTTCAACTGGCTACTTCCGAATTCTGGACGGCATTTGACCCATTTACATCCAAAACAAAACAAAAACAGAACAAAACAAAGCGCGAAATGTATGCATGGGATAGTGTGATATTCAAAATAAATGAAAAATAAACTCATTGTGGAATTGATTAATGGTTGATTACTTGCCCAAAGCAGCGACGCCCTCTCGCACCGCAAAACCTCGGTGAAATTGCGTGCCCCAAACCCTACCCCTGAAAGGAATGCGCTGGTACTTGATACGGTCCAGCTGAAAACTGGTTGCGGGCTTACCAGCCTCCGGCCCCGATGTCTGCAAATTCTTCTTCCCCGACCAGAACTTGGCGCCGATGCCGTAATTTGGCAGCGTCCGGCAGAGCTCGAATAAATTCATCTCCTTTTGCGGCTTCATAATAAACTCCGCGAAAAACGCCACACTGAACATCTCCATACCGGGCCATCGCTTGCGGTATTTGTTCGTGAGGATGCGTTTCCAATTACCGCTGTGAACCCACTTGAGAATCGTGCGATGAAGCTTTTGGTTACGGCAAGGCTCGCCGATCGTGGAATACAAAATCGGTCGTCGTGTTTCATCTTTGTGCGGTCGCCACCAACGGCCAAATTTTTTATCGTACTCCTCTGTATTGACCGCGCCTAATATGTTATGCTCACCACGCTTGGCGGGTACTTTTTTCGGATACCAGGGCATATTTGTAGAATGATGTTATTTATGTTGTTGTTAACGATCGATTGATTGAAATCGAATCAATCTAAGATGTGACCCGATTCTATGTGAATCTTTGCACGGACGTTGCTATAATTCCCTCCTGATTAATACGATAAAAATTCAATTTAATTAATTAGAAAACAATTCGAAAGCATACCGAACAATGTTTCTACAACTTACTGAACCATACTTGTAAATTAATTGACTCTAAATTTAAAATTTTAATAAAATACTTTTTCTAAAATAATTTAAATAATGCAATGTAAAACAAAAATAAAACCATCCAATGAATTCATTCTACACGTGTTTCCGACAAAATATGCTCAGAAATATTTCACTAATCATTCATTCGATCATTTACCAACATTAAAATATCCAAATTCAACATTTGTGAAATGTTTGAATAAATGACCTGCTTCTCTCAAGATCAATTGTATAAACTTGATAATAAAAATGAAATTGATCCTCAATCATATCTGAACCAAGAAAACAATTGTGAAATCCAATCAATCATCATTACAAATATAAAATCAGCATGTGAGTCCACCATCTCAACTCGAGACCTAATCAAATTAATCAAAATTCTTTCAATCGTCGCCATAATCAAATGAATCAAAACTCTTTCGACCCATTCATGCCAACATTAAGATTAATTTCTAAAGAAACCCAGCATTCATCAACATACACCAACACAACCGACCCAATTACCCAACAAAATTGAAAACAACAAACCATCAACAAACGAACAATATACTAGGCGCAGAATGAACAAAATAATTATGTGATATCAAGGAATGGATGGAACGCAATATATCAATGATGACAATATGGATATTATAAATTATTACAATATCTATTGTTCCTTATTCGTCCTCCGACGGGACTCAAAAGATGATTATGTCTCATCTCGAAACGAGAAATCTAGTTTCGCAATAAGATCCAGCTACTTTGCCGAACAAGAAAAGCCGTGTTGATGTGATCAAACATAATGCGATTCTTGTTGAATGAATGATTCCAAAATGTAAATCTTGTCAGATCCGTGAAGGCGTTGGCACATCAAATAACAATTGAAATATTATTCAACGAACTGATGTGTTTTCAAGGATCGAATTGGCGGTTCTTGAAAACCATAAAAAACAACAAATTACAATTTCTACTTGAGCTGCGGATACTTCACAAGCCCAACCTTGCTGGACAAATTGTATGTTGGATGAATGACCCTGAATAACAAACAAAGACAAGCAACAAAAAATACAGTGAAAAAATGTTGAACTCGTGAAAACATTTAATAAATATGATGATGATACAACAACTGAACGCTTCGGATGATACGTTTTGTTTGATAAGACTAGCTCCCAACACATGTAAAATGTAAATCATCAATGCCAAATGATACGGAAATCAAGTGTTTATCGATGCGAAAAATCACATTTAATACCATAAGCAAAAAATGTTTTGGAAAAATGTTTTATTGGAATTAAATTAATTATTAATAAAACATTTTTTGAATGCAAACGAGAATGGAATAATGACCAAATTCTTGAGTAATTGATTGATTAATTACTTTGATTCAAGCGAATTGTGAAGCCGCCGGACCATCACCGGGTTATCCGAACCTATTCCAGACAAGAATACAGAAAACAATTTGATGAAAAAGACACGAATACATATTTTTTCACATTAATTTTGGATGCGGATGATGTACTTCAGTTTCTGTGTGTGATTTTGTTTGGTCCCTTGGGCGCGGTGATCACAATCAAATCCATCATGTCTGAACACTCGCATTTATTGACCATCGGAGAATGTAATTAGGTCACCAACATCAAAAATATAAATGATAAATTAGTTTATTCCGTTTAAATGTTAAAAACAAAAAAGGTCGCTGTTCAAAATTACCGTAATAGCACGTCTGCCCGACAGAACAACTGTGCTGTTTTGTATCATCATCCAAAATTGTCCATGGTGCATTCGGGTATCGGTGCTTTTGAAACCTATTAAACAGACAGATAACACACAAAACATGATATGATGATGTACACAACAGAAATACCCGTGCTTTTGCGCCAAACACGAAGCGATCTCGAATGTTGATGTAATAAAATAATGTCAACATAAAAAAATAATGGCTGCTGCATGAGAAAGATTGAGAATTTATTTCCAATTTAAATAAATTAATTAATGATGAAATTATTTGTAATCGTACCAACCCTTCTTGCATTTCGAGGTGCGCTCATTCTGGTCCCAACGCTCTTGAAAATAATTGTTCGAGAAATCTCTGTAAGTTGTGCTGTTCATGTACCTTTAGACAAAAAGAAACAAAAAACAACGAATTCAAACTTTTTTTTGAATTCAATTAAAACACGGTAAAGTCCTAGAAGTTCATCCGTCAATAAAAGATCAATGGAAGATATTCGAAACACCCAGAAAAAATGCAAGACTGTAACAAAACAGCTCATTTCGCAAAATTTCAAACTCCACGTACCATCCTGTCCCCTTTGCCCGGGATGCAAATTTGTCAAATTCCGTTGAACTCGCCCGCCCGTACGAAGCGAAACCAAATATGATTTTGAAATTGGTTGCTGACTCTTCAGCTCAGAATTCAAAAATGTGAGATAACAATTAAAATATCGATTTTGAAAATAATCGTTTAAATATTATTATTAAACTCGGTGCCGTCCAATATTACATCTGCGAAACGGGGGGCGCACTTTTCACTGACCCAATTTCCGCCCAAATTTTTGAATGAAATTAATTAATTATCCGCACCCCACATTTTTGGTTATACCCCCCCTTTTGATGTTATATTGGACGTCACCGAGTTTATTAATGAATGAGTGAATGAATGAATGAGGATGATCACCGTGAGAGGTAAGCCCGCCTCCAATCTTCTGACGATGGTTGGTATGCTTGGCTGGCTGCACTGCTAAAACCACTCAATCCCGATCTAAACAAGAAAACAATTTTAATTTTTTTAACATTGATGACAAAACACAAAGAAAGAATCAATACGGTTTCCAAACAATTCCAAATAGCAATTGATGTGCAAATGGCGGTGAATAAAAAAACAAATACCTAGACATATAGCAAAATTTATGTAGGGTTTAGCAAGGTTTATTTTCACAAAAATAACCTACCCCAAAACGGCCATGTGTGGTTTAGCAATGTTTAACATGGTTTAGGAGGGGACCTGAGGAGGGGACATCAAAATCTTTCTGAAATGGACAAACCCCGAGTTAGCTAAATTGATGATGATTACCTAGACGTATAGCTGCGGGCGCTGGGTTGACTTCGCACAGTGACCACGGGTGGCCGCGAAATGCCTTGAAATTCTGCCGTGTTCATGACGAAAATCTATGGGCCAGAACGAACCTAGTCGTCTTGACAGACGATTTGATGATTGGGGCAAATTATCGTAAATAATTGTTTTTTTTTTGTAAATTCAGTCTTTCAGAAGATGTTGCTCAACGTCAATATGAAACCACGCGGATTCAAAACAACCAATCATAAATTTACGGTTTATTTCATTTAAGGTGGTTAATAATGTGAAACCAATTATAATATTCACAAATAATGGCCTCACTGAACATTTAAAATATCACAATGCAGCAATGCTACGAAATATAATATGAAAAGAGCTACTCAAAATGCAGAAAAATGTGCAATGGGCAAATTGAATTCATCAATTACGCATTGAAATTAAGATTGGTCCCAAATTTGTGAATTGTTCAGATTTTACGATTCGCTAACGACGGGCGTAATCAACGCTGAAACACATACTATTGATTGATTAATTATTATCTTGAATAATTAATATTGGTACAGCGATTTCATGAAAAATTGTAATAGCTGCATTGGATTTGGAACTGCGCTAAATTTTTGTGCTGCTGAATGAAATCAGACTAATCATGACAATTGTCAAACAATGAAATTGTCATCATTGCACGAAAATGACTTTGTAGCATTTAATTGATAATTTCAAACACCAATTTTTCGCAGGAATAAAAAATTGAAAAATATTATTTGAGGGAGGGGGCACAAGAGATGATCAGAAAAATACATTCCACAACCACGCAATAACGTTGAAAATAAGAACAAACTTCCACTAATGTGTCGACTACAAAAATAGTTTTTGATCACACAATTATAATTTTCTATCTGGATTGATTGCAGATAATGGAACCATTCGGTTGTTCAGATTTGACATCAAAAAGAAGTGTATAAAATAAAACAATAAACATATATTTAAAATAAACAATTATTGTTGTAACGCTACTCACCAACATCGACCGCACGACAAACACACCAAGAAAGGCAAGCATCGTTTATATGTGAATTTCTGGAAAATATCAAACGCTTTTTGCCTGATACCGCGAAACATTTGGTAAAACATGTTCCATAATCATGCGGGGAGGAAGGAAAGAAAACCGCGACATGTCGTGAAAACACATGCCACATGAATAACGGAAACATACGATCAATTATTTTAATTGATTCAATACGCAATACACAAAAACAAATATTATGAATTAATTAATACGATTCAATGATTTACCAAAATGATTCCCACATTCCGTTTGAATCGTGTCCATAGAGAAAACAACAATATGAAGTACCGTACCAATGATAATTCTCGGTACATGGAATTACATTAAATATATTGATAAACCCCATGCAGATTTTGAAAATATTAAAGAATTATATTTTGATTTTTTCAAATTTTGAAAATCGGTTTGAGATTTTCAAACCAACCCTTTTTTTGTAAGACCACATGCATCAAAAGGAACGACACCCTGAAAACGTGCGATTCGGTCAACATTCAACGCCAATTATTTAACTAATAATTAATAATAATATGTGGTGAGCAAATAAACACATCCATTATTCAGCTATTCTGAAGACTGTGGACTGTTGATCAGGCTGTTTGAATTTTCCTTTCCCTCCACTAATTCTTGCTGCTGCGCCGCAGCTACAGCTGCATCAATGACACTTTCCTTCTGCGCTGATGCAGACGGTGCTGTAACAGCAGCACCATCCTCTGAGTTCATTTTCTTTTCATTCAAAAAAGCTCTAACTCCCGGCTTTTCTTCTTCTGCTTGTTGTTGTTCTTCTTCTTCTTCTTGCTCGGTGCTAGTGCTTGTCGAGAATTGACTTGTACTGACAGCTGAAATCATATTATTGGGTGCTGGAGAGGATTGTTGCAAAAGATCATCTTGTTGTTGTTGTTGTTGTTGTTGCTTTTCTGTACCAATGGAGTCCCAATCCATCAACTCCTTGGCATACTTGTCAAACATTTGTTGTCGATTCTCTTTTTGTTGTTGGAAAACGAGATCCATCGGGTCTTTCGCAACTGATGGTGGTATCCGATCACCAGACATCCGTTTGTCACCGTCCTCGTCGTTGTTGTCTCTGCTGGGCGGCGGCGGCGGCGGCTGCGGTGGCAAAGCAGAAGAGCGTGTCTCGTTGGGTAATGGGTGTTTTTTTCGGGTCATCTCCGCAGAAGACGAAGAGGAGGAAGAAGCATCAACAGAATAATGCGGCGGCGGTGGCGGTGGGGGCGGTGGTACTTTAGATTTGTGATCGGTAAAAAACAACTTAGAAGAAGAAGAATCACCATCTACTATTGGTGGTGGAGGCGGGGGCGGTTGCTGCTGATTCACGGCTGCTGTGGGATAACCACTAGCTAGAAGCGAGGATGGAGCACCACTGCTACTGGCGCCCGGATCAATATCTACAATGGTTAATTAAAGAATAATTAATTTTGATTTTGAAACACCACAAAAAGTCTAGAATGATTATAGAGCGACAACATTTTGATTGAAAGCAACACTATGTGTTTTTTGGCACGTTCAAAATTTAGAATTTGAGACTGCTCCTGCACGGCTGCTGTGGGATAACCACTAGCTAGAAGCGAGGATGGAACACCACTGCTACAAGCGCCCGGTTCAATATCTACAATGGTTGAGGAATAATTGAAATGATGCCAATGCCATAATTTTTCCAAAATATTTGAAATCATTTGTGCTGCCATCATAAATAAGATTCATGACATCAAATTATACATCCCGCAACGACAAACAAAAAAAATCACGCCTTAAGAAAAACAATCGCCACACCAAAATCAAACAATCGAAACGAATTGAAAACAAAGAATCGTTATTATAGATGGGAAAGAAAGAAACATTTTTGATATTGCCAAACCCTGATTCAATGTGTTTTTCTGTGATGGGCCCAAATACGTTTCCATTGATTTCCCGACATAGCTTTCAAAAACCGTATTATTACATGCAAGCAAAAAATCCACGAAAATAAATGAAATCAATGTGACTATAGCATATTCGCACCTTTTAATACGGTTCGCGTATTGGCAACAAGCTTGCTGTCGAGCAAAACACCATCGCGAGAGCTCAGAATGCTGGCATCCAGCTTTGACTCGGACGGCACTCCGACGTCGTGACCACTGCCATCATTTTTTGTAGGTGGTGCTGGAACATTGTTGTTACCGCTGACATTTGTTATTGGTGGGGCTGGAACATCGTTGTGACCACAAACACTTGTTATTGGCGGAGGTGGAACATCGCCCTGACCACTGCCCTCATTTTTTGTAGACGGGGCAGATACAGGAACGTGAACCACCTCGTCTGTATTTGCAATGGGCGGCACGGGAATCCGCACGTCGTTCGCAGAAATTGACACAGACGACGACGAAGAAGAAGAAATCGAATGCACCGGCATACCATTATTACTTTTATTTAATAGGTTATTATTATGATTATTATTATTATTTATGCTATGATTATTATTAATTAAATTTTTGTTGTTGTTATTATGAAAATTCTTGAAAATAGGGCTGTTGTTGCTGTTAATATTGTTGTTGTGGGTGTTGATGATGTTGCCACGGTCAATAAACGAGGGGCCCGGTAAGGGCGAAACGACCAACGCGGGCGGGGGCGTAGACGAGGAAGAGCTACTACCGCCTGCAGACGAATCACTTCTTGGTGATGATGTCCTTCTTGACTCCAGCGCAATTGTATTTTTATTATTATTACTGCAATTATTACTGTTATTCATATTATTTTTTGGTGGTGATTTTGGTGCCGTGCTGAGTTCGTCTGTGCTGGAATCGAAAGGTGAACGGTGCCGTAAAGGACTATTCTCTTTCGTACTATTATTATTGTTATTATTATTAATTTTCGCGTTGCTGGTGTTTTCATTGTTGTTGGTGATGAATGTGTGAGTCTCGCTGTCGTATTTAGCCAATTGCGGTGGAGGAGAAGGAGTGGATGACGATGAAGAGGAGGAAGATGATGCCGGAGATGACGATTGCGGATATGGGGGTGATCGCGGTGAAAGAATCCCTGAAAAACATTGTTTTTTAAAAATGACAAAAAACGTTTGATGTTCAATAGTTTTCAACGTATAATGATTTTGGAGCTCAAGGAAATTGTTTTTTATGATGTATTTTGCGTGTGGATGACGAAGACGACGAAGAGGAGGAGGCCGGCGATGACGATTGCGGATATGGGGGTGATCGCGGTGAAAGAATCCCTGAAAAACAACAACAACATAAATCGTTGTTGTTGTTTTTCAGGGAAACGACCAACGCGGGCGGGGGCGTAGACGAGGAACTGCTACTACCACCTGCAGACGAATCACTTCTTGGTGATGATGTCCTTCCTGACTCCAGCGCAATTGTATTTTTATTATTATTATTACTGCAATTATTTGTGTTATTCATATTTTTTGGTGGTGATTTTGGTGCCGTGCTGAGTTCGTCCGTGCTGGAATCGAAAGGTGAACGGTGCCGTAAAGGACTATTCTCTTTCGTACTATTATTATTATTATGATTATTAATTTTCGCGTTGCTGGTGTTTTCATTGTTGTTGGTGATGAATGTGTGAGTCTCGCTGTCGTATTTAGCCAATTGCGGTGGAGGAGAAGGTGTGGATGAAGACGATGAAGAGGAGGAAGATGATGAGGATG
>JACKZZ010016654.1_pt1 | contig 11064 bp, 6 predicted proteins | sample 8027871 | NCBI WGS metagenome assembly JACKZZ01 (sample SAMN15724774, study PRJNA655200) | protist metagenome | isolation source: fluorescence activated cell sorting (FACS) single amplified genomes of... | place: USA: West Boothbay Harbor, Gulf of Maine | collected 2000-07-19
AATTGAAGTAATAATGGTCGTGCAGCACTTTTCATGTCTTTAGCATTTTTTTTATGCCTAAAAAGATTTTTTTTGGTCGCGCCGCACAATTTGTTTACTAATAATAATAGTCGTCTATTAAATATCAATTTAATTTTAATAAAGATTTTTTAATAAAGATTTTTTTTGGTCGCGCCGCAATTTGTTTCCATAATCCGTAATAGTAGTCCCTGGTAATAATAATAATATATAGTGCTATAAAAGTAAAACTTTAATCATCATTTAATTATAATACGTATAGTCGTCTTCTACTATTATTTCCTACATTATTTCTTGGTAAATTAGTCGGAATACACTACCACCAGTGGTGGTACTAAATAATAAATACTATATTATAATTAATAATAATATAGACTATAAATAATATAATAATAAAAATAATAATAATATAAAATAATAATATTAAATAAAATAATCTTATTATTATTAATATACACCGGTAATTTCTTCATCTTCTTCTTTCTTCTGCAGTACTGGATGCCATAAAGTGTCTTATGACTGATACCCGCACGTACATATAACCATTCATTTATACAGACGCAAGGATACAACCAATATTGCGCGCAAACACTTACTTACTTTGTTCCACTATTCATTGACCCCGTACGAAACTATGTATTATACATATGCTTGGTATATTAAATTCATTGAAATTGTTAATAAAGTTGTACGTAACGTGGACGCATTGTATATAGATATTGTACTTGGAAAAAACATCACAACAGTTCCTGGGCTATACGAATATTTTGAGGATAAATTGTTTTCACATACAACGACTTTCGACAATACATACTATATGGTTATGATTCTCATTTTTAGTGTAACGTGTTTGTATATTTTTTCACTGTATTTATTATCAAAACCATTTGGATATCCTGGTGGTCCTCGAAAAAGAAAAAGTCATAGGCAACCAAAATTTTTTAATACAAACAAATCTTTTTTTCAGGATGTTGAGAAAAATGGGTATTGGAAATTTGCAGAAGTAGACGACGAAACCGTTGCTCTACCTGAGGCAAAATTATTAACAGGTGAAATATATGGTAGGCATCGATGGGTATATGTTCCTCATAATAATAATAGAAAAACTGGTAAAAATAATCAAACTACCAAGAAAGTTGTATTTAACCCATCCATAAATCCAAATGCTAGCGATCTAATATTTCGGAATCAAAAAATATCTCAACACAACGAAAAAAAAGTCAAGGGTGTTAAGAAAAGTAAGCCGTTGAGCCACCTTGAAAAAGCAATGCAATTTTATCAAAAATTACAATGTAACGATGGGCATTGGGGTGGTGATTATGGTGGGCCAATGTTTTTAATGCCTGGATTGATTATTGTTAACCATGTAACAAAAACACCAACGGATGAAATTTTATCCAAGGCGCATAAAGATGCTATGATATATTATTTGAAATGCCACCAGCAAATTGATGGGGGGTGGGGCACACACATTGAATCCGCATCTACCATGTTTGGAACGGTATTATCATATGTAAGTTTACGTTTACTAGGTTTATCAAAAGATGACCCAGTATGTAAATTGGGACGTAAATTTATTTTAACGCATGGTGGGGCATTGTATACCAGTTCATGGGCCAAATTTTGGCTAGCTGTTCTTGGTTTGTATGATTGGAAAGGTATTAATGCTATACCCCCAGAAATGTGGTTACTGCCCGATTGGTTCCCTTTTCATCCCGGCCGCTTATGGTGCCATTGCCGTATGGTATATTTACCAATGTGTTACATCTACGGCAAACGCTACGTGTATGAAAATGCGGAGAATGATCCAATAATTGTTTCATTGAAAAAAGAAATGTATATTGAGAAAGATTTTGATAAAATTAATTGGGATAATGCTCGCCATAAAGTAGCCGATATCGATAATTATAGCCCAATCACTATGACAATGAAATTTTTACACCACTGCTTGGCATATTTTTATGAAAGCTACAATGGAATTTCATGTATCCGAGAAAAAGGTTTAAAATTTGCATTGGAATATATGGACGCTGAAGATGTACAAACAAATTATATTGATATTGGCCCAGTCAATAAAACGATGAATATGCTATCAATATGGATCAGCGAAGGCCAAAATTATCAAGGTAAAAAATTTCAAAGACATATTAGCCGGGTTTACGATTATTTATGGATAGCTGAGGATGGTATGAAAATGCAAGGCTACAATGGTAGCCAATGTTGGGATACGTCTTTTGCGATCCAGGGTATTTTAGAAGCAAAGCATTTAATAACAAATGATAATCACGACATTGTTAATACAAGTTTGAAAGTATATGAATTTTTAGAGCGCACTCAAATCTTATCGACGACAACCAGTCAAAATACTGAATCTTATATATATGAAACCGATATAAAGAAACGCATGCGGTACTATAGGCATGTAAGCCAGGGTGGTTGGCCTTTTAGCACATCAGCGCATGGCTGGCCCATATCTGATTGTACCGCCGAGGGTTTAAAAGCAGTTTTGAATATACACAAAGATCCGATTATTTCGAACAAGTTAGCTCGCAATAGTCGCAGCAAAAAATGTAATTTGGTAGTCATAAGTGCAGAACGGCTGTACAATGCCGTTAATGTTTTATTGACCTTGCAGAATCCCGGTGGTGGATGGGCAACATATGAACAAAATCGTGGATATAGCTGGTACGAAATCTTAAATCCATCAGAAGTTTTTGGCGACATAATGATTGACTACCCATATGTAGAATGCTCCTCTGCAAGTGTAACTGCATTGATGGAATTTCAGCACCAGTACCCAAATCATCGCGCGGTGGAAATTAAAAATAGCATTAAGGCTGGAATACGATTTATTAAATCTATACAACGCCCAGATGGTAGTTGGTATGGTTCTTGGGGGTGTTGTTTTACATACGGTACATGGTTTGGCATCGAAGCTTTAACTGAATATGGCGAGTCACTTGATCAATCATACTCAGTACGCATGGCAGTAAACTTCTTGCTACAACATCAAAACAAAAATGGTGGTTGGGGCGAAGATTTTTCGTCATGTTACAACAAAGCTTATGCATCAAATGGAGCGGAACTGTACGGAGATGAAGAAGGCAGCGCAATAGTGCAAACATCGTGGGCATTACTAGGTTTGCTATCTGCATTTTCATCATCAAAATCACCAGCGATGATAACTGATAGAAAAACATTATTAAAATCGATTGATGATGGTGTTAAATATTTAAAAGAAAGGCAAGAAGACAACGGTGATTGGGAACAGGAAGGAATAACGGGTGTATTTAATCGTGCATGCGGTATTACTTATACTGCGTACAGGAATGTATTTCCTATATGGGCATTATCAAGATACGAAAGTTTAGCAATGATTGATAAGAAGGAAAATTAACTCGTCTGCGATCTCAAATAAATATAGATAGAAAATTAATTCTCTTACTCATTTAAATTATAAAATATGAAATTTTATATATAAAAGATATATAAGATATATATTGCGGATCAAAGGAAAATCGAGAATCACACCCCCCTCCGATTTTACAAAAAAAATAAGTACAATATTAGTATACTATAATTTAACAACTGGATAGGGAATCGACAAAAAATGTAACAAATGTATATTTTAAATTTCAAAAAAATAATTATTATTAATTTGGTAAAATTGTTACATTTTTTGTCGATTTCCTATCAAGTTGTTAAAATTTAGTATACTAATATTGTACTTATGTTTTTTTTTTTGTAAAATCGGAGGGGGGTGTGATTCCAGATTAAGATTTGATCGACAATATATACAATAATAACTACGAAGTGGTGTGTTACAATATACCACTTATATTATATATATTTAATTCTTACTCATAAGTTAAATAAAAATTTTATATGATTAAAGTGTGTGTGTATATATATATAAGTGATGTTCATTCTCTCGTTCAATACATATACATGTGTGTATAGAAAAAAGGAGAGAGAAAGTGAAGGAAGAAATGATAGTGTATTTACAGACGAAGTAGGCGACACAATAGCATCACGAACGAAACAAAGAAGAAGAAACCGACAGCAAGATGATGATGATGAGGATGATGACAACAACAGATATAAATATATGCTCTTACTCACATTATAAGTTAAAATACAGTTGCAGTGTGTATATAATGTTTATCTTGCCCTTCTTTTACTTTCCCTCTCAACATTATTACGACCCTCTTTATTATCATTACTCTCTATTTTACGTTTGCCAGGCTTTCCGTTATTTTTTTCCGCACTATTCACTACATCATTTGAAACAACTTCTGTCCTATTATTGTTATTGTTATTAATAGGATCATTGCTGTTCATCATCATCGTACCTACATCATCGTTTTTCACATATGAAGCTGCATCATTCACTAGCATTTCATCTTTCTCTTCTCTTCCATTACTTTCAGATGCTTCGATGTTTGGTAATGTTAAATGTTCATCCAATTTGAAATTCTCATAAATCCGTTCATAATTACGAAAAGCTTCTAGAATTTCTGTTTTTTCATCAGGATAAACATCATCGCGCAATTTGATATTGTCAAAAAATGGCTCCACTTCTTGAATATATTCAGCACAAGCAATGTTTATATCAATATTCCTCCTTCGTTCGTAGACATAAAAGATTTTATCTAATAATTTGATTAATTTAGCAAATCGTGTTGTCAACGGTAGACTAAGGACCTTTCTTGCGCGCGTTAGTGCTACATACCACATATTTACATATTGCTGCGAACCTGTAGGACTTTTTGTAAATGTACCAAACCAAGCCCTTTTCCAATCAATTGGCATTTGATTAGCTCCAACGAATCTACCAGCACGCTTGGTTTCTTCCATATCGCATATAGAAAAACTTACTGTCCTATTAAAATCATCTGCAATTTGTACATAATTCCATTCCAGACCTTTTGATGCATGGATTGTAGAAAACAATACTTCTGCATCGTCTTTTGTGTAATGTTTTTCAACAACATTCGCTACGAAATTATTCACATATCGTTTTAAATCACTGCCTTCATATTCATGTTCAAACTCATCATCATATGCCTCCACTGTATCTATTTGATTAGCAATTTTCTTCTTCCGCACAAATCGATTAATTAGATGAACATAAACAGTATACTTTGAAGCCCCATCTTTTATTTCAGTCGAAACAACTTCCCAAGATAAATCATTCCTTCCCTTCCATTTTTCAAAAGGCAATACTTTCGATTTACCAATGTAAAGATTATAAAATGGCTCTATTTTACTTGTTAGACCAACAAGCCGCTTTCGACAAGTATCAGCGATAGCAATCTTAACAGTTGAGTCCGCTACTAATAATTCAACTGCCAATTGCACGATAGTAGCATTTAAATAACAAAGAACAGTCAAACATTCTTCATTTGGCAAACGTGCAAATGCCCCACTTTCCGTACGTTGTTTTAGAAAATCTACATTTGTTACTCTCCCGTTGCCTTGATTTTCATTTCCAACCACGGTATAAGGTTCAAACGTGCCTCTTTGCTTGCTTAATTTCTTTGCTAAAAGCAAAACATTTGCAACTGCTGCAATATTAGGACCAAAACGAAAAGAATGCGTCAATGTTAAACATGTTAGGGTTTTATTTTCATAAATAGGAGGCAAAAGGCTATTTAACGTTGCTTGAAGATTAATCATGTTAGCTTGATAGGAACCGTTGAATTGATAAATGGTTTGTACGGCATCTCCTACAAAAAAAACTTGCATTTTTTTTGCTTGCATTGCACACCATTTAAATTGTGATTGATTCAAATCTTGTGCTTCATCAATTAATAATGCTGTGGCATCCATCTCATGCTCTCCCAATTGTACCAATTTTTGTATAGTTGAAAACGTATAAAATTCACGATTGCATATGGCTTTCCATAACATTTTCATATGTTTACGAAAAAAATGTTTCGCTGCAAACCATGTAGGTAAAGTAGATGGGCATCTTAGACGTCTGTTTTTTTGTTCTTCTTTTTGTTTGGCGGCGCCTTTGCCACCAAACCACAGTACTGCTGGATACCATAAATTATATCGAGATTCTTTACTATGAGTAAATAAATCAAAAAAATTGTTTTCACATGTCAATGATTTTGTTTTTCTGTTATCATTGCTTGTATTTGTTTTACTAGACTCCTTTTCTTTACAATATGTACACCAAGAATGCTTTTCAAATACTTCCATACAACTTTCGTCTAATTTATCAGACTGCAAAAATTTTATAAATGTCTTCCATAACGATAAAGCGATAAATTCTTTACAACGTTGAACATTAAACTTTATATCACTTAGATCACCTGATTCTGAATCACCGTTATTGCTGTAATTATTACCATCACTGTGATTATTTTGTCCAAATAGAAATTCATCAATGGAATTGCCGTAATTTTTCAAAATGAATCCAGGAACAAAAGAATCATCCTTTGGCGATGTATTATGATTTTGTTCATCATCCCCACCAAGTAAACAAAAACGTGCTTGTGAATCTATTGTACAACTTTTCACCATTGCCTTATAATCATTTACTAATGGTGCTAACTTTTCCGTAGCTTCTTCAGCATTTTTCTTATTATATACTAAATAAATAATTTTTTGATGTCCTTTATCTAATAGTCTTCGTATGATATTTGCTATGGTAAACGTTTTTCCAGATCCAGCAGCAGCCATGACTTGTACAACACGTTGTGATTCAATTGCATTCAATTTTGGTTGCTGTGACGACGAGGAGGAAGATGGCGATAATAATTCTATATGTTTTACAGCTGGTAAAGGTGAAGTTGCTAACTTAATAATTTGTCGCTGTTCAACAGTACATTTTTGTAGTATTTTTGCAAATTCTTTTTTTCGTTTGATAGCCGAAGCGGTGAATCTTCGTTTATTTGTTGCTGTTGATGACGCTGTGGTGTCGCTTGCACTGGTAGTTGTTGTTGTAATGGTAGGTGATGTTGTACCACAGTTTTTGTTCTTACTAATGGTTGTACTACTATGACGACAGGAACTTATTGTGGAAGTTGCACCGTTTGTATTACTATTATTACTACTTCCATCTTTTGTTGATATATAATAATCCAATAAACGTTTTTGTAATATAGGTTTTTTACCACTTCCACTCTGTTTCATTTGTTTTAATTCTTGTTTTAATTCTTTGACGTTTAATTTCTGAATACGTTTTTGGTGTTGTATCAATTTTTCTAGTGTAGCCATAACTTCAATTTTTCTTACATAAATAAATATACATATGAAATACTAAAAAGGAAATACATGTACGTTATATATAATATATACAAATACACAATTTACAACAGACCTATTATTATTATATTATTGAAATTTGAACACAATATTTACGACGAGGAGGCGAAAAAAATAATAAAAAAAATAATAATATTTATTTATAATAATAATGATGAATTACACCCATTGTTATTAATAATAAATAATTAATAACACTGTTTATTATTACACACACATTGGGACGGCCGTTGAACAATGCAACGACTCACACAACGTAGTAGAGAGTACACCTTTGTAGCGATAGTAGATACAAATAAGTCTTGTGTACAATATAATATATATATATATTTATATATATATATTATATTATCATGGCGGAAGATATGAAGTTAGATTTTGGACATAAAGTTGGGGATGAATCCAAATATGGTGATATGGATGAAGGAAAACTTGCATCGGCATTTGAAAATACTTTAACGATACCTGCACCGGCTGGTAAAACAAAAGAAGTAAAATTAGCGTCATCTCCAAATACGAAAAAGTCCAAACGGTATGACCATATTACGGAGGAAGCCGAGCGGTTGCAATCGGACCAGACATATTTGCGTGCACAAGCCATCGCAAAAAATCGTGCGTTTCAACAGCGTATTACTGCGTTGCACGAGCGTATTAAGCGTTGGAGTATTAGGTGTGAGGATGAAACTACTGCACGAGAAAAGGAAGATGCTGAAATACGTGTAAAAATATCATCCCAACTAGCTATATTAACAGAAGATTTCATGACAAAACTTGATAATAAATATAATTCAATTGAACTGCAATCGAAGGAAAAAGGGGTAGTTAGCACTCGTTATGATGAGTGGTATAAAGATTTTCGCCACTTTGTCGATATTATTGTCCCAGACGTGATAGAAAAACAACAAGGTGAAGTTACACGTCATTTGAAAAAGGCACGTGAAACGTTTGATATTGATAATACAAAATTGTTAAAACGTGAATCGAAAATTGTTGAGCGTTTCGAGGAACACGTAGTGCGTACAAAAAATGACTTTACACAGGAAAATAAAACACGTTTACGTGCACAACGTGTATTAGAAGAATTAATTGATGAACGTAACCGTATATGGGATAGGTGCGAGGAAGATTTTTATTCTCCTTTTATGACAGAAATCCAAGAATGTAAAGATATGATGGCAAAAACTATTGCCGATAGGGAAGTGAATGATAAAGTAACTTTAAAATCTATGAAAGAGTCGATGGATAAAATACAAAAGGTAATATTAAAAAATTTTGGGGTCGGTAATGTTTCTTCAGGTGGAGGAATTAAAAAGTAATGCTTCTCAATTTTGGAAATGAAAATTTTGCAAATTTTGTGTGTGATACTTTGTAACTTAGCACAAGCATTACTACGTACAATTTTATCAAAATTAAATGCACGAGAGAATAGGGCGTATGTGATAACGGTATATAAAAACACATATTAAAACATATACAAAAAAGAGTATTTTAAAATAAAATATGATACGAAGTGTCGTAAAAAACAGTGTCTCAAAAGAGAAAACTTTAAGTTAAGTTATTTTTTGGTGCATATTTATATTCCATACTCACACTCTCACCCACTCGTGTATTATTTTTTTCTGCTCATCACACTCATAAATGCTTCTTGTTTCACCTGAACGTTCCCTATCATTTTCATTCGTTTTTTACCTTTTTTTTGTTTTTCTAACAACTTTTTTTTCCTCGTTACATCTCCACCTCCAACATTTTTACCAGATTTTACTAATACATTTTTTCTATATGGTGCTATGCGTTCCTTCGCTAATACCTTCGCGCCAATAGCTGCTTGGATAACGACTTCGTATTGCTGACGATCAATAACTTTTTTTAAGCGTAAAGCGACATCCCGACCTCGCTGCTCTGCCATTGTACGATGACAGATAAACGACAGTGCATCCACTGGAGAGCCATTCAATAACATATCAACGCGTACAATATTTGCAGCTTCTGGTTCAACTTCTTCATAATCAAATGAAGCATAACCACTGCTTCTAGACTTAATTTCATCATATAAATCTATAACAATTTCTTGCCATGGTAATTTATATTTTAGGATAGTTGTGTTGACATCTAAAGTTGACATCGCAGTTTGCATACCACGTCTAGATTGCAACGAATCCATCATTGACCCAACGTAATCTGGAGGTGTAACAACTGTTACCATTGCCATCGGTTCCATATATGTTTCAACCTCTTTACTATCTGGCAAATCAGCTGGTTTTTCAACCAGCTTAACAGTACCGTCTTTCAAGATTGCTTCGAAGGGCACCATGGGTGCTGTAGATATCACATCAGCGTCAAACTCATCATGCAAACGTTGAAAAAATACTTCCATATGTAATTTGCCCAAAAATCCACAACGGAATCCTTGTCCCAATGCCCCTGAACTTTCTGAGCTTACACTTACACTTACATCATTCAGCAGTAGTCGATCTAGTGATTTTTTCAAATTTTCAAACTCAGAGGAGACAGTTGGGTATACAGATGCATACAACATAGGTTTGGAAGGTTGCACAATTTCAATATTATTCAATAATTCCGGCGAATTTAAAAGGTTTTCTTTCACAATTGTGTCCCCCGCCAAAATATCCTTCGTATCTTTTATGCCACAAATTATATACCCGACTTGCCCAGCCTTCAGCTCATTCGTTTCAATTTGTGTCGGTGATAAATAACCCAATTCTAAAACTTCAAATTTTTTTTTCGTTGACATCATACCTATACTATCCCCTTTGGTAATTGAGCCATGCGATACATTTACTAACAATACAACACCCCTATATTGATTATGCCAACTGTCAACTATTTTACACTGAAACTCTGATTCATAGTCACCTGTAGGTGGATCCAATCGTTCCACTAGAGCTTTTAAAACATCATCGGTACCTTCGCCAGTCTTAGCACTTGTCCATATTACGTTATCTTCCTCAATGCCAAATGCAGATTCAATCTGCTCTAACGCCATTGCCGGATCTGCATGGGGCAAGTCTAACTTTGTCAAGCAAGGGATTACTTTTAACTTTGCTTTTTTGGCTATTCGATAATTAGCAATTGTTTGTGCCTCAACGCCTTGCGTAGAGTCTACTAATAATAATGCACCATCGCATGCATTTAAGCTACGCAGCACTTCAAATGAAAAATCTACATGCCCTGGCGTATCAATTAAATTCAATAAATAGGTTTCCTCACCACTGCTACTTGTCGCAGAATGCTCATAAATCATTGTAACTGACTGCGCTTTTACAGTAATACCTCGTTCTTTTTCAACATCCAGTGTGTCCAAAAGTTGTTTTGCGTTTGTGTTTGGGTCTATATTTCCAGTAAATTCTAATATACGGTCAGACAACGTTGATTTACCATGGTCAACATGCGCTATTATAGAAAAATTACGTATATTTTCCAGTGGAATTCTTGGTATTTTGGTTATATCCAAACCCACTGGACCAGTTCGCTCTGCTAGTTGTTCACTGTTACTACTATCGTTGTCGTTATGAAGACACTTTGTCGTGGTTGTAAAGGGTGAAATAGACAAAGATGATTGTTTTACAAAAAAATGATTTCTTCTTTTTCTTCTTAAATTATATTTTATCAGCTGCTTTATCATCGTCAAATATTTTCATTGGTACATTAGTTCGTTGCAATTTTTTCTTAGACTGGCCCGTTATCCATATTTGTATATCGATTTCTTCTTTTTACCGAGTTTAAAAGTTACTGCCTCTCGCACCACAC
>JACKZZ010020109.1_pt1 | contig 11064 bp, 8 predicted proteins | sample 8027871 | NCBI WGS metagenome assembly JACKZZ01 (sample SAMN15724774, study PRJNA655200) | protist metagenome | isolation source: fluorescence activated cell sorting (FACS) single amplified genomes of... | place: USA: West Boothbay Harbor, Gulf of Maine | collected 2000-07-19
GTTATGGTGGTGCTCTTTATACTCGCAGTTCTCAGTATTGCCGCAGCTTTGTATGCAGTGCTTGTATATGTGCTGGGCGGTGAAGAATATTTCTCCGCTACATTTGGTGATGTTTTCATTATTTCAATGAATGTATCCAGGATCTGGCGATCGTGGAAAATCTCAGGTAAAAACAAATCAAAATTTGTTGAAAATTTAAGTAGCCTGCAGGATCCATCTCATTGGGGATTCGGTGAGTTCTTATTTGAGCGTTTCGATAAAGATTCAGAGCAATATGCTTGGTTAAAATCGGTCATGCAAAGTGATGCATTTAAACAAGCTAAATACAAAGTAGTCATGGCACATCAAGGCGTATTCGGTTTAGGATCTAATACGGTCCCTGTACTTTCTGAACCGATAATGCAGCTGGTAGAAGAAAGTACTCAGGGCAATGAAATCATTACTGAACTACGCTTTCCGCTATCAAAAGAAACCTGGGTAAATACCGTGCAACCAATCTTAAATAAAATTAGCGAAGTGCGTTACCAATATCCTCTAGCAGAAGACGCTTGGTTGAATGATATAGAACCTCTACTCCTAGAGAATGGTGTTGACCTAGTTTATATCGGTCATTCTCACTTATGGAATCGTGCACAAGTAAAAGACATGCACTATTTGGAAAGCTCGAATGTGGGAAACTCTTATGGCGCCTATTATGTAGACAGCAACAGTGAATATAAAACTGTACGTGCTTCTAGATCAGATCTTTGGAAAGAGCTTCATGCAGAAAATCCACGATGGCCCATTATGGATTACCCTCCAAACGGCGATCCTCACGGCAGATTAATACAATTCCCGAGTTTATTCAGCCCAATGAGCTTAGAAAACGAGAACGCTCCTAATTTACCTTTTGTAGCCAGTAACACTCTATCGGTTTTCTCAATTATGGATACTGGCAGCGGATCCATAAAAAGCTACGTATTCGACCCAACAGATCTCAAGCCGAAAGTACAACTATTCGACGAGTTCTCTATAAAGTGATCGCAGTTAAAATAATTTCAGCTCCTTGCGCACCTTGTCTCTACCTTCTCCTTCTATACTGAATGCTACAACTATATGCATTTAGCTCTAATGTATATTAATTATTAACCAGAAGAGCAAAAAAAGGCCCCGCATGTGCCGTATAAAGTGGAGTTCTTAAGCCTTTTGTGCTTAAAGTGGGCGCCTTCTTGTCAGCATTTGTCTTCCAAGTTAATGGCTGGACAGTAACTTCCAAGATTTCAGCTCCCGATTTCAAAAGAGTAAAGGACAGATACTCCGTTTAAGCTCGAACACTGCAGGGAATAATAAGCGATAATCAGTAATTTGGTCCGTGCAACTACGAAATTATAGGAATTTCATTCGTAGACAAAATCAAGCTATTGTAATACCAATCGTAAAAAGGTCTGCTATTCTATCCCAGATACGCGGGCATCGAAGATGATCCAACCTATCACAATAACTCAGAGGTGGAGGGACGCCGTCCACCTCTATAAAGCTTGCCTTTGATTTTGTAGAAATCCACTCATTCGGCTAAAATAAGATACAAAAATCTAGTCCTTCCCTGATTTCATTTTTTTGAGTTCCTTTCTTTTGGATAGGTTTGGCAAATCAAAGATTTTAAGATGCAGGAAGAGTTCATCTTTGTAGCTATAAGCTTGCCGAGTCAGCCATCCGATTTTGTTGTTAAAGCCCTCATTGGTATTGACCTGAAAAGTTGGATAGCCTTTTGGAAACAAGAAGTCTATACTCATGAATTCAAATCACAGGCATTCCATAGAAATCATCTACAAAATAAGTAGATGGGATCAATCAGGTAGTATTATTCGAGAAAGTCGCAAAAATAAAAAGCCGCAGGCACCAATTAGCCTACGGCTTTAATAACGATAATCAATTATAAAACTTAACTCTCATTTGGGGGCAGAATAACAGAGTCGATAACATGTATTACGCCATTTTGGCATTTTATATCTGTAGCAATAACGTTTGCACCGTTAACAGTTACATTACCATCGCTTACCATAATCGTTAGTTCTTGACCATTTACTGTAGGTGCCGTTCCAGATTTGACGTCTTTCGCCATAACTTTAGCTGGAATTACATGGTAAGTTAATATGGAGGTAAGCAGCTGCTTGTTTTCTGGCTTAAGCAAGTTGGCAATTTCTTCTTCAGATAATTTTGCAAACGCATCATCATTTGGAGCAAAAACGGTAAAAGGACCATCACCCTGAAGTGTTTCAACCAAGCCAGCTGCCTTTACTGCGGCGACTAATGTTTCAAAATTTCCAGCATTAATAGCAGTTGCAACGATATCTTTTTTACTGTCAGATTTACTGCAGTAAGAGCTACAACCGCCACAACCCCCTGCGGTCAAATTAAGTGAACTTGCCAAAGTGATGGCAACGAGTAGTGCGAATGATTTTATGTATATTTTCATTTTTTTATTATTATATGTTATTTTTGGTTAAAGAAATTCTATGAGTCTCAAGCTGCTCTAAAATTATTGTTTCTTTCCTGATTAGAAGACTTATGAGGACTCAAAACAATACGCGCTCCATGTTTGTAGTTAACGTAAGCATAAATCCATTGTATAAGTACAGCTATGCGGTTTCGAAATCCAACCAGGAAAAAGATATGTATAACCAACCAGAGCAACCATGCAACAAAGCCCGTCATTTTAAATGAACCTATACTGGCAACAGCTGCACTGCGACCTATCGTAGCCATTGAACCTTTATCAAAATACTTAAATGAGGCTCGCTGAGCAACAGATTTTTTCTGATGAATATCATCTCTAATGATACCGGCAACATAAGTAGCCATTTGCATGGCTGCGGGAGACACCCCAGGAACTGGTTTACCAGCAGAATCAACCATAGAGGCAATATCACCAATTGCAAAAATATTAGAATACTGGTCGATAGAACAATCGGGATTAACTAAGATGCGATTATTTTTGTCTTTGCTAACCTGCATAGTGTCAATCACATCCCCACCTGCCACACCAGCTGCCCAAATTATTGTAGAAGCTAGTATGGATTCATTTTCAACATAAACGAGATCTTCTTTGATGGCATTAACAGGGCTGTTAGTCCGGACTTCAACACCCAACTCAATAAGGTTTTGTTCAGCTTTTTTTGACAATTTTTCTGGGAAAGTAGGAAGTAGTCTTGGGCCTGCTTCAATTAGAACAGTCCGTGTTTCACTAGGATCGATATGATGAAATTCATTTTTTAAAACGTGGCGACCCAACTCTGCAAATGCGCCTGCAAGTTCAACACCAGTTGGACCACCTCCAATAATTACGATTGTCATTAATTTTTTTCTAATCGCTGGATCAGAAATATTTTCAGCATGTTCGTATGCCAATAACACGTTCTGACGAATGTCTAAAGCATCGCGCAGAGACTTTAGTCCTGTCGTATGTCGAGCCCAGTCTGGATTACCGTAATAATTGTTTGTTACACCAAGGCCAATAACTAAGTAATCAAAACGTAAGGGGTCAGCCATGTTGCTCAACACGACTTCCTGTGTGTCTAGGTGAATTCCAATGACCTCATCGAGGATGACTTTTATACTATCATTACCAGCAAATACTTGTCGAATTGGATGAGCAATTTCATTGGAAGAAAGCCCTGCAGTTGCTACTTGATAAAGGAGCGGTTGAAAAAGATGGTGATTTTGTTTATCGATTAAAATAACTTCTGTATCTTTTGCAGAAAATACCTTACTAAAAGTAAGACCGCCGAATCCAGCTCCCAAAACAACAACTCGTTTTTTCTGATCAGTTACACCTGCGCTAAACTTATTTTTATTTACCATAACTTTATTACAGCAAGTAATTCGTATTTAAATGTATAAAACTTACATTTAAATTAGTGATTCAAAATAATATCGCTTTTGCTGATAAGAATTTGCTTCTTAACGCCAGTCTTAAAGCGGTGTTTATTAGTTAAGTTAATTTTGTTTAAATCCCGGAAATATTTCTGAGAATCCAAGAAAATCAGTACTGGATTCGCGCTAAAACACCATTGAAAGATTTATTTGGGGAACAAACAGTTATCTTAGTTCCATAGCAGGGTCCAGTATAGGAACTTTTGTATAAGATCCATGCTGCAGCCAGCAACGCATCTCATTATTTTCGTAATATTTATAGAGTGTCGTAAGAAAGCGCTCGTTAGAACAAAGTATATTTTCTGACATTTCTAATTGCTCTTTCTATTTTGCCGTCCACATTTCAGTTTTCAGAGCTAAGCGCCTTCATTACTGTGCCAGCCTGATTAGATATGAGTAAAAGCCTTACCTGGAACCGAAAAGACCTCATCGGCATCGAACCTCTCTCGAGAGAGGAAATCGAAACGATCTTTACCGCAACGAATGCCTTCAAGCGGGCAATGGAAGCCGATGACAAAAAGCAGCCCTACCTTGATGGACGTACGGTCGTGAACCTTTTTCTTGAGCCGAGCACACGCACACGCATCGCCTTCGAGGTTGCTGCCGGACGACTAGGGGCGGACATCATTACGATAACAGGCCAGGCCAGCAGTTTAACCAAAGGTGAAACACTCCGTGACACAGCACAAAATATTGCCGCACTTAAAGCAGACATGATCATCATGCGTCACTCTGCATCTGGCGCACCTAACTATTTAAGTAAAGTGGTCGATATCCCGATCATTAACGCTGGCGATGGCTCTCACTCTCACCCAACTCAAGCACTACTCGACGCATTTACCTTACTGGAACATTTCCATCGTCTAGATGGCAAAAAAATTACGATCCTTGGCGATATTCTATTTAGTCGAGTAGCACGCTCTAATATCATTTGTCTACAAAAACTCGGGGCACAAGTAACTGTAGCAGGCCCAAGTACACTTGTGCCAAAAGCCTTTGAAGCTATGGGCGTAAGAGTCCTTCATGAACTTCGCGAAGCACTTGAAGATGCTGACGCCGTTATGCTATTGCGCATTCAACACGAGCGTCAAAGTTCAACACATTTCCCCTCACTTGAAGAATATACCAGTATATTCGGCCTTAATAAAGAGCGGGCTAAATGGCTCAAACCTGACGCCATTATCATGCATCCAGGTCCAATTAATCGCGGCGTAGAAATTGATTCTGAAATCGCAGATTCCAAACGTTCCGTAATCCTGCAACAAGTCACCAACGGCATTGTTGTACGTATGGCAGTTCTACATCTCTGCAACAGTGCCTTCAAAAAACAATCGATCGAACTGCCCATTTAAAACGACCCATTCTCCGTTCCATTTTTATTATTCTTTCATATGTCTAACATACTTTGGATCACTGGTGGTCGAGTCATCGACCCTGCAAATCAACGCGATGCTATCGGCGATATCTATATTGTTAATGGCAAGATCGTAAATGCTCTTTCTGATGATCATAAAAAAAATGCCAAAAAAATTGATGCGACCGGACTCATCGTCACCCCCGGACTCGTGGATATCCACGTTCATTTTTGCGATCCAGGGCAAGCACACAGGGAGAGTATACGCACAGGAACTCTGGCTGCTGCTGCCGGCGGAGTGACTACAGCCGTCTGCATGCCAAACACCCGGCCTGTCTGTGACAACGCCGGCACCATTCAACGCATGATGGACAAAGTAGCGCATGAGGCAGTGATCCACGTCTACCCTACCGGCTGCCTCACTCTCGGCATGCAAGGCAAAAGATTAGCACCAACCGGACAATTAAAAAAAGCAGGAGTCGTCGCCATGGCTGACAATGATAAATGCGTACAAAGTAACGAAATCATGCGCAGAGCAGTCGAATATGCAAATATGTTTGATCTGACAATCATGACTCACTGCCAAGACGACACTCAAACTGAAGGCGCTGTCATGCATGAAGGTGAGTGGTCACTTCGTCTTGGCCTGCGTGGTTGGCCAACATCAGCCGAAGACATTATGGTCGCCCGCAATGTTCTACTCGCAGAATCGACTGGTGCCCATATTCACATACAACATCTCAGTTCAGTAAACTCAATCGATATTATTCGACGTGCAAAAGAACGAGGCACCCGTATCACAGCAGAAGCTTGTCCGCATTATTTTGAATTCACCGACGCTGATCTGCATGATTATAACACAAATCTTAAAGTCAAACCGCCCTTACGCACTGCTACGGATCGTGAAGCCATTATCGAAGCACTTAAAGACGGCACAATTGACTGCATCGCCTCCGATCATGCACCTCATACGCCTACTGAGAAGGATTGTGAATTTGATCTCGCTCCATTTGGCTTAATCGGCCTAGAGACTTCGCTCGCGAGTTCACTCGGCACACTCTATCACAGCGGCAAACTGAGCTTAAGTGAAGTCGTAGCATTAATGACATATAAAGCTGCAGCTATCTGTAAGATTGATGCCGGCACTCTCAGTATTGGTTCTACCGCAGATATTTGTTTGTTCGACGCTGAGGCTGAATGGACTGTCGATGCAAATCGATTTTACAGCAAATCGAGAAATTGTCCTTGGCACGGTCGACGCCTTAAAGGCTTAATCAGAGCCACCTACGTAGCTGGAAAACTCGTCTTCGATAACCAATCCATAATTGCCTAAAATGCCAATGGAACTAGACTTCGCTGCGATACTAGCGGGATTGATCATTCTCGCAGTACTCGCTTGCAGTGCTATACTGTGGATTTTACATAGAAAGCGTTCAAAAGATCACTGCCTAAAAAAATCAAATGCGCCGGACTGGCCCATCGGCTGGCTCAATTTTGGTATTTTTCTCTGTGCAATCATTACCAGCGTAGCATTCACACAGATTATTGCAGGAAAATTAATTCACTTAATCGATCACAGCAGCGAAAATCAGCAAATCAATGAACCAATTAAATCTGCTTCTGAAACAGATACAATCAAAGACATTGCAGAAGTCGATTCACCTGAACTCAATCCATCGATGGCGGTTCTAGCTGTATTATCATTACAGATCCCAATGTTGCTAACTTTCTATGGCTTACGCAGATTCTTTCCAGACAGCTTTGCCGGACCACTAAACAAGCGTTCAGTAACAACTCGGCAGGCGTTCATGCAAGCAATTCCCTTATTCATTCAATACTTACCTGTAATATGGCTTGCCAGTCTTCTGTGGTCAGGATGTCTCACCATACTCCAAAAGCTTGAGATAATCGATGACTTCCCACCACAAGAGCTGATCCAAATTTTCAATACAGGCGGCTCCCCCGTAGCCATCACAGTTCTCGTTATTTTTGCAATCACCCTAGCTCCCATTATCGAAGAAATCATCTTTCGTGGTGGCATCTATCGTTTTCTAAAAAGTCAAACAAGACTTTTACCTGCACAAGTTCTCAGCAGTCTCTTTTTCGCAGTCATGCATGGTAATCTCATGTCTTTTTTGCCCTTGGTAGTCGTTGGCATTTTGCTCACACACACTTACGAACGCTCAGGTAACCTACTGACTCCGATTGCTTTTCACGCCTGCTTCAACGGATTCAACCTCTTGATGTTATTCATCATAAATCATTCATCAATTCCAATCGACTAAAGAGCAAAGAACTGCTAATATCTCAATGACTTGGGTTGAATATACAGCGCTTAGCCTGAGTTGCCTAATTTTTCTAATTGGACTCTTCACCTCATTGCTTCCAATTTTGCCGGGAAGTCTGATTGTTTGGACAGGTATTCTCATACATAGGGCTTCCTGAAAAAGTCGAAGTTGTCGATTCGGCGATTCGTGACACGCGGGATTATGTGGTGAAGAACTGAGCGGATGGGCATTTTTGCGCAGGGATCATCGCTGGATGGCGAGCCATCCGCTTTGCCAGAGCACAGAGCACCCTGTCCAGTGTCCGAAAAAGGCGCAAAAGAAGCTCGGCGAGCCACTTGTCGAGATTGAGCACTACGATTCCGACGTGGATCACGCTTTCGCTGGTATGGGCGAGTTTGGTCATCACTCGCTGGAGGCTTCCTTTGCGTTTGCAGTTGCCAAATTTACCTTCGACCGGGATGCGGTCGAGCTCGTCCTGGCGTTCGAGTATTTTCTGTACCCGCAGTTCGTCGGCATTCTCGGGCGTTGCCTTCTTTGGCCTGCCCAGCGGCTTGCCGCTCAGGCGGATGCCTCTCTCTTTGCAGTATCTTCGGTTTTCGCGGGTGCGGTAAATGGTGTCGGCATGGACGCTGATGGGATAGTAACCGAAGCGCTCTTTGTAAGTCTCGATCTGAGCGGGCAAATCGGCGCTTTCGTTATAAGCGTCCCAGCTGAGGGTGTCGACGCTGACATAGCCTTCTTTCTGATGACTGATGGACACTTTGGCTCCGAACTCGACGCGTTTACCAGCCTTGCCCCGGACGATCGCACGCACATGCGGCTGACTGATGCTGACGATACGATCGGCCACGCTGTGCACACCCTGCGTGTGCATCTGCCTTTGTTGTTCGTAGAGCGTGTGGATGACCAGCAGGCATTTGTAATCGTAGCGCAGCAACTTTGAGAGCAGACCCGGGTGCGCCTGGCTCATCCGCTCGATGTGGCTGAGATTACGCTGCACATAGTTCAGCTGCTGGCCGACTGCCTTACGCACTTTCTTCGCGCCGGGTTTCTTCTGCTTGGCCACAGCCAGATACTGCCCCCGGGCTTTGCGCCGGTAAGTGCGCGGCTTCTTGACCGGCTCTTCAGCCTCTGCGCAGATCCAGTCGTGGAACTGGTCGATCACCGCTTCGGTCTTTTCGCGAGCCTCGTTCAAGAGGCCCAGGTCGGTCGGGTAACGGATATCCGCAGGTGTGCAGGTTGCATCGACCAGCAACTTGCCTGCATTCTCGGGCGGGTCTTCGTCATCTTCCTCACCCGATTCAGCCGCATCGCCCCCGGTGGCCGCAGCGATGATTTTAGAGTTAATCAGTTCATGGTGCTCTTCGCTGAAACGGCTGCGGAAGTGAACCATCATCGAAGGATCAAACAGAGGCTTCTGCTGCAACTCATGCAAACCGAGGAAGTATTGTAAATACGGGTTCTCCAGAATCTGGGCTGCGGTTTCTTCATCGGTGACACCCAACCGCTCTTTGATTAAGAGCGCACCATAAGCGATACGCCCACTCTTCGCCGGAGCGCCTTGTCCGGTTCCGGCAAGACTCTGCGCATAACAGGACTCCACTACATCCCAGGGAACCATCTCGGCTAACTTTGCCCAGCGGTTCGAGCGACTCAGGCGCCCGTTGAAAGGCAGATAAAAATCAAGAAACTCAGTTTGGTTCGTAGCGTGGCGATTCATCTCAAGTGCAAGGGTTTTGATACAAAATGATCAAAACCCTTGCACTTGGCCAGATGATTTTGCCAAGTTTAGTCAGATTTTAAGCTGGATTCAGGGTTTTTCAGGAAGCCCTACATAAACTCTGGATGGGCGATGCCTCGGTGACTTGGAAGATCGTAATCATAACAGGCATCATCACCATAATCGGCCAAATTTCAGATTTTATAATGGGCCTATGGGGCGCACGCAAATTTGGGGCGACGTGGAAAGGCGCCATCGGCGCACTATTCGGGGCCTTGATCGCATTCTTCATACCTCCACCACTTTTCTGGCTTATCGTAGGCCCTGTGGCAGGTGCCATCGCTGGTGAATTATTGGCAGGACGTACGTTCAAAGAAGGCGGTCAGGCAGGCCTTGGCGCTGTGATCGGCGGGATCGCTGCTTTTGCTTTGAAATTTGGCTTGAGCATCTGTGTCGTCATACTGTTCTTTCTGAAGCTCCTGCTCTAAAACCTATTTATTATGAGCGACTCCATGCTTTTGCAAACAAGAGACGCAGACTATTCAGGCATACAATCACTGTACTACCTTCATGCGCGAAGACCCCTACACTTAAGGGAATCCAACCAAGAATCGCAGCTGCCACCATCAACAGCACTGTACCTAGGGCAATTACTAAATTTTGACGTATGATCAAACGAGCCCTTTGACTCAAATCCGTCGCAGCAAGGTAATTTTCGATGCGGTCCTTCATCAGCACCACCTCACTTTGCTCCAGTGCTGCATCACTTCCGCGTGCACCCATCGCCACAGATACATAAGCGGCCGCAAGACTTGGAGCATCATTCACGCCATCACCTACCATCGCCACTTTATGTCCCGCCTTTGAATACTCGACAATTGCAGCTACCTTACCATCCGGCGTTAGTCCCGAGCGTACTTCCTCAATACCGATTTCGTGACCGACTGACTCAGCAGCACCACGTCGATCACCGGTCAGCATAACAGTACGAATACCCATTGCCTTAAGCTTTTTTAGAATCGGCTTAGATTCGGTACGAATCTGGTCTTTCAACAAAATTCGGGCAATCAAATCGTCTTTTAAAATCCAATTCTCAGAAAATTCGGGAGCCGGTTCAGGCACCTGAGCAATCCATTCTGCCAAAGGTCCATCAGCCAACAACTCACGTCGACCGAGGACACATAGTGTTTTACCCTCACGTCCCTGCACACCCTTACCACTCATCGCCTGAAAGTCATCTATCGCACGTGCCTGCAAGCCTTGCGCTTTTGCATATTTCTGAATTGCACGACCAATCGGATGGGATCCATGCGCTTCCAAAGAATAGGCCAGCTCTACCGCTTCTTGTTCACGCCCGGGCGGAAAACTCTCAACCGAATCCACCTCCATCTCACCCGTCGTCAGCGTCCCGGTCTTATCCAAAGCCACTAGATCGACCTCCGCCATCTTTTCGATTGCAGCACCTCCACGAAATAAAATCCCATGTCGTGCGCCCCAAGCAATTGCGGCTAAAATAGCGGATGGAATTGACAGAACCAAGGCACAAGGACTTGCCACTACCAATAAAGTCATTGCCCGATAAAAGGCAGAAAAACCAGCCTCAGAGTTCACAAATGGTGCAATATCGAAACCCAGCCACCAAATAAAAAACATGACTATTGTGAGCGATACAATTCCGATCGTATAGCGAGTGCCAAACTGATCGGTGAATCGCTGACTCGGCGCTTTTAAATGCTGGGCTTCACGAATTAAACGAATCACCTTCTGCAGGGCGCTTTCACCGACTGGAC
>JACKZZ010003703.1_pt1 | contig 11058 bp, 7 predicted proteins | sample 8027871 | NCBI WGS metagenome assembly JACKZZ01 (sample SAMN15724774, study PRJNA655200) | protist metagenome | isolation source: fluorescence activated cell sorting (FACS) single amplified genomes of... | place: USA: West Boothbay Harbor, Gulf of Maine | collected 2000-07-19
CTCTGTCCGTTGTTGCTTTTGTTGTTGTTTCTTCTTTTCTGCTTTCTCTCTGATGATGAGACAGCAGCAGCTGCTGTGTGCCGCCGTGAGCATGCCTCTCCTTTTCTTCAGGCGACCGTTTCGTTTTCAAAGCTCTTTTCTTCGTTTTTTATGTTCGTTTTCAGCGTATTTCGCAGAATCACACACACACAAAAAACGCGAGCAGAAGAAGGAAAGTCAATAGCGTAGCAGCGGCCCGACTTTTTTGCGAACAGTACAATGTAGTAGTACTGCTGACTGCGTACGATGTTGTTGTCGTGCTTGTTGTTGTCGCTGCTTTTGCTGCTTCTTGCTGCTGCTGCTTGCTGCTGGTGGCATCATCGCTCCGTCCCTCTCTCTGGACTGTACTGCTGTACCGTTCGCAGTACGACGTACGGCCGTCGTAGCTACTCTCGGAGGCGTAGTAGCTAAATTAGAAAGTACATGCATCCAATCATTCCATTATCGATCGATAGTATCTTGCTTCCCAAATCTGCCAGCTTCTGAGCAGAAACTGATTGTAAGGAAAAAATTGTTTTCGAATCTGATCTTTATTTCAGTTTTCTTTGTTGGAAAAGTGAACTGTGTTTACGACTACTATTAAAACCAATTAATCACTTTTTTCTTACGATGAGTGGTACATTGATATTATCAGCTGAAGAGCTGAGACGCATGAAGAATTCTACTCTGCCTCCTACCAATGAGAGTGCAAAGGTTGTGGCCAGAAGAGCTGAGCTGAAGAAGTTGTCAAATGACAAGCTCAAGCACTGGCCCAACACATTGGAGGCTATCAGAGTTAAAAAGGAAAACTTTCTCAAAGAGAGAGAGGAGAAAATGGAACTGGAGCGTCAGGAGGTCGACAAGCAAGAGGCTGAACTTGCTCGATCGCAGCGATTAGAATCGATTCGTAGAGCCAACAACCTTATTTACGAGCAGACAGATAAAATGAAGATGCTTAAAAGCCAAAAGGCTTACGCTGATGCTATTCATACTCGTGGGTTTCAGATCAAAGAAAAGGAGAGAGTGGCCGAGCTGGAAAAGGTTAGAGATGCTGAGTACCATATTCTTACTATGGCGAAGGTTAAAGCTGGTGAAGAAGAAGAGGCTCGTAAGAAAGCGGCAAAGGAACTAGAAATTGAGAAAATAAAAGTTATTCGCAAAGAGCAGAGAGACCGAGCAAAGGAAAGGGAACAAAAAATTCATGATGCCAACGTTTCCGAGGGGGAGCGAATGAAGAGGGACTTTAAACTACAGCTACAGGAGGAGATGGACAAACAAGAGGCCAGACATAAAATGATTATTCAGAAGAATTTAGATACTCTAGAGGAGAACAAGAAGGGACAAATTCTGCGGGATGAGATCCGCGCTGAGCAGCTGCGCCAAGAGGCTTCTCGCGACGCCGAGGTGGCAGCCATAGATCATCGTAAGGCCTCTTTAAAGATGCTGGAGAAGAGAAGGTTCGATAGAGCTCAGGAGACGAAGCAGAGAATGATTGAAGCGGCAGTCAAGCAGCTTGAGTCGCAGAAGGCGGAATCTAATGCAGTGTTCGCCAAACAGGAGCAGGATGTAAAAGACCGAGAGGATAAGAAAGAGGCCGACAAGGAAGCCAAAAGAAAGAAAGAGTGGGATGATATCGTTGCAAGTCGTACTCATATTATCAACAGAAAGGAGGAGCAATACTGGGTGAATATTAAAGAGGAAGAGGAAATGGTGGCCAAGTTTAAGAGGGAAAACGAAGAAGGCATTCAAAGAGAAAAGGACAAGGTTATTGCCGCAAAAGAGAAGCAAACGCAGTACAAGTTGCAGCAACTTGAAGAGGGCAAGGCCAAGCGCCAACGTATGAAAGAAGAAATGGAGGCACAGAAGGAACAAGAGAGGTTTCTGCAGAGTATCGGCTCAAACGACGACGCGAGGTTCAAGGAGATTTGCATGGCGGAAATTGAGAAGAATGTCAAGGCCGGCAAGCCTGTGTATACTCTTCTCCGTGCGCTCGAGTTCGTTGCCCCCTCGCTGCTCGCGGCCAAGACGGTCAAAATGACGCCGAGCATGCATAAAACGGCCCGCGAGGCTGCAAAGTAAAATTAAACGACTTCTTACTTCTTATAAGTATGAAGTTGAGAATATTCGTGGGGTGTGATACCGTATAAGCTCATTTGTATGTAGTAGATGTATTAAACTTCACGTACAGATACAGTCTATATGCTGTGCAGACGCAACGCACCAACCTAGTTGTTTCTTAATTGTACATAACATGCTGTATATACAATATTTTTTTTAGTTGTCGCTCCCGTCCGTGTACATACCGTACTTAGTTGGCTGCTAAATAAATCGTACATAGATTAATATATTTAAGAACTCTAACGGATGACTACTTGTGTCCTTTTTGTCACTTTACAGATTATTCACATTTCGCTTATTTTACGTTTTTTACTTTTTATCGTGCTATACGTAAAAACACAATATCGCTGCTAGTACGCACTTTTATTGCGTCAAAAATGAAATGACACGCATCAAACTTACATAATGCATGAACTGCCCAGCACTATCTGCGGTTTCACCGAGCAACTGTTCAATATTCACTACTGCTTACTTTGCCCGATTCCTTGCTTATCTGCGCTTCTTACTTGCATCCTTCTCATCATATCCCCGGCCCAAAATAGAGGACTTCCTCAACTGCGAAGATCGTTTGAGTTTCCATTGGTGCAAATCCATTGACGTCTTGAGTCCCTCGCTGAAAATAAATCCCTCAGCGAATGTCAAATTGTGCACAAACTCTGAGTTGTCGTCGTTCCAACTATGTTTCACATTCGTCATGTAACGATTACATATACAGACATTGTCAGTTAGTTAGTTAGTTCGTTAGTAAGTGACTTAGTTAGTGACTCAGTGAGTCAGTCAGTGAGTCAGTACTACAGGTGTACGACGAACATATGTGCACAAATAGATGACAAAGAGTGCTTTGACTTACCTTGATAGGGACCGCATCATCAACGACTGAAACCTGTCACCACAAAAAGCCTGACACAATATCCGCTGCAAGTCCTTGTCCCCCGTCTCTTTTGATATCTTGATACCCACATCAAAGAAGTACTGAGAGTACTCTCTGAAGTTAATGTTAGCTGCACCTGCGGAGATCTCGTCCCTCATTCTCTTTTCAAAGTGTTTTGGCAATTCCATCTGCACCATACGCTTTTTACTTAACGATGAAACCAACCACAACGGTAGCTCTATTCTTGCCCCATTCGGCAAATCTTCAGTATCTAAGGTTGCATCCATAAAACCGAGACCCTTGGCATCGGAGCGGAAAACACATGGAATGCGCTCTTCTTCGTTCAATATTTGGTCAATATCTAATAAAGACATGGCTACGGTGTGCTGGATAATGTTTCGTAATTCTCACCAAGTATCTGTCTGGGCAACGATATCCTGAAAGAGCTGGATAGAGGGACTCGCTTTCAGAAGAATAGACCCGAGATTTTTATATATCAGTTTTTATTATCAGCGCAATGATAGCTACGACGTTGTCGTTCCATGCTGATGCTGTCTACTTTACCTCTCTGAACTCTGAAGAACTCAGGAACTGCGGCGCTATTTTATAATTATTTTGAATTTTCACTGCGCACCGATATTTCAAAAACTGCTGCTGGTGGTGTGGGGCCGGACGGAGAGAAAGAAGAAGAACAAGAAGAAAAGAACAGTTTCTTTTTTCGTGCGTGGAAAAAGGAAAAAACACTTTCGACTACTTTTGAACTTCGCAACTTCTGCTTCGCTCTCTCTTCTTCCTGCTGCTGCTGCTTTTCTTGGATTTCTCGGTGTTGTTGTGCTTGCTTGCGACTGGCGACTTGACCTGCTGCTGCTGCTGCTGCTGCTGTTTTGACTTGCATTTGCAGCGCGCAAAGAAGTTACGTCTTCCAGCAGCAGAGGGGTATGTACGTAGTGCCTCATCTCTCCATAACCTATTTCATACCCCCTATTTTGAACGAAAAATCCCAAAAAAGAAAAAGAAGAAAATTCTGTGACATTTTTATGGAGAGATCATCTACCTTCCAGCAGAGGGTGCTCAAAAAAGGCACTTTCGAACTTGGCTTCCGTTGGGGCGATAATACGTCGTACTGTACACAGTACTACCGGTATTCGTCCCTTGTTGGCAGAGTGGGCCAAACCGCGCGCCGTCGCGAAGCGGGAGAAAAACGGCTGATTACGCACGCCCAAGTAAGGGACGAAAGTACGAATCGTACCATTTTGCTCCACCACTCTCGAACTCTTCTCCTCTTTCTATTTCCGGTCGTACACATAAAATACAATATTTGATTACATCGTATGATATGAAATAATGGATCAATAGAATTACGACGTAGTTGCTCCGATGGCTGCTAACGGCTATACATCCAGAAATTTGTTCATTGATGGCTGGTTGACAATCATAGCTAAGAAATAATAAAACAACTGCACATCCACTAATAATAACAACAACTACAACAACGACAACAACATTATACGTCATATTCCAGCCGTTGCGTGTTCCCAATAGTTTGCTCACTTTAGTTCATTTCTTTTTTAACAGTAGAATCCATCTGGGATCGTGAGCAGCCATGGATCCATTGGAAGAACCAGGGAGAAATCCAACAATGAAGCGAATGATCGCAGAGGAGTGGCAGAAGCTGTCGGAGGAGAGGAGACGAGCTCTTCGAGCCAGTCGGTCTAAAATGGGCATTCGGTGCGATATATGCGGTATTCTCGGCTACTATAGAGAAAACTGTCCCAACGAGTGTGTTTCTCCGCCATCCACACCGGGTTCTCTCGATTCTACTCCGCCCGGCACGCCTCCGGGGGAGCCGATCAGGGGTTTGGGCGTTCTGTGGACAGATTTCACCGATACAGAAGAAAATGACGATTCCGTGGCAAAAGACGATCCTCGCAAAAGAAGGGAAAATAAAATAAGTCTAACAAACGTCAAAGTAGATATGAATACTGTGCGGCCTGCGGCTACGAATGCAATGGAGAAACTGCGAGAAACGGACAAGCCGCTGGGCGGGTTTGAATTCTTTACCAAGGCTGAAGAGGGTTATTCTCGCTCATTTGCGGAGCTCACTTTGCATCAAGTAATGCGTCGCATCATGCGCTTACTCGAGCGACAGATATCATCTAATAAAGAGAAACTAGAAGCCTCTTTCGATGTAACGCTGCTGCACCCTCCTGCCGAGAAGGATTCAGAAAAGTTTTACTCCGACGAATTGTTCAAGATTAAGGAGTATAGAGATTATTTCGTGAAAAAAGAGATGAAGAAGGACCGTAAGCCAATTCATCGTCATCAAGCTGGTGTGCGACCGCCGGATCAGCTAGACGTCATATTCCGAGGGGCAATGTCCGAATCTACGGATGACTTTTTGTTTAAAGTGGATCCTAAGGCAGGCCAAAGTATTCACGGCAAGAACACTTGGAAATCCATTTTAGCTAACAATGACGACTTGGCAATATCAGACCCCACTATGGCTGCTAAACAAGCTGCACTCGACAAACAATTTCACCAGCAGTCGAAGTGGATCACTATGCAGAAAAGAAATATGGAGCATACGAATGATAGGTTTGAACACGTTGTTTATATACTGAGAGACCAGATAGGCCACGAGCACTCAAGAGAAACGAAGTATTTGCTGGCCAGTAAACATGAGCGTAAGTCTACTCAGATGGAAGTATACTTGGAGCGACTGAACTCGGTGGACATTATGATGATGTGCATAAAATCGTACAAGTTCACAGCAGGGTTGGAAGAAGCTGACTTTCTGGTGTCGTGTCTTGAAAAATGGAAGCAGCAATCACAGCCTCACAAGCCAGTGGCGAAACAAGTGATAAAAATAGACAATAGTGCTACTGCGACTGCAGTTGGTGCTGCATCGTCAGCAAAAAATGGTAAAAGCAGTGATAAGTATAAAGTAGACAGTGATCGCGCCTTAATTGATGCTGCTGCTCAAGGAGACTCCTCTTTGACTGGAAAAGGAGGAGAGGAGAGAGACAACAGCAGTATCGTCACTCGTGACTCGGATGATGATACCGATGACGATAAAGATGGCGCGGAGGAGCCGCCCCCACAGCAAGTTATCGCAGAAGCTGAAGCGAAAAAACAAGCAGAAAACAAGGGAAGAGACAAGTCAAAGAAAGCCACAGACACATCGTACAGTAACCGTATGTTGGCTGCCTCAGCCAGCCCATATGAACAAGATTTGGATATCATTGAAGAAAAGAAGGTCCAAGCTGAAAAAGACTCTCGCAAGCGTGCTATTGTGGCAGCCGAAATGAAACTAGCGATGGACGTTGAAAGAGCTGAAGTTGCCAAAAGCACTCAAGCGGGTAAAGAAGCTGAAGCAAAAAAAAAGGCGAATCAGAAAAAGAAGTGGGATGAAACGAGAAAGAAAGAAGTAGAGAATTACAGGCGACAAAAAGGAACTTTGACAGAAAGTGATTTGATTGACACCGATACCTCAACCGTGGATGCGAATCAACTGCCACCATCGTCAACTAGTACTCTCTTGAGGCAAAATAGCTCCTCAATTTCAAATAGTGATGGTGGTGCTAATGTCATGCTTGGATCACCAGACTCGTCCCTTACGGATGGAGGACAACCTATGAGGAAACAAAGCTCTGCGATTGCAAACGCATTAACATCAAAAAGAGTTGTTCGCGACAAAAGGTCTCAATTGCTACACTCGAAACACAACAAGCAGCATGTAGCCAGCGCTCCCGTTCTTTTAGCGCATCCATCGCATTATCACCATGATACTCACGCCTTGAATGTACAGCACCAGCACCAGCTGCATCACGAACACGGACATGAACACGGACATGAACATCATGCGCATCACCACCATTATCACCACGGCAAGAACCACGAGCTCCATGTGACACCCGGCGGCCATGTTGACCACTCTCCATATCACAGAGACTACTCCGATGGAACAGCGCACGACGATCCAATTCATCTGAAGCACTCGCATAACAGTGACCCCCACGGTCACAAAGTATATATTCACGAAGGAGCCTTTGTGGATGCACACTACAACGAAACGAAGAATGTAGTAAGTAGAACTATGACCCATATGGCTGAGCTGCAGAAAGAGATGGAGGATTTAGACGGCTTTCGCGATAAAGAACATAAATTTGCTCACAGTGGTGAAGATGACAAGATTCCGAGCACCGGAACGATGATGCTTCAAGCTTTGGTTGAAGCTATTGTGCCACACGCACATAGCCAGGGCAAAGAACTAGTGGGCGTAAAAGATGGTGATAGTGTTGGTTCTGGGGGAAGTAGTGGCAGTATGGCAGCACTAATAGCTGCGGCTCGAGCTTCTGTAGCGGCGGAGCAAGCTAGTCAAGAGGAGGCGGCAAAAACGGATCCAATGCAGTGGAAGAAGGCTCTGGTTGCAGCGAAAGAGCATGCAGATGGTCTCAAAGCGGCCGCAGAACTGAAAGAGAAGCGGCGACAAGCAATGCGCACCAGCGCTCCGGTTAAACAGTTTCAGGTTAAGGCGCGCTTGACTCAGCGTCAGGTTGACGAAGCGATGCAGGAAAAAGCCAAGCAGTCGTTCAAACGTGCTGGTATAGGTGGCCACATTCGGAAGGGTACTGATGAAGATCTAGCTTACCTGGCTCCCACATTAATTCCCGTACCAGGCGCCTTCCAGTCTGACGGATCCAACCCATTAATAAGTCACACTGCGGAAAATACCCTCTTTGAAATAAAGAAGAGTATGATTTTGGGTGTAAGCGGTTATACGCCCCAGCAAATGTTGCCTTTGTTTCAGAGAAATACGTTGATGGAGCTTAACGGGGTATCGTCTGGCGGAGATCAGAACTACCTGGTCATGGCAGGAGATCGCCGCTACTCCCACTATGTGGGCAGAGCTCTCAACCGCTTCGATCCTGACGCTGCTGATGACGTAACGTACGATATTGAAGCTCTTGCGAGAGGTCACACGAGTACAATGTTTCTTGATAGCCAAAAGGCAGCGGCCGAGGGAAAAACAAGTAGCTTGAGTAACGCGGCGGGCAAAACACTGCCAACGCTCAATATTCAGAACTTGACTGCAGTAGTTACAACTGGAGAGAGTTTGTACGGGAATGAAGAGAGTATTAAGAGTATAACAGACTTCTCTAGTCAGGAGTATGGCAAAGGCAAAGGTCTTTCTTCGACCAAAAGCGGGGTATCAGGCAGTGGCAGTCTGCGCGGCGGGGGCCGTAGCGGCAGTGGCGGGCTAGATGACAATAGTACTCTTGTAACAAGCAGCACGGCTCGAATTGCCACGGAGGGAGGAGGAGGAGAAGGCGGTGTCGCGATTGTGGCACCGAGCCGCAAAGTACAATTTGATACAAGCCAGGAGGGTGGCAAGAGTAGTAAGGATGGAGGTAGCTTGGCATGTAGGAGTACAAGCACGGGTACTGGTACTGGTAGTAAAGCACGCAACAGACTCGATAAACACATCACGAGAAATAAGGCGCAAGCTCTTGCGGAGGAAAAGGAAGCTGCAGCCAAGGAGCGCAGGCGGCACATGCGACAGCTCGCGCGGGAGAAAGAGGCTGGCAAAGGCAAGGAGATGTCCACTTCGTTGGTGCGGATGGCCTTCGGCTCCACTTTGCCCACTCTGGCAGACTTGGCGTACATGGAAGAGCACGACGATGATGACATGTTTTAAGGATCAATAACCAAGGGATTGTTCAGTTCTTTTAAAATTAATAGCTCGCTCAGTATAAATGTGTACCGTTCAATGTACTGCTCAATATGAATTTTAAAATAGTGTATAATTGTATAATTGTATGATTGTGTGATTGTGTGATTGAGACAATCCATTCTTTGTAAGTACATCAGTTACTATTCTGGAAGGGTAATGCGTGAATCTTGTGAGGATTCCGTGAATAACCAGACGTGAAATTAACGCGTCTTACTTAATTACATACCAATTTTTGAAACACAAACACACACCGACACACAATTAAGTTTACACCTCAAACCACAGTACTCACTACCACAACTCGACATCGCCCATCATCAGTGTGCCTTCCTTATTATTACTTTCTTTTGGTTTTACATTTGTTTTTGCGCAGAAGAAAAAAGATCAAAGAATGGTGTTTTTCCCTTTGTCGTTCACAATACCTTTATTGCTATGCTCCACCTTTGATTTCTCCTTTTCTGATGCGAGTGCCATGGTACAGCGATAGTATCAGTATTTTGTGATGCCCACGAATTCTGTTTTTTCTTTGTTTGCAAGTTGGCTAAAATAGCATTTACTGGTCGACTCACATCATTCTTTCCACCTTCCATTATGTATTTTCCCTCCTTGCTGATCAGAGCATATATTGATTTATCACTTTTATCACCTCATTCACTCCGGTAAAGTCTGTTCTCTTTCTTCGCTTACTTAGCTTTCATAGATTTCTTATCGCCATCGCCAACACAACCATCACCACACCTCTGGGAAGTGCTGCATCTGCTGTTTCTGTCGTTGACGCTGCTGCTGTTGCAGAAGCTTTCTGCTACCTCTATTAGCTTTGCTACTACCACTGCTACCGCCACCGTCAATGTCACCGCCACCATCACCATCATCACGCTTCTTCTCATGCTGCTTGATACCACTGTTGGCAAATACATCCTCGCCCGGTACGCGTGCTTGACGGTCCATTGGCATGCCGCGCGCAAGATACGCCTCTGGTTTGAACCCATTGCCATTTCGTTGTTTCTGCGGCTGCGGCCGTGGCTTCTGATTCAAACTACCTTGGGAAGGCTGAAGTCTACCTGCCGGTGGCGGTGCCCTTTGCTTGAAGCGCTGCTGTTGCTGTTTCTCAGGCTCTTGCTGCGGTTGCCTTTGGCTGAAATCATCGTCAAAATGATGTGTTCTGCCTGACGGCGCTCTTTGCCTGATCTTCTGGTTTTGCTTTTGCTTTTGCTCCTGCTGCTGTATTTGAGGATTCTGCTGCGGTTGCTCCAGTTTCAAACCATCACCAGGAACTTCTTTTCGCCTAAACTGCTGCTGCTGAATTAGTGGCTCTCGTAGCAGTTGATCCTGTTTTAAGTCATCATAAGGGGACTGTATTCCACCTGATGGCGGCACCCTTTGCTTTAATTGCTGCTTCTGCTGTAACCGCATTTGCGCTTTATGTTGCGGTTGCTTCTGGTCAAAATTATTTTCGGGAGGCTCCATTTTCTTTAAATGCTGCTGTTGTTGTTGTTGTTGTTGTTGTTGTTGTTGTTGTTGTTGTTGTTGCTGCGCTTCTGGTCGAGGCTTGAAGGGTACTTGAGCTTGCAGCATTCCTGCTGGCGCGGAATCTGGCGCAGGTGGAGGCGGGAAAGGGCGCCGTTTGTCACTTGTTGCTGCAACAGTTGTAGGATCACTGTTGGAAGGAATGCCGTTCTCACGAGCAGACTGTTCAAACCCACGTGTTGGTACTGCACGCCGAAGTTGATCATCTCCCCCTCCTCCTATTTTGCCGTCCCTGCTTGCTGCTGCTCTCAAAGATGGTTGCCGAAATTTTGAATTTAAATCAACATCTACATACCGATTTGAAGAGACCGCGCCCAGATGGCGCCGCATTGATATGGTTAGGCCAGGCTCATTTAACCCCCAGCTATCGAAAACGAATATTAATGTAGACAGACCGATTAAGACTAATAATGTTGCCACAATAAATCTTGGACGTGAACTGGACATGTTCGCCAAAGTGTTATACATGGCTGTTTTATGCAGGGTTACTTTCCCTTGAGAATATTTTCAAGTGAAGTGTGTTTCTGAAGTGAATAAAGTTATATGCTGATGATGGGTTCTGATGGAAATATGCATAGCAATCAAGGCAGCAGCAGCCAGGCGCAGCCAGCAGCAGGCAGAGCGAGGCGCTGCGCGCTGTGCGTCCGTCATATTCTGACGCAGCACACAGGCGCGCACAGCGTAGCGGCGCTTCTTCTTGCTTCTCTTCTTCTTTTCTTGCTGCTTGCTGCTCGCTCTCCTCATCATATGCACTCATCAAGCACTGCTGCGCTGGGCTTTACGCTCCTCT
>JACKZZ010018622.1_pt1 | contig 11057 bp, 15 predicted proteins | sample 8027871 | NCBI WGS metagenome assembly JACKZZ01 (sample SAMN15724774, study PRJNA655200) | protist metagenome | isolation source: fluorescence activated cell sorting (FACS) single amplified genomes of... | place: USA: West Boothbay Harbor, Gulf of Maine | collected 2000-07-19
AAACCAATTGGACATTATAGCAAATTTGCTACAGCATTAGAATGTGCCGCAAAAGCAAAAGTAGCTAATGGTGACCAAGTTTATAGTAGTGTAAAAGAGTATATCGAGTCTTGGAATGAAATTCAAGAACAAATTAAACAATTATTAGACGTAAAAATATGAGTTTAGAAGCACTATACAACGCAGTTGTTGTAAAAGAAATCGAATCACAAGAAACCACTTATGGTTCAATTATCGTTCCTGATATGGAAAACGATACAAATAAAGTAGTAGAAGTAGTAGCAGTTGGTCCTGGACATTATTCACTTACAGGTGATATAATCCCAACCCAACTTCAACCAGGTGATGTAGTAGTACTTCCTACTATGGGCTTTACTCGTTTCCAGCATGAAGGAGAAGAGTATTTTGTAGGTAAAGAAAATGAAATTTTAGCAAAAATCGGTTAACAAATGAGTAAAGTAATTGAATTTGGAAGCGAAGCTAGACAACAACTAGTTTCAGGTATTGATAAATTAGCAGATGCTGTAGTATCTACTTTAGGTCCTAACGGACGAAATGTGGTTATTTCTAATGACCAAGGTTATCCTCAAAGCACCAAAGATGGTGTAACGGTTGCGAAGAGCATCTCATTAAGCGACAATGTAGAAGACGTAGGTGTATCAATGGTTAAACAAGCTGCTATTAAAACAGCTGATGGAGCCGGAGATGGTACTACAACTTCTACTTTGTTAGCTCGTGAAATGGTAAAAGCAGGTCTTTCCCATCTTAATAATGGAGCTAATGCTGTTGAAATTAAGCGTGGTATTGATAGTGCTGTAAGGCAAGTTGTAAGAACTATCCGTGAAAACGCTGAAGAAATTTCATCTGAAGAACAACTAGAACAAATTGCTACTATCTCAGCTAACAATGATGTAGAAATAGGTAAACTTATTGCTACCGCTATGGATAAAGTAGGTCGTGATGGGGTTGTAACAATTGAAGAATCAAAATCAGGTGAAACATATCTTGAAACAGTAGAAGGTATGCAGTTCGACCGTGGTTATAAATCACCTTATTTTGTTACTAACAACAATAATATGTCTTGTGGTTTAGATAACCCATATATTCTTATAGCAGATGAACGTTTTACACAGGTAAAGGATTTATTACCTGTGCTTGAAGGTGTATCAAACACTAACCGATCTCTTCTTATCATTGCTGAAGACATTGATAATGAAGCACTCGCTACTTTGATTGTAAACAAAGCACGAGGAACACTTAAAGTATGTGCTGTGAAAGCTCCAGATTTTGGAGACCGTCGCAAGCTCATTTTGGAAGACATCGCTACTATGACTGGTGGTCAAGTTTTTTCAAAACAAAAAGGAATGAAACTTGATAAATTTAGCTGGGAATGGTTCGGTGAAGCAAGAACAGTAAATATAACAAAAGATCAAACAACGATTGTAGATGGAAAAGGATCCGTTGAATCAATACAAACACGTATTGAAGAGCTACAACAACAAATCGAACAAGCAACAACACCGTTCGAAATCGAAAAGCTCCAAGAAAGGTTGGCAAAATTCACAGGAGGAGTAGCAATTATTCATGTTGGTGGGAACACTGAAACTGAAATGAGAGAAAAGAAAGATCGTGTAGACGATGCTCTTCATGCTACTAAAGCTGCTATTGAGGAAGGCATTGTACCTGGTGGTGGTGCTGCTTTACTTTATGCCCGTGGAAATATTAATATGGACTGCGGTTTATGTTCAGATAGTTGGAAAATTGGTTCTCAAATTGTAAAACAATCTTGTGGAAAACCATTTGAACAAATCATGGTAAATGCTGGATATGATGAAGTTGCTGCTAAAATTATTGCCGATAACTTAGTTAATTCAGGTAATGATGTTTGGGCAGGTTACGATATTAGAAATGATAAAACTGTAGATATGAAGGAAGCAGGTATTATCGATCCAGCTAAAGTAACTCGTACAGCACTTGAAAACGCTGCTTCAGTAGCAGGTACAGTACTACTTACAGAATGTGTAGTAGTAGATGATCCTGAAAATAAAGATGAAGGTGCTAACCCAATGATGGGGGGAATGTTCTAATGGAGGTACGTAAAGAAGAATATTTAGAACTTATTGCCAATAGACAGGCACCCGGCGATCGCTGGGTGCTTGTTGGTGATAAAATAGTTCATAATTCTATTACTGAAACACTCGAAGCATGGTTCGGAAAAACAGGTGAAAAAGCTGAATTTAGGCTTGCCCCCCTGGATAGTAAGTTGTATGTTATACGAGCAGAAGAGGTAGAAATTAAACCAGAACCTCCTAAGAAATTTAACATTTATGGTGACTACTGATCACACACTTTTAGTTGAAAAATATCGTTCTAAAGATTTAAGTGAGTATGTTGGCAATGAACATATCAAAAAAACCATCCAACAATATCTTAATCAAAACGATATTCAAAATCTTATTTTCTATGGCCCTGCTGGTACAGGAAAAACTACATTAGCTAAATTAATAGTTAAAAATTTAGATTGTGATTATCTCTACATTAATGCCTCAGATGAAAGGGGTATTGAAACCATCAGAGATAAAGTATCAGGTTTTGCTTCAACAGCATCTTTTAAACCAATTAAAGTTGTTATTTTAGATGAGGCTGATTTCTTAACAATCCAAGCACAAGCTTCACTTCGAAATGTAATCGAGACATTCTCACGTACTACTCGTTTTATTATGACGTGTAATTATGTTGAGCGTATTATTGACCCACTTCAATCACGTTGTCAGGTACTTAAAGTTATCCCTCCTAGCAAAAAGGAGGTAGCAGTACATTTAGCTAAAGTTATGGCTCATGAAGCTATTTCTTATGATGTGGAAGATATTAAAACTATTGTAAATCAATATTACCCTGATTTGCGTAAATGTCTTAATACAATTCAGCTATCGACTCAAGACCAAAAATTGGTTATAGATAAATCAGTATTAGTGTCCTCTAACTATATGACATCAATACTAAAAGAACTAAGTAATGCTAAACCTAAATGGCGTGAAATTCGCCAAATCATTGCTAACGCAAACGTTAGTGATTTCGAGGAGCTTTATCGTTATCTTTATGATAATGCTCATGTATACGCAAGTGGTCGTGAAGGAATGGTTGCAATCTATATCAACGAATATAGTTACCAATCCAACTTCCGTATTGATAAAGAAATCAACTGTATGGCACTCATACAAAAATTAATTGAATTAAAATAAATAAAATGGCACAACAACCCCCAATGCAAGGTCCAAACATTGACCTTAAAAACACAACAGCAGTTACCTCTTCTACAGGTGGTAAAGTATTTGCTGAAGGAGTAATTTTACGTAAGGTTTCTAAATTCGTAGCTGGTACAGCTGATGATGCTATTATGCCTATCCCTGTATTTTATGATGTACAGACTGGTGAAGTAGTTAAAGAAATGTTGCCTAAAGAAATTAGAGATGAGTTCACCGAAGACAATCTTCGAGTGGTTAAATGAGATAACAATTCATAAAACCTCTCCTGAAAATTTTTCGCAAGAATCATGGGATAAATGGAATTCTTACATGATACATAGATATTTATCTATGAATATGGATTACATTGATATTGTAAATTATGTTCAAAAGATAAATCCACAAAGTAAGAAACAAATTTATACTATTTACCGAGAAATGATTCCAAAAAGAAAAGTATGGCTTAAGTACATCAAAAACGAAGACAAAAGAAATTATAAAGAATTAGCTGAATACGTAGCTGAATATCTTGAATGCAGTTTAGGAGAAGCTGATCAGTATATTGATATTCTCCAAGAAATAGGTGTACGAAGTATACTTTGGAAAATGGGAGTAAATGAAGAAGAAACAGAGAAACTAATTAAAAAAGCAAAGTTATGAGTAAATTAGTAGACATGCTAAAAAGTTCAGCTGAAGCTGATAAAGCAAAAGCATTACTAACTCTAGATTTATTAGAAAACCACCCAGCAGGTATTGGAGATCATTCAACAGAAGATTTTTATAAAAATGCTGAAGAAGCACTTTCAATGTTAGCTGATGCTGATGATAGATTAGATGCTATTCAAAATTATTTAATACATAAAGAAGTTTTAGTTTAATGAATCCAAATCATATTGATTTACCTGGAACTCCTGTTGAGTTAGAAGGTGAAATTGTAGGTTATATTTCAAAAAAAGAAACATCTGATCCATTTGGAAACAGATGGGAAAACCACCCAGCATCAGTAGAAAACCAAGTAAAAGATGAACCCACAGTTAAATATGGTACAACTGCTACCGAAAAACTTAAAAGTGAATATCCTCATATTTACTCTGGCTATATGGCTATCGTGGAAGAGCAGTTGGAGCTTTTTAGCAAAAAACATCTTGATTATGGTATGTCTAACATTAGCGCTGGTACTTTATTACAAACTGAAGATGAAAGGGCTTTCGCTCTTACCGGACTCTGGTACCGTATAAGTGATAAAATTAGTAGATGGAAAAATCTACTTATCAACAACAAACAAATTAATAACGAACCACTAACTGATACTTATCAGGATATTGTAAATTATGGTATTATTGCTCAATTAGTTGAGCGTGGTTTGTGGAAAAAATAAGTTATGGCTTCTGGGATTTATAAGGTAACTGAAGACTTTGAAAAAGCGTTAGCAGATTATACTGGAGCTCAATATGTAGTAGCTTTGGATAATATGTCTAATGCTTTATTCCTTGCTCTATATTATGAACATTATGTAAATAAAAGTATCAAAACAGATACTATTACTATTCCAAACAGAACTTATCCTTCTGTTCCTTGTGAAATTATTCATGCTGGTCTAAAAGTGGGATGGAATACCGTTGACGGGGAAACCATTACGGGGGCTTACCCGTTAGAGGGTTCTAATGTATGGGATTCCGCTTTAACATTTACAGCAGATATGTACAAGAAAGGAACTCATATGTGTATCTCATTTACAGGCCCTTATAAACACTTTAAACTAAGTAAAGGTGGAGCCATTTTAACTGATAATTATAAAGCATACTTATGGTTTAAACGTGCTCGTTACTCTGGTAGACGTGAGTGTTCTTACCACGATGATAATTTAGATATGTTAGGTTGGAATTTTTATATGATGCCCGAATTAGCTGCTCGTGGTTTACTTCTAATGAACCAATTTTATGATATAGAAGGAAATAAAAAACAAAACAAAGATTTAACTTTACCATACCCCGATTTAAGTAAATTTAAAATATACCAACAATGAAACTAGCATTATTCGGTTATGGGGGGCATGCCCGAGAAGTAGCATGTCAAATAGATCAAGAAGTTACTTTCTTTGTAGATGATGAATATTCAAATGGTATTGCTCAACCCATTTCAGAATTTAATCCTGAAAAATATGTAATGATGGTTGCAGTAGCTAATTCTCATGATAGAAAAGCTATTGTAGATAAATTACCTAAAGAAACAAAATATTTTACCTTTATCCACCCCTCAGTTCAGATTATGGATGATAATATTGAAATAGGAGAAGGTAGTTTTATTGGAGTAAACTCAGTTCTCACCACTAATATTAAATTAGGTAAACATATTATTTTAAATCGTGGAAATCATATTGGTCATGATTGTATCACCCATGATTATTTTAGCGCTATGCCCGGCGCTATTGTTTCTGGTAATGTTACTATAGGAGATTGTGTTTATATAGGTACTAATTCGTCTATTAAAGAAAAAATGATAGTTTGTAGCGGAGTTACTATAGGTTCAAATGCTACAGTAGTAAAACATATTGTTAAAAGTGGTACTTACGTAGGTGTTCCTACTAAAAAAATAAAATAATGGAATTAATCCTTCTCTCAGCATATTGCCCTGATATTAAAAGACAAGATTTACTAAGAAATTTAGTACGTTACTTATCTTCCCAAAACAAAGATATTTTATTAGTTAGCCATTCACGGGTTCCTCAAGATATTATAAGCCAATGTAAGTTTTATTTTTACGATGAAGAAAATAAATTTTTACCTAATGATGAGTTGAAATTATGGTTTGTTATAGAACATAATCATGGTACTATCCGTTCAAGGGACCCATACCAAACTTCAACCACTTTAATCCCAGTTTACCGTTTAGTTTTATACGGTTTAGGAATAGCAAAACATTTAGGTTATAAGTACATTCATTATTTAGAATACGATAATAAAATTACAAATATAGATTTTATTAACAATAATACTAAAATTCTTAAAGAAGGGTATGGCAATATTTCTTATAGGTATATTAATGAGTTAAATCAAGAATTAATCGAAGGTACCTATACAGCTTATAATTTAGACCATTATAGTTTTGAAGATCTTCAATTTAATGAAGACGAAGTTATAGCCAAATATAGAAGGAATTATCCTTTTGTAGAATTAATGACTAGAACTGAATATTTAGATCCTAAAAACCCTTATAAAAAACAACAAAAAGATTTACGACAAGAAGGTCTTATACCTAACCTAAATTACTCTGGAACCCGAGAGGGCAGTTATGTATGTCCCGTTATTTATGAAGATAGAACATTCTTTATTTATCACCATATAGAACCTAATTTAGAAAATGAAGGGGAAGAAGAAATTGAAGTTATTGTAGACAATTTTTACGTTAGAGTGGGTACGGCTAAAGGGTTATGTAGATTTATCCCTACAGGGAAACTAATAGATGATGTTAAACATTTTAAAGTACTAAAAGATAATAAAGTACTTTTTGAGTATGATTTAACCCAACCCTCAGAAAAAGAAAGACTTTTTGAGAATAATAAATTTATAAGAAAATAGTTTTGGCTAAAAAGAAAGCACCTCAAATAGTTAGAGAAATACAAAATAATCCACCTGAACCGGTAAATTTTGCTTTTGAGAAAAATATCTCATACTCCCAGCTATCAATGTACGACCAATGTCCTAAAAAATGGGCTCTACAATACAGAGACGGACATAAAGTCAGGGAACAAAGTATTCATATGACCTTTGGAACTGCGCTACATGAGACACTCCAGATGTATCTAGATACTATATATAATGAAAGTGGTGTTGCTGCTGATGGATTAGATTTAGAGACTGATTTTGAAATTAGATTAAAAGGTTGTTATGCTAAAGCTTATAAACAAAATAAAGGAGAGCATTTTACTGACGCCCAAACACTTCGAGAATTCTATACCGACGGAATTGAAATTATAAACTATATTCGAAAGAATAGAGGTAAGTATTTCTCAAAACGTGGTTGGTGGTTAGTTGGATGTGAGGTACCAATTGTATTGGCGCCTAATCCGCGTTTATCGCGCGTTAAATACATGGGCTTCTTGGATGTCGTGATGTATAATGAAAATACAAAGAAATTTGTTATAATCGATATAAAAACGTCTACTAAAGGATGGGGTCCTAAAGAACGTAAAGATAAAACTAAACAATACCAATTAGTTCTATATAAAAAATTCTTTGCGGAACAGTATAATGTTGATGTTAATGATATTGATATTGAATTCTTTATTGTACGCCGTAAACTTTGGGAATCAGATGATTATGTAATTAAACGAGTTCAACAATTTAGACCCCCTTCAGGCAAAACCTCAGTTAATAGGGCAGTTAAAATGTTAGATGAATTTTTAGATAATTGTTTTACTAAAGAGGGGTATAGTGAAAAAGAAATGCCTGAAAACCCCAATAATAATTGTAAATGGTGTCCTTATTTTAAAACACACTTATGTAAATCAACTTATGAAAACTAGAGACTTTTTAATTATTGGTCATCCTAGAGGAGGCACAGCTTACTCATCACGTTTATTTAAAACTTTTGGTTTTGATATAGGTCATGAACAAATATCTTCAACTGGTATTTCTTCTTGGTGTTTTGTAACTCCTGATGGGTATAATGCTTGGACTGATTGTAGTAAAAGAAATGAATATAACTTTAAATGGGTTTTTAGAGCCGTAAGAAATCCATTAGATACTATTAACTCGTTAGTAAAAGATAATGAAAATCCGTATACAGTAGAATTATTCGAAAAATGGTCAGGATCCCAATTAACTGAGGAAAACCCTATAGATAAAGCAGCCCAAAGATATTTGTATTGGGAAGATACTATTAATTATTGGAATGATTATATAGATTTTACTTTTAGAGTTGAGAATCAACAAAAAGAATTATATGATTTTTTAAAAATAATAAAACGTGATCCTTTTTACCATTTAGGAGAAAATAAAATTACAGAACACGTAGTAGGAAGAAATATTAATACTCGTTCTAAAGATAAAACATATAGTTTAGAAGATATTAATAAAAAGTATAGAAAAAAAATAGAAGAAAAAATAATAAAATATGGGTATTCTTTAGAATCCTAATATATTTATCGACGTATATAATAAATAATAAAGATTATGGCAAAAGAACAAACATTAACAAGCGTCAAGATTAAAAGTGACTTGTTTGATGAGTTTAAAGTTTCATGTGTAAGACATAAATTTTCTTTCCAAAAACTTGCTGATCGAGCTATTCATATGTATCTTACCGATGAGGATTTTAGAAAAACAATCCACTCACACAACAACTTAGATTTAAAATAACTTATGAAAGAAGGTTACGTACCAAAGGATCAAAGAAAAAAAATTCTTTTGATCACGGATGACATCCGGTTACCATCAGGTGTAGGAAATGTAGGTAAAGATATTATTCTAAATACTTCCCATCGTTATAATTGGGTTAACTTAGGAGGAGCATTAAACCACCCAGATCAAGGTAAACGTTTTGATTTGTCTCAAGATGTTAATAAAGAAATGGGGATTGATGATTCTTCAGTTATGGTATACCCTATTTCAGGATATGGGGATGCAGCACTAATTAGAAACCTACTTAATACTGAAAAACCCGATGCTATTTTCTTAATTACTGATCCAAGATATTTTACTTGGTTATTCCAAATTGAGAATGAAATCCGTACTAAAATTCCTATTGTATATTTAAATATTTGGGATGACTACCCAGCACCATCTTATAATAAAGAATTTTATGAGTCTTGTGATGCTTTATTAGGTATCTCTAAACAAACAGTAAATATTAATAAACTTGTTTTAAGAGAAAAAGCAGATAGCAAAGTTATTGATTATGTCCCTCACGGTATTAATACTAAATACTATTTCCCTCTAGAGGATGATAACCAGCAATTAATTGACTTTAAAAAGCAGTTATTTAATGGTAGAGATATTGAATTTGCCCTATTATTTAATTCACGTAACATTAGACGCAAACAAATCCCAGATACAATGTTAGCTTGGAAGTATTTTATTGATACTTTACCTAAAGAAAAAGCTGATAAATGTGTATTAGTACTCCATACTCAACCTGTAGACCAACATGGTACTGATTTGATTGCTATTAGAGATTATATTTTTGGTTCAGATTCAGAACATATTATATTTTCATCAAACAGATTACCTGTTAATATGATGAATTTATTATATAATAGTTGTGATGCTCAAATTTTATTAACTTCAAATGAAGGTTGGGGGTTATCATTAACTGAAGCATTGATTGTTGGAAATCCTATTATTGCTAACGTAACAGGTGGTATGCAAGACCAGATGCGATTTGAAGACTATAGAAAAAAATGGTTTACTCCAAATGCTGAGGTACCTTCAAACCATAACGGTACTTATAAAAAACATGGTGAATGGGCTTTCCCAGTTTATCCTACAAACAGATCACTTGTAGGTTCAGTACCTACTCCATACATTTGGGATGATCGTTGTCGTGCCGAAGATGCTACAGAACGTATTAAAGAACTTTACAGTATGAGTAAGGAAGAACGTAAAGCTCGTGGTATGAAAGGACGTGAATGGGCTTTAGGTAATGAAGCAGGATTTACTGCTGAAATTATGGGTAAAAGAGTTATTAAAAACTTAGATAAGTTATTTGAAACATGGGTTCCTAGAGAAAGATATAGCTTTATTAATGCTAATGAATATGAACCTGATGTTGTAAATCATAAATTGTTGTACTAATGAAAAAACCACTATTTGTAATCAGTTCTCCATTTGATACTTACTCAGGTTATGGAGCAAGAGCTAGAGACGTAATTAAATCTATTATCCAAAGTGATAAGTATGAAGTACAACTTTTATCTCAAAGATGGGGTAATACACCTTGGGGGTTTGTTAAGGATCATGAAGAAGAATGGGGATTTTTACTAAACCATTTACTTCAACCACAACAACAAAACCCTAAACCAGATATTTGGATGCAGATCACAGTACCAAATGAATTCCAACCTTATGGTAAGTACAATATTGGTATGACAGCTGGTATGGAAACTACTTTAGTAGATGGTACTTGGGTTGAAGGTATTAATAGAATGGATATTAATTTTGTATCTTCTGAACACTCAAAACAAGCATTCTTAAATTCAGTTTTTCAAAAACAAGAACAAGGAAGAATTGTAGGTGAAGTAAAAGTACAAAAACCTATTGAAGTTTTGTTTGAAGGAATTGATTTGGATACTTATTTTCCTGATAATAGCCCTTGTTTAATTGATTTTAATATTCCTGAATCATTTGCTTATTTATTTGTAGGCCATTGGATGCAAGGTAATTTAGGTGAAGATAGAAAAAATGTAGGTTATTTAATCAAATCATTCTTAGAAACATTTAAAAATACTAAAAACCCACCAGCCCTTATTCTAAAAACTTCAGGTTCAGGTGCCTCTTATATGGATAGAGCAGCTATTCTAAAACGTTATTATGCTATTAGAAAAACTGTTAAAGGTAAACTTCCTAATATCTATATTCTTCATGGTGAATTTACTAATAAAGAAATGAATTCACTTTACAACCATTCAAAAGTTAAAGCAATGGTTTGTTTAACTAAAGGAGAAGGATTTGGTAGACCATTACTTGAATTTACCCAAAGTAAAAAACCAATTATTGTATCTGCTTGGAGCGGTCATATGGATTTCTTACACCCTGAATATAATGTGTTTATTAATGGTAAACTTAAAAACGTAGATAAGAGTGCTGTAGTTGC
>JACKZZ010011825.1_pt1 | contig 11056 bp, 14 predicted proteins | sample 8027871 | NCBI WGS metagenome assembly JACKZZ01 (sample SAMN15724774, study PRJNA655200) | protist metagenome | isolation source: fluorescence activated cell sorting (FACS) single amplified genomes of... | place: USA: West Boothbay Harbor, Gulf of Maine | collected 2000-07-19
CTTAACCCCCATAGCACCCGATTGACACCGATTGCCCTATTGGCCCGATTGCCCCATTAGCCCGATTACCCATATGATTGACTCCGTAATACTTGTGGATACCCTCTAGGTGGATGGCCAGGATCCGGCTGACGCTGCCGCCGCCAACAACAGCCAGGCGCAGGGCCTGCCAATCCCGACGTCGAAACTCGACAGCAAGGTGCAACGACTGATGGAGCTCATGTGCAGTAAGGAGCTAATGAAGTTGGCCATGCGTGACCTCAATATCGACGTGGAAAAGTTCCCCCTGGGCAAGCTGTCAAGCGCACAGCTCAACCGCGGATTCGCAGTGCTGCAGAAAGTGCAGAAAGAGCTGACCCGCAAGGATGGGCTCCTCCCCGACAAGAAGCGGCTAGATGAGCTCAGCAGCGAGTTCTACACCAACATTCCACACGACTTTGGCATGAGCTTGCCTCCATCTATCAACACCGTCGCCCGCCTGTCGACGAAGATCCACATGATTCAGACGCTAGGAGACATGCGCCTGGCCGACTCCATCATTCGCAACTCGGAGCGTTACCGCTTGGCGACACAAAACCCACTGGACCTGACTTACAGTTCCCTGCGTGCAAAGGTGGATCCTATTGCGAACGGTGCAGCTGAACACTCGATTATTATGCGCATGGTGAAGAACACGCACGCACCTACCCATAACAATTACACTTTGGATGTTGAGCAGATCTTCTCTGTGACGCGACGGGGCGCAAAATCGAGGTTTGCCCCCTTCTCGCAGCTGCACAACCGTCGCCTGCTTTGGCACGGTAGCCGCGTCAACAACTTTGTCGGCATTCTCAGCCAGGGGCTGCGCATCGCGCCACCCGAGGCGCCCAGTACGGGCTACATGTTTGGCAAAGGCATCTACTTTGCCGACTTGGTGAGCAAGTCGGCCAACTATTGCCACGCGACGCGCGGGCAACCCTATGGTCTGCTTGTGCTCGCGGACGTGGCCCTGGGCAATTCCCACGACGTGCACAGGGCCGAGTTCTTCGAGGCTCCTCCGGCGTACACACACAGCGTGCGCGGTTGCGGCAAGACAGCCCCCGTCGAGGACGATGAGGAGGAGCTGAGTGGATGCACTGCAGCAGTGGGACGACCAGTCGAGAGTGAAGAGCACAAAGATAGCTCGTTACTCTACAACGAGTTTATCGTATACGATGAACACCAGCTGCAGATCAAGTACCTTGTCTTGGTCAAGTTTAACTTTGCTTGATCTTTTGCCAATAGGATACTGATTTTATTATGAGGACAATCCTTAAAGACACAAATGTACACCACCAACAAGCAAATCATACGTAGAAACCCCAATCAGTTGCAGTTGCATTTTTTTTGTCCCCCCTTAAAAAATCATTTAAATTACCATGGCCCCCCTTAAAAAATCCTTTCGCATTATTATGCATAGCGGATGGGGGGGGATGTACCTGAGTGGCCAAAAAAAAAGATAAAGCAAAAAAGAGGGAAAAAGGCCTTAGGGTGGTGAGGTCCCCATCTCAGTCCATGGCAACGGCAGGCATGCACCAGGACCAGGAGTGTGTACCACCCAGGGAGGAGAAGGGTGCGTTGTTTGTTTTCTTTCTGATTTTGATTGTTTGTACCTTTTTATTGTTACTTTCTCATTTTTAATTTGAATGTCAACTTGGTTTGTTACTGGCGTGTGTGCACGCAGACCTTCCCCCAAGTTGGAGCCAAATCGATGAGCTCGCATTCATGGTAAAGAAGTGGCGCCTTACATCGATCGAGCACTTTGTGTTCGAACATACTCCACACCTCCAAAAAACACAAACAACCCTGCCAGCTGCACCACATGTGTTGGCTTCACAACGCGTTGCCGATATCTTCGCAGATCGAGGAGCTGTGGCTCGAGATGGGACTCGAAGACGAAGATGAGGGTATCGACCGTGCACACTTTGCGATCCTATTGCGCCGTCTTTGGGAGAAGAAGGTTCCACCAGAGGTCTGCTCACCATCATCCCATATCCTACCCATCTTTTCCGCATACACTCAACCGCGAAGTTCATTTGTGCAGGAGCGCGACAGTCTATTGTTCGAGGAGCTGGTAATATCACAAATAGGAGCCATGTGGGCAGAACTCGCCACTGGGGATGACCCCCCGCTAGTTTACCTGAACGCGTAAGACTCCATCCATCTTTTCTTTTTGTCTTGTTTTCTTCTCCAGCAAAGCACGAAACGCGTGGTGTGCGCAGCGTTGGAGTTGACCAGTCACGATGTTTTGACCTATTTTTAACCGTGTCGTATTCAGAATAATGAATTCTGTGGAAGCCAGCGTGGACGTAAGAGATGACGAGACCAGCAGCGTGTGGGGTGAGCCCAGCACCCCAACCAAGCGCCGCCCAAGAGGAAGAGTTGCAACACCAAGCACGGCTCCGAACCGCCCAACAAGGAGGACACCAGCAGGAGGAGCAGTGGAGCAAGATTCCTTTCCTGCCATGAGGCCCCGGCAGCTGCGTTCATCTAGCCTGGCCCACCCAGGCAACAACCCAAGTAGCTGCTTCGGAGGCCCCACCCTCACGCGGCTCCTGCGAGACTTCACGCGACGGGACACCATCCAGGCCATGATTCGATGCCACAGCAGCGAAGATTCTGCATCTACACATGCATCGCCTGCCAACCTGCCCGTGAGATTACTCACTTTTCGTTGTCCGCGTTATCCAACCAACCTTCCCCTCTCTCATGCTTTTGCCAACCAGATATCCCCGCCCAGTACAAGTCTAAACAAAGGTGGCTTCGTGCTGCAAAATGCTAGGAAGAAATCGACACGCTTGTCCCCTGACAGCGCGAGACTGCTTCCAGTGCTAGGTTTGTCATCATCGACAACAGAGAGAGCCTGCCCAAGCAAGAGCGAAGGATTCACCCCAGAACCGCCTTCCCTCAATGGGGGTCGTGAGCGGGGGAAATTCTTTTTTGGTGACAGCGACCACTCGTCTGATACTACCCTGACCGTGGAGAGCGCGGCTCAGGTATACTCATACACAGACACACACACAGACAACACGCACACACACACACAACACGCACAGAAGAAAAAGAAAGTGACTAGAGAAATGCATTCACAGGCCTTCACCTGGGTCGCGAACGAGAGTGGCAAAGCAGATATATCAAGCATCAAGACAGCCCTTTGTGTCGCTCTTGGGGTACTCATCAGCACATTCATACATACATTACCCACATGCATCTACATATACATCCACGCACACACACACACACCACACACATGCATCCACACATACATCAACGCACACGCATACACCACATACACACATGCATCCACACATACATCCACGCACACACATACATCCACGCACACGCACACAACACCACACCCGTAAGAAAACCAACATCAACAGGTCGAGCCCAGTGTGTCGGAGATGAATGACATTGCTTCGCTTCTAAAAGTGCTCAGTTTGGAGGAGATTACGCTCGTCCAGCTCAGCGAGGTCGTACGTGAGGTGCTCAAAGGCAGTCAAGATCACTCCCGTACTCTTGTCGACATCTTCGAGGCGGTTTTGAACGAGGGCAAGCGCTCCTTCGCCTTTGATGGCGAAAAGTATGTGGAATTGCAGCTCATGACAGCTGAACACCTCGAGCACACGCAGGTTGGTGTAATCGTTGTCGTCGTTATTGCACCATTCGACGCCACCCCATCACCATCACCATGCATCATCATCATCATCACCCAGATGGTGGAGAAGCGGTTGGAAATGGTTACCAGGGCCGCAGACAGTGCAGAGGGGGAAAACGCCCAGTTGCATTCCCGCGTGGTGGTCCTGGAGAAGCAGCTCAGGGCACAGTCAGGCATCGCGGTACGTGCATCCACAGCGCACATCACTATGTATTTCACAATGCACAGCACAAAGCACACAGCACACCTGCAATGTAATGGCCATTCTTTTTTATATTCACTTTTTTGTGGTGCGTTTGTGTATTTGCTTGTGTGTGTGTGTCTGTGCATCTGTGTGGCATGGACAGAGCCGCCTGCTGGAAACCCAGGAAGAGAATCGCTCGTTAAAAGAGCGGTTGAACGAGGTGGACGCGGAGCATAGAGAGCAACGCGACCTCTACCATCGAGAGGTGGCGCGCGCTCAAGACCTGGCCAAGGAGTACAGTGGACTGGAGAACGAGGCAGAGCAGCTGCGATCAATGTGTGTCTCGGCGGCTTACTGTGTCCGTGTGCATAGTGTGTGCTTATTGTGTGCTTAGTGTTTGTGTGGTGGTTTGTGTGTGCTGAGTGTGTGTTCTTAGTGTGTGTGTGTGCTTAGTGTGTTAGCGTGTGCTTAATTTGTGCGTGTGTGTGTGTGTGTTTCTCTGCCTGTTTGCCATCAGAGTATTTTGGATTGTATTAGGTTATCGGGATGGATTTGGCATGTGTGTGTGTGTGTGTGTGTGTGTGTTTTGTCTCAAAAAAAGTAATGCCGAAACTATATACCTCCTATAATGGCAGGTTGGACCGACAAGAGGGCGAGCTCGAGCAGGCCAAGCAAGCCCAGCATAAGATCAAGATTCAGGTACATTTTCTGTATCCCCACAATCTAACCATCTGACGCTGGTATTGTATTACTATTTCAGCAAGCGTGCTTTTTTGCTTTCTTTTTTTTGGTTGCTATCATGTTCTTTATACTGAAAATATATAAAACACCCCAGGGGGAGCTGGTGCAGAAGCTCAACCAAGCCAGGGAGCGCAGCAGCGAGCTAGAGATACAAAATGCCACAGTAATCGCGGAATTGAAGACAGCCAAGCAGGAAGTGTCACAGAGCCAAAAACACATCCTCGAACTGTGCCGGAGTCTAGAGGGCAAAAAGGAAAATGAACTTCAGGAACCAACCTCAAAACTGGGGCAGATAGTTGTCAGTCAGTCTCTCGACCGCCAGCTGGAGCACCACCCTGATATGGAAAGTTCGTCAACAACGAAGAAGCCAGCGGAGGCGACAACTTCCGCCTTCTCTTCCTCCTCCTCTACCATCACCACCACCGTCACTCCCACGCCCACTTCCGCAAACGCACGAGGAGGCAAGGAAGAAGATGGGATTGCAGACGAAAACGTTGCCGAGCTATCATGTTCAACCCCCCTTGAGTCTCAAGGCCGTCTTAATGCCTTACAGCTCAAGTACCAAGCAGAATGGAAGCAGGATGATGTCGAGCAGGAGCTGGCGTCGCTCAAGGCGGGGTATAATCAACAATCTATTGCGGTGGCAGAGGTCAGCGAAATGCTCTCTCTTTCTTTCTATATTATATGTGTGTGTGTGTGTGAAATAAATATCCTCTTTCTCTCTTATCTCGCCACGTCTAGGCAGAGACGACGGCGAAGAAGGAAGCTGCCAAGGTCAATCGCTTGATGGTCGAGATCGTTGCTCAGCAGCAACGGGAACGATTGCTCGAGGCGGAGATGGACACGTTGAGAAAAAGGTCGGGGAAAAAAGAGTTTCTTTTTATTATTATTATTATTTATTATTATTATTATTATTTTTTTATCATTATTATTTTTGTCAAGGTTGTGCTGGTTGCTGGATTTTAAGTTGCTGGTGGCGTGATTTGTTTATCCTCTATCAACTCATAACCTCCCCCCCTCCTCCCCCAATTTTTTTAAACAGGCTAGACACGAGACAGCAAGAACTGACACGAACCCAGCTGGCTGTTCATCAGGTAAATCGTCTTTTTCATTTTATTTTATTCAGCCAATGTTGAATTGTATATTATTTCGCAGGTTCAAAATGAAAATTGGATTTTTTGTTTTAACTAAACGGCGCATATCTTTCCAGGGTGAGATTGAGAGGAGTGCACAGGCTGCCAAGCTACAGGAGGTGCGTCTTCTTCCTATCGTCTTCATCGTCATCATCGTAATCATCATCACTATCGTTATCATCATCACCACAATGATCAGAGTGATACTTCATCATCATCACTACCAGCACTTCCACCATCATCACCATGGCCATTCTCTTCTAATCAGCTTCGGGAGGAGACGACCCAGCGAGCTCGAGCGAGTGAAGAGAGGGTGCAGAGCCTGGAGCATCAGCTCCGGCAAAGTGTGCAACAGGGTCGGAACAAGCAGATGTCCCTCATGTCCGAGATAGAACAGCTTCGGAAAGAGGCCCAAAAGTCCCAGGAGGCAGCAGCAGCAGCAGCAATGCACCACGGAAGGAACCAGGAAGGCCAACAGGAGGCGGCAGGGACGGGAGCAGAGGGCAACCAGTCGGTTGAGAAAAGGCTGCAGGAGGAGATGCAGGCGCTACAGCGCAGGCTCAACCTGGTGATGCAAGAACGAAAGGTACTTGCATCGGACTGGAAACTTGCTGTCAAAGAGAATGAGGCGCTCGGACACACGTTGAAAGAAGCCCATCAGCGTGAGCAGGATTTGCACCAGCGGCTCGATGCCATCGAATCGGATGCATGCAGCAAGACCCTGGAGCACGACAGGTCAGCGCTATTGGTAAGCGAGAAGGAAGAACAACTGCTTATGGCGTACGGCTTGTTGGAGGAGCAGCAGTGCTTACTGCAGAACATGCACGAGATCGCCGCGCTCGAGGGCTCTCGCTCCCGACTAAACGAACCTCCGACACCCCATGCTACAACGAGGGAAGGCAAAGCTGCAATAGGTAAATGAGATGAGACAATCACAGCCACATCACATGCAGGCAATGCAACACAACATAACACAACCAACAGTACACTGCTTAAATTTCATATCCACGCCTCAGCAGATCTCGGCCTTTCTGACCCTGCCGACGCTTCAGAACCTTCAGCCAGCTTGCGGTGGGGCAGCCGGGTGAGCGAGCAGGTCCTAGCAGATCTGCAAAGTCTACGAAGGAGTTCTCGCCTGCGAGCGGAGCAGTTGGGCCTCCAGGTAGATGTCATAGACGGGCGGGCTCGGGCGGTGGTCGAGACAAAAAGGACGCATAAGACTCAACGAACTGGAGCTGCTGCTCTATTGAGCACCTGCGACCATAGTCTGGCGATGCCGACCTTGTCCACTGCACTTGTCCGCGAACCTCGTGGGAACCTAGGCGAGCTGGTCAACCCTAGTGAGAAGCTCGCTGAATTGCGGGACTGCGTGGTTAGGTTGCGGGAGGATGCTGTCAAAGGTCTCGGCGACATGCAGAAAGGTCTCCAAGAACTAGGGGCGCACACATCTCGCAGTCTCCAATCCCAGCTCATGCTCCAAGCAGTCCAGCGCAACTTGAAACAGGTCGAGACAAGAAACCGCCGCCTGCGGGTCGAGCTGGAGAGGTACAGAGGAGGAAATGTGCGTGTTCTCGTCCGAGTTCGCCCGATTCTCGACCACGAGCTCAGTGCTCTCGCTTCAGCCCAGAAGGCTCAGGTACCTACGCTCGTCCCGCTACCACATCACATCAACTCACATCCACACTGCTCGCCACACCTCTAATGCGCCATCTTTGGAAACGGAAGACAAAACTCTACAAATAAACCAACACAGGTCGCCATGTTCTTGGACGACAAGACCGGCCAGCCAAGCGCCTTGCCACCGCACATGCGCGTCCCTCATCTCGAGTTCCTCTCAAATGAGGAGCTAGTCGTCCACCCCCCCGAGATCGAGAAATCGAGGATGGGTCGGCTCTCACAAGGGCACAGCAGCCACGGCAGCGAGTCTAGGGCCTTCACCTTCGACCGGGTTTTTCCTCCGCCCAGCACGCAGCAGCAATGCTTCGAGGAAGTTGCAGAGCTGCTGCCACTCGTCTTACAAGGCACGAACGTGTGTGTCTTTGCCTATGGCCAGACTGGCAGCGGAAAGACATACACGATGGAAGGCACATCTACAGAACAGGGTCTCAACTACCGGGCTCTGAATGAGCTGTTCGCAGCGATGGAAGCTCGCGTGCCTCAAGTGTCGTTTGAGGTGCACGTGAGTTGCCTAGAAATATACAACGACACCCTGACCGACTTGCTTTCGCAATACAGCCAGAGCGTCACAGTTGCTGAAGCGTTAGATAACGAATTCAGCCCCAACACACTACGCAATGTCCCTTTCAAGAAAGAGCTTGCCGTGCGTGAAGGCGACAGAGGTATGTACGTCAAGAACATCACGCGTCTCGAGACGAAGAGTGCCCAGGAAGTGAAGCGGGTGCTCATCGGTAGCCTGGCACGTCGCCGCACTGCTTCGACTGCGCTCAACATGCGCTCCAGTCGCTCTCATGTGGTGCTTACCGTCGAGGTCGAGGCCCACGACCAACTCAGCGACCGTGTGTCGTGTGGCAAGCTGTCGCTTGTGGACCTGGCGGGTTCGGAGAGAGTGAAGAAATCGGGTGCGAGCGGCGAGCAACTCATTGAAGCTAGCTTCATCAACAAATCCTTGTCAGCTCTGGGAAATGTCCTCCGAGCGTTAGGCGATGCCAACGAAGGAGGAAGCGACTCAAATGCACACAGCAGGCAACAGCAAAGTTCAAGCTGGGGAGGCGAAGAGATTGCTTCTGCTAGGGGAGGAGAGATGCCGTCGTATGTCCCTTACCGCGACTCGAAGCTCACCTACTTTCTCAAGGACACACTGAGTGCTGGTGGCCGGACGGTGATGTTTGTGCACACCTCCCCCGCCGCGAGGCACCAGGCAGAGACACTCTGTTCGCTGCGCTTTGGTGCCAATGTCCGCCGCGTTAAGTTGGGCTCAGCGGTATCAAACACTCGGGGTGGGGTCATGTCCAAGTACCGGCGGATGGCAGAGGCTGCGAAACAGCGGGAGAAAGAGGTCAATCATGAGCATGCAAAACTTGAGAAGGTGCTTGTAAACCGCAACCGCCGCGTGGCAGAGCTACAGCAGTTGCTTGCTCGACGAGCGGCCAAAAAGGTATCATCGTCATCGTCAAGTCGCCGTCCCCTGTCCTACGATTTTTCCAATACGCAACGCCGTTCCAAGGAGACTGTGATCAGGCAACATAAGCGGGGGATCTCAACGCCAACTTCCGCGGAGTTACCCTCCCCTGCACGGTCTGCGAGCTCTATCGTGTCTATCGTCTCAACGTCTTCCAACGGATCTATCAACGCATCTCCTTCAAACGCTGCTACTACTACTAGTACAAGTAGCAGGCCTAAAGCTTCTCGGAAAGGCCGATCTACGAACGCCAAGTCGCTCAGCAGTAGAGACCCGCAGTCCCCAAGCAACGGCATGGCACTCTCACCAACCGGAGCATCCCTGCCCTCACCTCGTAGCATCAACACTGGTTGGGGATCCGGCGATGGCCAGCCGCTGAAAGTTGCACCGGCTCGTCAACGCCAGACAGAGAAGCAGCTGGGCGAGTACCACCTGGAAGACATTTCGCAACGGACGCGACGCTCTTACCCAGGCCAAATACGTAGGCCCCGAAAGCGAAAGCAGAAAGAGAAAAAGGAAAAGATAGCTACCCTCAACGGCCAACCCTCCGAAATGATGCAGAATGGAACCCGTCAGAGACGAACCCAGACCCTCCCCAGCTCACTCATTTTCACTGCCATCAAAGATGCCCCAGTCTCCAGTCGTGACCCCGCAGCCGTAGATAAAGTTAATGGCCCCGCAAGCAGCCTTGCTGCACAACCTGTTCCCACAATCGCACCTACCGCCAAGATCATCGACGTGGATATGCACGACGAGTTTTCACCAACTGCGGCAGCAAGAAGAGAGAATTCCCCAAAAGTGCGTCAGCAAAAGAAATCGGCGCCAAAGCCTATCAGGGGCACGAAGCCAAAGCAACCACTCTACCTCCCTGACGAGACAGTCGACGTAGACAAAATTGATATTGACTCCTTTAGGGCTAAGCTGAAACTGAAAGCTGCCGAGGATGATCTGCAGGAAGACGAAGAGGCGATAGACGTCGATGCACTTTTCAACGCCATGCCTCAACAGAAACGGAAAAAATCAAAACCCTTTTCTCGTGCGCATCCGCCCGTCATTGCACACCTTCCACAGACCGAACCCCGCAGGCGGGGTGGTCGATCTAGTGGGTCATCTAGACGTGCTGCACAAAATGTGCGGAAGGGCGGCAGACATACAGACAGAGACGTAGGCAGAGAAAAAGACAGAGACGCAGGCAAACAGGTAGACAGAGATGCAGGCGACCAAAAAGATCCAGGCGCACGAGTTCCTTCCCCAGCTACAGCCCGCCAGAAAACCCATAAACAGGTTCAAAACTCAGCCCCGGCCTTGTCCCCCCCAAGCACCAGAAGCAGCAACAACAGCAGTTCCTCGATCCCCAGAAGCAACGATAGCCACTTCAAGCAGCTATTTAAAAAGGCTGAGCGACGTGTTGCCGATGAGCGGCGCCAGAAGCGATTGAGTGGTGGAAAAAGAGAAAAAGCACAGGGCATTCAGAAGTCCAACGGGATGATGGGGCATAATCACACCAGAGCGCAGTCCTTCGCTGCTGTTGGTGCGGCGAAGGAAGGACAGTCAGACGCAAACGGCTACGCACAGGAGACAATGCTGGTCAAACACGGCGGTGACGAAGTATGCATGGTCTAATAAATCTGAACCTTACAGCTGAAACTAGCTAGTGTTTCCCTTGCAGTGATAGTTCTGTGGACCTCTACCGAGGTTAACCTGCTCTCAACCTATGAAGAATAAACGAATTCTTCCCACTCGGAAAATGCAATGGAAGCACAGTATGAAGAACAAAGTGATTTAATACTTTTCGTAACTTTTTTTATTTTTGTAATTTAGGACGACTTCTCCATTTTACGTTCACACACAGGATCACGTGCTCTTTGGCTTGTTCTTCTTCTTGCGTTTGGGTAATGGGCACATCTGAGGCTCGTGAAGGTCTAAGAATAGGTCGTTGCACTCGTCAGCGAAAGGCTCGCGTTTCTGCCGGAGGAGAAGCGTAGGAAATGAGCCATCATGATGCTGCATTGTGTGATTTCCTTCCATGGAGCAAAGGCAGACACAGATGGAGGGGAGAAGCAAGACAACACAAATGATAACAAAACATACGGAAAGTTCGCCAAAGAAGCGGAAGCGATTGGCACCGAACCACTCGTAGAAGGTATCGCGGATGAAGAGAGGGAAGAGAAGGACTAGGAGGC
>JACKZZ010017517.1_pt1 | contig 11056 bp, 5 predicted proteins | sample 8027871 | NCBI WGS metagenome assembly JACKZZ01 (sample SAMN15724774, study PRJNA655200) | protist metagenome | isolation source: fluorescence activated cell sorting (FACS) single amplified genomes of... | place: USA: West Boothbay Harbor, Gulf of Maine | collected 2000-07-19
TCCGTCTTCTTCTTCTTCTTCTGGTGGTACCGGTACCTTACCGGTACCGGTACCTGGTATAATACCAAGTATTAAATAGACGACCTATTTTGTTATTATTTATATTTTTTCGATAAAAATTAATAAATATTACTAACCACCACCACCAATTGTGTTTAAGGGAATGATTAAATAGAGACTACTTTTTATTATAACTTATTTTTAACACTATCCTGTGTTTATATCGGCACCACCACCTAATTAAAATTTGTTGGAGAAGCTTAAAATAATAGCTCTCTTGGAATATGATGGTGGTGGTGGTGGGTCGTCGTGTCGTCGTCGTCGTAGATAATCTTTCTGGCTTCTTCGAAAGAAAGCAAAGACACTCTTCAAGGGAAAATTTATATGATGTATATCTAAAAGCAATTATGTGATAATGTATTAAGAATAGAGAAGAAAGGTGTTGGTGTGTGATTTATCAAGGTGGTTGAGTGAAGAGAGAGATATACTCTTTTTCAACAGTCTCTTATGCAGCACCCTTTGCAGCTTTCGAAGGATGGGCAAGACGAGCCGTTGTTGGCCCCAGGCACCGAGCAGGGCAGGGGTGGCAGTGAGTGGACTGGGGGGTTGAATGCTGGCAGAACTGAAAGCGTCGCTGGGGAAAACGCTCGTGGGAACAAAAAAAATACGGATGGAAAAGGCCCTTCGCCCCATGTCTTAAACCCTCGGTTTTGGGACCGCTTGAAAATGTTTGTTTCGCTGGGTTTCGAAGGTCCGTGCAGCCCTCTGACCTTGCAAGCGGTTTTTGTTGCCTTGCTTCTCGTTGCAGTCTCTTACCTGGAGTTTCGCGTAGCTATCTCCGCTCTGGCCCTCGGGATAACCCCGCTTTTGAAGTGCGACGTAGGCACCTACTGGGGGGCATTGCTGATAATAGGGTGCCAATTGGTTTTGTCCGTTTTTCTGAAAACCGTTGCGGGGTATGTTGGCACGAGACTCCGGCTGAAGTGGCGTACAAAAATTACCCGCTCCCTGCAAGAGCAATTGTTTTCCACCCCAAATTTGGCAAATTACTTGGTCAACCTGAACCACAGTGTAGATAACCTGGACCAACGCATAACCGATGATGTGGAAACATCGACCATCCTTTTCTGGCGTCTTTTTTTTGGAGAATTAGAACATAAGGGGCTCATCAGCTCTTTCAGCGCCGTCTTCATTTCTGTCTCCGCCCTTTTCAAGTTGGGCGCGCTCCCTTTTTTCTTCGTCCTGCTGTACAATGGGGCGTACTTGCTGATACTCTTCATTGTTATGAAACCAATTGTGAAGCTAACGTACACACAGCAGCTGTTGGAAGGCGCGTTTCGGTACGTTCACTTACGAATTCGGGAATTCAGCGAAAGCATCGTCTTCTACCATGGCGTCGCGTTCGAGCGGAAATCTAGCGAGGAGGCGTTCGAAAATGTATATGAAAATAATCGAAAGCTGTTGAATCAGTCGGCCCTCGTCACGACGTCAGGGATATACGGGACCATTCTGCAGGGCTTGGTCGGGTTTATTGTTTTGGGGAGAATGGTATCGACCGAAAACGTTACGAAAGTCGTCAACGGAACAAGCACCCAACATGAAGCGCGAACCATTTTAGGGAAAGAAGTCGATTTCGGGAGCATTTCGACGAATTACATGATCCTAATCTCGTCGATGGAACCGCTGGTTGAATTGCTTTCTCTTTGTGCTCAATTAGCGCCAATAGCTGGGACGATGCACCGCGTGTGCTCGTTTATGGAAATGATAAACGATGGGAAAGAAAAACTGTGCCATGCAAAGGACCATGAACATTCTGCGGCAGAGGACAACTCAAAGATTGTTGTCGATGCCGTGTCGTGCCGACTGCCGAACAACGGTCGCTACTTGTTTCAAAATTTGAGTTTCTGCGTAGAAAAGAATAAACCTCTGATTATAGTTGGGCCAAGCGGCGCAGGAAAAACGAGTCTGCTGAGAATACTTGGAGGGCTGTGGCCGGTAGAGAAAGGGTCGCTTAAAGCGCCGAAAACAACGGGGGCGGGGGGGGTCCTCTTTTTACCCCAAAGACCCTACCTATCGCTCACAACTCTTCGGGAGCAGCTGGTATACCCAAAATCGTTGGAGAATTATGCGTACGAAAGTGACGAATTGCTTATGGAATTGGTCCGCAAAGTCGGCCTTGGCTACATTCTAAAGGACTACGATCTCGACACGTGCGGCGACTGGTGCGATATCTTCAGCGGTGGCGAACAGCAACGAATCGCTTTTGTTCGGGTGCTGTACCATCGCCCAGCTTTCTGCATCATGGACGAAGCGACTTCAGCACTCGATGAGAAACTGGAAGACATTTGCATGAGGCTCTGTGCCCAGTACGGCGTCACCTGTGTCTCCGTGGGCCACCGTTCTACGCTTCTGAAGTACCACCAAACGATCTTACGGCTTGATGGGAAATGCGGTTTCAGTATTGAAGAAGTTCCGGACTGGAAAGCCCCGCCACCGGTGTCCGCACAACTTCCGCCGGATAGCCACGGTGGCCGATTCCGCCATGATGCAGATCAGTCAAGCTTACGGTCTGAGGCCGTGGCCCCTCTGGACTCAGCGGTCAGCGATGGGTTTCCAGGCCACCAAAGTCCTCGCAGAATGTGCTGCCAAAAAAGAAGGTCCTCTGTGGTGGCCTTCCGCCTATGGTACATGGTACGGGCCGGATTCCCGGGGGTGTGCACGAAGCAGTCCATGGCTGCGTTTTTGGCGGTCTCGCTCCAGCTGCTATATTTTGTGCTGAACATAAACTTCATTACTGGGAAACTGCGTCCCGGGCTACTCGAACAATATTCGACAGGGTCCGGCGTGTCCGGCGATTTGTTTCAGTACGGAGTTGTCATCGGGGTCATGGGGGCAACTTACAGCTTCTCCTTGTGGCTTTCGAAACGTATCGGCCTGTTGTGGAGGAAAAAATTGGTCAATCGTTTTCAACAAATGTACTTGAACAATGAAAATGTGTACACAATCAACCATTTAACTTCAGAGGTGGACAACGTGGACCAACGTATAGCAATGGACGTAAAGCAATTTACGGAAGAAATGATCAATCACCTGTTTGGATACGGTGGGATGCTAGGCGCTGTGGCCGTGCTTCTCCTCACCATTTTCTCAGGCGTTGTGACGGTCAAGGTGTTGATCATAACATTTGTCTACGCCAGCGCAATCCTCGTTCTTATCTGGATTCTCATGAAACGTGTGACTAGTTTGAAATACAAATTGAACATGCACGAGGGCAACTTAAGGAGAACCGTGTCTCGCAGTAGTGAATTTGCAGAATCAATCGCCTTTTATCAGGGGGAACGCGCAGAATATGCTTTGGCGGACCTTTCGTACAAGAAGCTGGTAACGGCTTACGAAGAGTTTATCAAGGCGCAGTACATTCTGTTCTCGGTCACTGAACTGGTAGCGGCATCGTCGATGTGTGCAAGTTCGGCATTCTACATCATATTCATGTTCAGCTGCGGGACCGCAGGCAGCACGGCCCCGTCAATTAGTAATATCCTCGCGGTCATGGGCGTCCTCCAACTGACGATAGAAAACCTCGTCTCGTTGCCGAACTCGTTTTCAAAGTTTGCATCTACTCTTGGAAATTTGAATAGGATCGGTGTGCTAGATGAAGCCTTAACTTCCTTGAAAGAGAAGGAGGACAGGAAAGATACGGATATGGGGCCCGACGGTCAATTTTGCGACGGGAAAATCCTCTACGATAACAGCATTGTTGCAGTCGCAAACGTGGTATGCTGCGTTCCGGGGGGGGACTCTGCGCGGCGCCCACAACCAATTCTGAAAAACCTGTCTTTTGAAGTAAATCATGGCGACAATTTGATCGTGATGGGACCGAGTGGTGTTGGAAAGACTACCCTTGTGCGTGTGCTTGGAGAGTTGTGGCCATTTAAAAGCGGCACTATACATCGCCCTCGTAAAATCGGCAAAGATGGCCTGTTTTTTCTGCCGCAGAGGCCGTACCTTTCTCTGGGTTCGTTGCGCTCTCAATTGATATATCCGCATGAAGAAAAGCAGCAACAATTACCTGACTCCTACCTAGTGAATATGTTAAAGATGATGCGGTTGGAACATTTGCTAGAAGCTACAGAAGAAGACGAGCACGTTCCTGGGGGGCTCGACAGGGTATCGCAATGGTCAGATATTTTGAGTGGGGGTGAGCAGCAACGAGTTGGCTTTATTCGAGCCTTTTATCACCAGCCACATTTTTGCATAATGGACGAAGCGACGTCAGCATTGGACGAAGAAATGGAAAGTGTATGCATGGCAGAATGTAAGCGAAAAAACATAACGTGCGTTAGTGTTGGTCATCGCGTTAGCCTAGTCAAATACCATGATAAGATTCTGCACTTGAAGAGGCAAGACGATTGCGATGACGGAGAATTAAATTTTTGTTTAGAGGACGTGACAAAGACCGCCTCGGATTAATAGAAAAAGAATTAAGTTTAAGAGTTTTCTAAGTATACTTGTCATTTTTTTAACTATGTGATAGATACCTAGAATGTCTAAATCTAGATTTCAGTTCGCAGTACATTAATTTTAATTACTTAAATAACAGCCAATTTTCTTGAAAAAAATTACTTAAATAACAGCCAATTTTTTGTTTTTTTAAAAACCCTAATTCCGTTATCTAAATTATAAGTAAATGTTTCAATTTGATGTGAAAACACTCACTCAAGGTTAATTTCATGTTTTAAACCATTCAGGTTATTTTTTGTTCCTGCTATTTCTAAGATTGTTACGTTCTTGTGTTTGTACTATGCTGATCTGTGCATTGTTTGCTTGTTTTTTTGTTTTTTGTACTAATATTCTACAGAACTAAAACTTATCGCTTTGCAGCGCAGCAACCAAATATTGAGCCGACATCTACAGCATTCTTTTCTTTCTTGGTCCTATCGGTCGATTTAGCTGCTAATGACACCAAGAAAATCTCTCTGTCAATAAACAATTTCTCAACTTCTTCGTTTCCTGTTTCCCTGGCAATGATTATAGCAGTCTTCTTGTCCTTGGTTTCAACGCCCATATCAACCCCTGCATGAAGAAGGCGTTGTACTAATCGAATTTGGTGCTTTGATCTATCTTTCATTACAGCTATATGCAATGGCGTCCGCCCTAGGTTGTCCCGAAGATCTTTGTTTATCCCCCAGTTGCACAGTAGACTAAGGCATTTTCCATGTTCTATGGGGTCGTCGGGGTCCATTTCCATAAATTGTTCTTTCGTGAGTGGGTCAGAAGAGCACAAGTAATGAAGCGCGTTCCAGCCTAGACCGTCCATCCCGTCTACTCCGTCGATGCTATTTACAGGTACCCTTGGAGTTCCAAATTGATTCTCCAGTAACGCATTCAGAGTATTTATTTTTCCCTGCTTGGCAGCATTGAACAATTCCCGCCGTAAATACGGGTCGTTCCGTCCCAAGACAACCCGACTGTTGGGTTTTTTTCCAAAACTGTTTGCTGCCTTTGGAGTTAGTTTTTGCTGCAGTCTGTCCATTTTAAAACCGAATGGAGGGAAATTGTGAAGGAGTCTTGCCTGTTTCTCCAAAAGGACTTTTTTGAACTGTTTCTATTTGTCACGCCGCCGTAGGAACCTCCGAAATTCTCTTCGGATGAATCGTGAAAATCCGATACTCTCACTTAAAGTGATCATTGTTTCTTACTGGAATCAATTTTAAATGAATAATTATTACATTAAGCTTGGCAAAAATTGACCAAAAAACAAATATTATTATTATTATTATTATATAAAGTTCGACAACAACACGCACAACAACAACAACAACAAAAAAACTCGAACGAAAGAAGGTCGAATATCCTCGTAATACAGAGTACAGTAGGATGTGCTGATGATGTATTTATAATAGTCGTCTAAATAATAAAGTCGGTCTACTAATAGCAGCGGTGAATGTGAATTGTTTAAAATTTGGGATGGATGATGATTTAAAAACCAAAACAACATTTGGGTTCTTCTCTTCTTTGTTGTGGGTTCTTCTCTCTCCTTTGTTGAGCAGCCGTTATTATTATATTATTTATAATATTATTAACCAAGAAGAGAACGAACACAGCCTCTTTTTTTTGTGTTGTTTTTTTTGTTGTACTACCAACTTGGAACAACCAGTATTATTATTATACCTGTGTAGGTACAAGGAACCGACTATTTTGTTGAAATTACGAATGAAAAACTGTGTCTGATGCATTATTGCTTTATCATTTTACCACCTCGTGGGTTCCCAAACGTTTGAAATAAACCGATCACAAATTCATAAACGGTTCGGTTCCCTTCAGTATATAGTTTAAAATAAAATTAAGTGCTATGGAGTATGCCCACAATGCCTTCGGGCTGGAAGGTGTCCCAGGCCTTGGAGCCTCCGTGTTCATGAGAGGAACTCCATTTTTAAATGCTTGCTGGAACGGAGACATTGACTACATAAAAGAGACCGTTGAAGATCATTTATATGCAGTTGAAAATATTGGTGAAAGTCCGGCAAATTCCCCATTGTTGGAGAGGGATCCGTTTCAGCACACACCGATGATGTCTGCGTGTTACAGAGGGCATACCCACATTATCGAGTATTTGCTGAGCGTAGGAGCCTTGGCAAACGCTGTAAATTGCGACGAGTGGGCTTTATTGCACATAGCCTGCAACAAAGGCAGATTAGACGTAGTGCTGTTGCTTTTATCACAAAAGCCGAGAACAAAGCAGTGCCCAAATATCAATGCAATGGATAAGCAATGCTGGAGCCCGCTGCACCACGCAGCATACCTAGGCCACAAGGAAATTGTTAGGGCTTTGCTGGGCAAGGGTGCCAACGTGGACACTTTGAACGTGTCCACACAGACGCCTCTGGTGCTAGCCGCCAGCAGAGGGCACGTCGACTGTGCTTTGCAGTTTGCCACCCTAGGTGCCGACGTTGTAAAAATAAGTTCTGCTCCTAAAACGCCAAAAGATTACGCAATTGACAACGGGTGGGGGCCAGCATTGCAGGAAGCCGCCATGCCCCCGGAACCTCCGGACCGGCCTGTCGTAGACAAAGTTCGTGCACGGTCCATTCGAATACAGTGGAAGTTGCCAGAAGTTCGTTGGAGTGCGCCGATAGACTTGTATCGCCTAGAGAGGACATTGCCTGACAGTGATGACTGGGAGACGGTTCTAGAGTGTGGGGCACATAAAAATCTAATGAAAATGGTGGGCTTAAGGCCTGCTAGTTGGTTCCAATTTCGAATAGTTTCAAGAAGTTGGGCGGGGTGGAGTCCATCGAGCGTGCCGTCCAAACCAGTACAAACGTTAAAAGACAAGCCCGAACAGCCTGGTGTGCCCGTGTTGCTCCGCGTAGGCGTAAGTAACATGAGGTTTGAGTGGACCCATCCTTATGACAACGGGGCTCCGATAGACAAGTATGAAGTGCAGTTTAGGAAATCAACATTCAATGGGCTGTGGGTCACCACGGGTTACTACAAAGGGGACGAAACCAAGAGCACAATCAATGATTTAGAGCCGCGAACCAAGTTTCGGGTTCGGGTCAGAGCCCACAATGATATTGGGTGGGGGCCTTGGAGTTGGAGCGACCCATTTACAACCCTTGATGCCGGTCAAATTGCACTCATCGAACCTACGTCTCGTACAAAATGGCTGAGGGGAGCTCCGGTTAAAATTCGATTTGAATCCACGAAGACTATTAAGGGAGAAATAACGATTGAACTGTACCGAAACAGTACGTTCGTCGCAAAAATTTTTGGGGGAGAATATCCTATAAACGTTGTCTATGACAATACTTCAACAACGTACACGGGCGAATTTAACTGGCACTGTCCAAAATTAGCACGGGTAGGCAGAGTGTACAAGGTTAAAATCAAAAGCCTTCGATACGACAATGTGCAGAAAGAAAGCGCTGAATTCTGTATTGTCAGCAGCGTTCAAGGTCCAGTAGACGGAGTCCATTGCCGTAAATTAGTCCTTCCAGAGTCCGATGGTGAAGAGGAAGAAACGGAAGAAGAATTGGCCCTACGACGGCAATTGGCTCTGGAGAAGATGGAAGAAGATCAGAAAGACCTGCATATTGAAATGTTGGTAGAGTTAGTACAGTATGTGCGCCACATGAGAGCAGCTAGGGCAAAAGCAGCCCGGGATTCTGAGCAAGCTTCACGAGACAAGGCTTTCTTAGAAAATATGAGAAAGAAAAAAGCAGAGCAGCGAGCCACAGCACAATAACTGGAGGAACAGGTTGTACAGTACGAATATTTTGTAGTCCTGCGGACAGTACCCCTATCATATATACCCCAATTCTTCGCTGAAAAAATGAAGTATTTTTTTGCGGGACGTTGCAGTTCAACTATTTGTTGAGATGCTGCTACACCAATGTTATTTTTTCGGAGAAAATAATAATAATTAGTTTGTCGTCTACTAATGCACAACGATAAAATACTATCAACTTCCTATTTAATTGCAAATACAAAGGAACGAAATAATACTGACGAACGAAGAAGTAAGAAAAATACCACCCACCACCTTACTACAGCAGTGTATGTAGTATAATAGTAATAATAATTGGAAAACGATACCTTGGATGGTAAAATAACAAATATTTACAAGGAGTTCGGTCTCAACCTGCAATTATATTGGTGTCATTTCTTTCCTGCTCGAGTGTGGTCAATCGGGAAATTCTTCTACGTTAAAGTTTTGAAAACAAGCTCTGCTATCAATTTCTTATTTAATCAGCTATCCGCTCCATTTCGATAAAATGAAAACCTTTGCCTGAAGGAACAACTAATGTCAAATAAGAATACTTTTGGCAGGCGAGAGCCGTTGCTCCATCCAAGAGACTACGGTAAGGACAATGAGTTCCGTAGACCAAATGGTAACGCAGTTTTTGCCCAAAACGAGGTGACCGGAAGCCCTACCATAGCTTTTGTGTACCGCAGGAAGAAGGAGAGGAGACGAACCGATCCGTTGCCCGAAATTTGGAGCGGTTTTGATTCTCCGTATAAAACTAAAGAAAAGGGCAGCGGACGAAAACGACGGCCAAAGTCTGCCAAGTCTGCTAAAAGTCGCCGGTCCAACAGGGGCTCTGGGGTCCCTTCTCCTTACGCTACCCCGCGGAGGACGCTGGACTATAATGGTAGCATTGCAAGCAGTCGGAGGAGTTCTAGACCGAGCACAGCTCCAAATGAGAGACGAGCACGTAAATCGAAATTTGATATTCCTAAGGGCCGGGCGGAGACAAAAGATGAGGCGGTCATCAGGAGGAGAAAAGCAGCGCTCGCGCGAAAACTTGATAGGATACAAACGCTTCGTTCGGGCAAACGCCCCGTCAACCCTGGCTCTTCACCTCTCTTCGAATCCAAAAAAGTCGAAGAGGGGAGAAAAATGGTCGGAAATTATCCTAAACCCAGCGTTATACATCACCCATCTACAGCAAACCCAGAAGATCGACATGTCAGCACAGACATTTTGGAGGACATTACAGACGGAATTGTTCCCTCGCAACGGATGAATATTGTCAGGGAGGAATGCACTTTGAAAGAGCTTTTCACGGTCGCTTTGCCCAAACAACTTTTGTACAGGGATTTATTGTTTACTGTGCCGATGATGGAATTGGACCTGTCTTACTGGCCCGTTAACGACGCATTTTTGAAATCTTTGGCAGACTCCAAATCAAACCATAAGAACATCACGTTGTTGCACATAAAATTCTGTACTCTTGTTACAGACCAAGGTTTGGAAGCTCTGGATGGCTGCAGAAGCATCAAGTCCTTAGACATTTCTGATATTCAGAATATTACGGACGTTGGTGTAATTAAATTTGTAAAGACACACTCGAAAATAGAGTATTTCAATCTTTCTGGGTGCCAAAATATTACTGGCACAGGAATAGAAGCCTTGGTCATGGGATGTCGACATCTGAACACGTTGGAAATAGCACAGTGCAATAGTGTGAGTGATTATGCGATGCAAGCCATTGCTGGCCATTCGAAAATACCGTTTGCAGCAAAGATGAAGAAAGTGAACGTAGCGGGGTGCACAAATGTTTCTGATGCAGGTATGATGCAATTGATAACGTCTCTGCGGGGTCATGTCGAGTACCTCAACATTCATGGGGCGCATGGAACAACTGACATCGCACTTTCTGCGTTACACCATCACGGCCCGAATTCGTTTAAATGTTTGCGATTTCTTGACGTCTCCAATATGCAGCTTGGTGATTCTGGTCTAGATTGGATATCAGAGGGCTGTGGAAGTGGTCTGATAGAGCTTAATCTCTGTGGCTGTAGCAAAATAAGTGACACGGGTATCCAAGCACTGGCTGGCCGGTGCACCAATATAACCGCATTGAACCTATCCGACTGCTCGTTGATAACCGACCAAACTCTCCTCTGCCTGGCGAAATATTTAAACGGGAAAAGCAGCAACTCAGTGGGGGAAGATGATGATCAGGAGGGCGATGAGGAGGATAATGAGAGCAGTGCTCGATACACCACTCTAACGAAATCTGTTATTGCAGGTGAGTCCAAACTAGTGGAAACGCTGTTAAACAATGGAGCCGATGTCAACCTGAAGGAACGAGACCTTACTTTTCCGCTATACCATGCGTGCAAACATGGCCACTTGGACCTGGCACTGTTCTTAATACAACGAAAAAGTGAAATAAAAAGAAAGGTCATGTCTTCCGGCGAAAATTCGCTACACGTTGCGGCCCGTCTGGGGCACCTAGACATTGTCGTTTTGCTGGTCGGAAATGGGATTGACATAAATGCGACTAGAAAGGATGGGCTCACCGCTATGTCGATCGCCGCTTCTTTGGGTAAGATCGAAGTCGTTAAATTTTTGCAGAAAAAAGGTGCTGAAGGAGACCCCGGGCCCGGGCTTCAGCGTTTGAATATAAAAGACTGCAAACAGGTCACAGATTACGGAGTTGCTTCGCTTGGGGAGTGCAAGAGGTTGAATACCCTAGTTCTGATTGGAGTAGACCATCTGACAAAAAGGTCACTCATAGCTTTGGCGAACTCTCCGGCAAGCAAA
>JACKZZ010017225.1_pt1 | contig 11053 bp, 13 predicted proteins | sample 8027871 | NCBI WGS metagenome assembly JACKZZ01 (sample SAMN15724774, study PRJNA655200) | protist metagenome | isolation source: fluorescence activated cell sorting (FACS) single amplified genomes of... | place: USA: West Boothbay Harbor, Gulf of Maine | collected 2000-07-19
TGTCGACTGCAACACATAAACCAAACCCGCAAAATAGGCGCCAATGACCAGCGCTGACACCCAGTCGACAAACAGGAAAACCGTGAAAATTGAGACAAAAAGCATCCCCTCAATTAGGAGGGTTGTCATTGCGCCGAGCACCCCAGAAAACGTGGCGCTGATTGAAACCCCCACTAAGAACTCAATCTCGGCGCGCGAATATTTCCTCAACCGCTGAAGAGAGCCACTGAAAACGTAGCGAGCAACCTTCGCTGAATTCCTAATCTCAACCCCCGCCAGAAAAATGGGTTACGAGTGCCCAGGAAGTCTTGTTGGAGTTGAAAGATACTCCTGAGCTTCTGGATGCGAGTATTTACGCTCCCACCCACCTTGAAGGCAGGGAGGTCAGTAATGAAGCCAGAGCTGGACTAGAAGTGCGCCTTGACGACGTGAGTTTTCGCCACCTTGGTGCCTCGAGTCAAACCATTGACCATGTCACACTTCAAGCACCGGCGGGCAGCTACTCTGCAATTGTGGGACCCTCTGGGGCGGGCAAGACAACTTTGGTCGACCTCATCCTGGGCCTCTATAAGCCCGACAGCGGGACGGTGGTAATCGATGGGGTCGAACCGGAGGCCCTTCGGGAGGAGAGCCCCGGGTTAATGTCGTACGTCCCCCAAAAGCCCGGAATCGTTACAGGCTCGATTGCCGACAATGTGGCCCTGGGGCTCGCGGAGAATGAGCGCGACGAGGAGCAAATCTGGGCCGCATTGGAGGGGGCGCAACTGGCTCACCATGTACGCACCCTCGAGCTTGCGATTCATTCAGACTTGGGGTCGCACTCTGACGCGCTCAGTGGAGGACAGATCCAGCGTCTCGGTCTTGCCCGGGCTCTCTACACAAAGCCGAACTTGATTATTTTGGATGAAGCGACAAGTGCACTCGACGCTGCGACCGAGGCAAGTATTTCGGGCGCGATTCAACAGCTTGGTAGTGACACCACAGTTATCGTGATCGCTCACCGGTTATCGACCATTCAGCATGCTGACATTGTTCACGTGATGGACCAAGGACGTGTCGTGGACAGTGGCACCTTCAAAGAGGTGAGAGGGAGAGTCCCGATGATCGAGGAATATGTGAAACTCATGTCCTTCGATGACTAGCTCCTACTCGTTCCCCTCGACAGCGTCATCTGTGCCGTTTTTTCTTCATCTCGACCGGACTGACTCGACGAACGCGGTCTGTCGTCGTATGGCTAACTTGAAGGATTATTCGCTGGTCATCACGACCAATCAAACCAGCGGCAGAGGGCGCAGGGATCGGGAATGGGTCTCGCGACCCGGGGAAGGAATCGCACTCACTTTTGTGCTCCCGCCGCAGGGCAAGGGTCGGGTGGTTCCCGATACCTGGGTCCCGCACATCGCTGGGTTTGCGGTTGTTGAAGCCTTGAAAGTTCTCAATATTTCCGGTGTTGGCCTGAAATGGCCAAATGACATTCTTGTTTCTGGAAAAAAAATTGGCGGGGTGTTATGTGAAAAAATCGCTACTGGCCAAGTTCTCGTTGGCGTGGGGCTGAACATTGGGTTTCAAGGGCAACGCCCATCACCCCATGCCGTTGGGCTGACCGACCACATAGAGGTGAATCCTGGGACACCGGACTTGGTGGTGTCAGGCGCACTTTCAACATTGCGCGAGGGCATGACGTGGAGTGCTTCGCTGGCTCACGAAAGCGTTACCGGGGTGACGAACACAATCGGGCGGAAAGTTAGAGTTGAGGAACCAGGCGGCAGAATTTGGTTAGCGACAGCCCAAGGACTCGATCGCAGCGGCCACTTAGTTGTCGTCGATGAGAGTGGCACCTCCCATTCTCTTGCGGCGTCTGAGGTTGAACATCTCTTCCAATAGGGTCGAACTATGAAGACGGTTGGTGTCATCGGCGGCGGACAGTTGGCTCGGATGATGATTCCCGCAGCGATCAACCTGGGTATTCATCTCAAAGTTTTTGCCGAGGCAGAAGGTTCGCCAGCGGCACTGGCCACAACCCACGTCGGAAACTACCTCAACACGCAGGAGGTGAAAGATTTTGCACGAGATGTCGACGTCATCACGTTTGATCACGAACATGTTCCCACTCACATCCTCGAGGAAGCAAGGGAATCAGGCACACTTATTGTCCCTCCCCCGGAAGCGTTGACCCTGACACACAACAAGATTGTGATGCGGCAATCCCTCGCCAAGATGGGAGTCCCGCAACCACTCTGGGGTGTGGTGGAGGACGCGGACTCGCGCGAGGAAGCAATTTCCAGGGTGGGTGGGTTCCCCTGCGTTGCCAAAAAGCCAGTCGGTGGATATGACGGCAAGGGTGTCCGAATAATCAACTCTTGGGGTGAGATTGAGGATTGGCTGACAGAGGGAGCCGTCCTTATTGAAGAAAAAGTCCCCTTCAGCAGGGAGCTTGCGCTACTGAGCGCGCGACGCCAAGGCGGAGAGTGGGTTTCCTGGCTACCAGTAGAAACGCGCCAGGTAGCGGGTGTGTGCTCTGAAGTCATCGCCCCGGCGCCAGGGATGTCGGAAGGAATGGTCCGAGAAGCAGGTGAGCTCAGCCAGAAGATTTCCGTTGCCTTGGAGATTGTGGGTGTCTTGGCCGTTGAAGTTTTTCAGCTGGATGATGATTCCTTGGTTGTGAACGAGTTGGCTATGCGTCCCCATAATTCCGGCCATGTTTTTACGGAGCTTTCTGTGACGAGCCAGTTTGAGCAACATTTGCGAGCGGTGGCGGACCTGCCGCTGGGCTCGACTGCATTCACGTCGCCCGCCGGAGTCATGGTGAACCTTTTGGGCGGCATCGAGAGTGATGCCCGTGACCGCGCGTGGGAGGCAGTGCCTGAAGCTAAAATTCACGACTATGGCAAGGCTCCCCGTCCGGGGAGAAAAGTGGGCCATATTGTGGTTGTGGGATCCGACGCCGAGAAGGCATTGGCCAGAGCTGATTATGCCCGCTCGCTTCTCACGCCACGCGGATAGAATATTGTCATGAGCACCCCACGCGTGGCCGTCATCATGGGTTCAGATTCAGACTGGCCCGTGATGGAGCAAGCTACAAAACTGCTGATCGATGCCGGAGTCGAAGTGGTGTCCGAGGTGGTTTCGGCACACCGCACACCCGAAAAGATGGTGGAATTCGCAAAAAGCGCGAAGTCTCAAGGGTTCCAGGTAGTTATTGCTGGCGCTGGCGGGGCGGCTCATTTGCCAGGTATGGTGGCCGCCCTTACTCCGCTGCCGGTCATTGGGGTTCCCGTGCCTCTCCCAGCGCTTGACGGAATGGACTCATTGTTGTCCATCGTCCAGATGCCCTCCGGTATTCCAGTAGCAACGGTCGGGATAGGGCAAGCGAAGAACGCCGGGATACTGGCTTTGCGGATTCTCGCGCTAACTCATGAATCAGTTGCCTCTTTCCTGGACGAATTGATGGCGAGTCAGACCAAAGAGTCGCTGTCCAAGGTTTTGCCGCTGCCCTAGGGGAAACTAGTTCAGTTTTCTCGTCTGAAAGTAGGCCCGGATTCTCAAACCCATTCTCAGAGCCACCCGAAGTGGCCACTGGAGAGGGTGAGGATAGAGCTTTGCGAGGAAAAGTTCGGCGCTGCGATGGTGAGCAAGCACCATTTCTTTTTCGTGGCCTTCTGTCGACGCGGCACCCGAGTGGGTCACCTGGGATAGGGGGACGTAGATGTTTCGATATCCCGCGTGTTTGATTCTCATGCCTAGGTCGACATCCTCGAAGAACATAAAAAATCCTTCGTCGAAACCTTTTATTGATTCAAAAATGTCACGTTTGATCATGAGAAATGCCCCGGACAGCCAACCCACGGAGCGGGGTTCGGTGTCTTCATAGGATCCCAAATAAGCCCGTGTCCATGGGTTGGCAGGCCAAATTCTGGCGAAGAAGGCATGACCGACTCCAATCCGGATTCCCGGGATAGCCCGGGCGGAGGGGTAGACAATCCGGTGGGAATTGAGAATCCGGGGCCCCAAAACCCCTATCCGGGGGAATGTATTGCTCGCGGCAAGTAACTGCTCGAGTGTGTTTGGCTCAACTCGAGTGTCAGGGTTACACACCACAACCCAGTCAATGTCTCTGCTTAGAGCCGCCACACCGGTGTTGGCTGCCGAGCCATAGCCCGGGTTTGAAGGTAGATGAACCACGTGAATGGGGAGATCGCTGATGCCGGAGGGGTCGAACGGGGAGAGCGGAGAGTTGTCCACCACGACTATTTCGCGTGGCTGGAGAGTGGACTCTCTGACACGGTCAAAGAAACCGTCCCACTCCTCGTCTGACTCGTATCCCACAACGACGAGTCCGACGGAGTACGTCATAAGCTTTTCTCTTCAGGTAGAGCGAATGCTGAGAGCCCGTCCGACCATGCTTCTTCGAGGGCCTGGTCCCACGATCGTGGGAGCGGAAGGCTGTGTTCAGACCAATTCGTGTGACCAAGGACAGACCAGGGAGGACGAGGCGCTGGTCTGGGGAAATCCTTCGTGGCGGCAGGATGAACGCGACCCGGATCCCAGCCTGATAAATCAAAAAGTTTGGTGGCAAACCCGTGCCAGGTGGTGTGACCTGAATTTGTCGCATGGAAGATGCCCGTTCGCACTCCTCCATCGATGAGGGCGAGAATCATTCTTGCCACATCCTTGGTCCACGTCGGTTGGCCAACCTGGTCGTTTACTACATCCAGGGTTTCCCTATGAAGGCCTGCCTGCAGAATTGTTCGAGGGAAGCTGTTGCCGTGTGTGCCATAGAGCCAGGAGGTTCGAATAATGAGCGAACTTTCTGGATTTTCCTCAAGAACAGCCTGCTCACCGGCCCATTTAGAAGCCCCATAGACCGAACGCGGGTTGGGCGCTGCGTCCTCCGGGTAGGGAGTGGTTGATTCGCCATCAAAGACATAGTCCGTGGAAACCTGGACGAGAAGTGCCCCAGCTTTTCGGCAGGCCTTGGCTAAATTCCTTGCCCCATCAGCGTTGATGGAAAAAGCCAAATCCTTGTTTTGTTGGGCATCATCGACGGCCGTGAAAGCGGCAGCATTGATGACTACGTCGAACCCCTCGAGGGCCGTCATCGTTGCCGCTTGATCGGTGATGTCTAATTCCGAACGAGTGAGCCCCGTGACCTCATGTCCGTCCAGTCCAGAAACGAGATCGTGGCCCAGCATTCCGCCAGCCCCAACAACGAGTATCCGACTCACAGGGGGGAGCGCTCTTTCAACGGCTCCCACCACACCCGGTTGTCTCGATACCACTGGACGACCGCGGCAAGGCCCTCTGTGAAGTCAACCTGAGGGGCGTATCCAAGTTCTCGGGAAATCTTTCCAATGTCGACGCTGTAGCGACGGTCATGACCCAATCGATCAGCGACCTTCGTAATAAAAGATTCATCACGCCCGACGGCATCCAGCAGCAGAGCCGTTAGCTCAGTGTTGGAGAGCTCTGTGCCACCACCGATGTTATATATCTCGCCGGGCTTGCCGCCCTGAAGAACGAGCGCAATACCTCGACAGTGGTCATCAACATGAAGCCAATCGCGGATGTTCTTACCATCCCCATATAGGGGGACAGGGATTCCATCAAGAAGGTTGGTGACGAAGAGGGGAATCACTTTTTCGGGGAAGTGGTGGGTTCCGTAGTTGTTGCTGCAACGAGTGATGGAGGCGTTGAGATTGTGGGTCACGAAGTAGCTTCGGACCAGAAGGTCGCTCGCTGCCTTGCTCGCCGCGTAGGGCGAATTGGGGAGCAACGGCTCCTCTTCATCCCACGAGCCCTCTTCGATGCTTCCGTACACCTCATCGGTTGAGACATGAACAAAACGGGGGATGCCAAGTTTCAGCGCTGCATCCAGCAGAGTTTGCGTGCCCAACACATTGGTGTCAACAAAAATTCGGGAGTCGGTGACAGATCGATCCACGTGGCTCTCCGCGGCGAAATGAACAATCGCGTCGTGGCCAGGCAGGGCTGCTGAAACCGCAGCGGTGTGCCTGATGTCGCCTTCAACAAAGCTAAATCGCTCCGACCCAGCTACCGATTCGAGATTGGAGAGAGTGCCGGAATAGGTCAGGGCGTCAAAGACCGTTACCTCCGCATTTTCTAAACCGGGGAGAGCGTTGTTCAGCACCATGCGGGTGAAGTTGGAGCCAATAAATCCTGCTCCCCCGGTGACAAATAGCTTCACGACCAACTCCTCGTAGTGTCTGCTGCGCTTAACGCTCTCAAAGTCTACTTTGACGGGCTTTAGCCTGTGTCGTAACTGTCCCGCTAGTAGATTGGTTCAGTGAGCCGAGAACGAGAAAGCAGCCCCGAAGGGTCCGCGACCCCAAGGCTCACCGTGGTTTTTGCCTATTATGAAAACCCGAACATGCTCGAGCTTCAGTGGCGAGAAATTGCTTCCTACCCTGCCGAAATTAGGGCTGAGCTTGAAGTAATCGTGGTGGATGATGGCTCACCCCAGTTCCCCGCTGCCGATGTTCGAAGGCCTAGCGGCTTGCCAGCCCTCTCGATTTTTCGCGTTAGTAAAGACATTCGCTGGAATCAGGACGCAGCACGCAACATTGGAGCACACGAAGCCAGGGCGCCATGGCTTCTCTTGACCGACATTGACCATGTTGTTCCAGCTTCGAGCCTCGTTGCAATTCTTGAAGGCGAGAGGTCTGATCAATCGTTTTACACCCTGGGAAGAATCAAGTTTTATGGTGGTGAAGCTCGTGACTCCCATCCCAACAGCTATCTGATGACGAAGAAGCTCTACTGGGATATTGGGGGGCATGACGAGGATTATGCCGGTGTGTATGGCAAAGACTTTCTGTTTCGTAAACGCGCTCTACGACGGTCTAACGAGGTGCACATGCCCGATATCGTTCTCGCCCGAGTGGGAACTTCGGCGGTAAAAGATGCGGGGACCACGACCATTACTCGCAAAAACACGCTGTTCAGGCGAGTGTGGGGTTACCTCTTGGAATGGCTCAAAGTGATGAAGCTTTGGAGGGGTGTGCAAACACTGTCCTATCCCTACGAGAAAGTCCTCTAAAGCGCAAAGACCTGCGCTTAGCCGATTGGTAGGCTTTGCGAGTGGATATCCGGCCTCTCACAGTCCCTGGTTCGTTTGTGGTGACGCCAAAAATTCACGGAGATGATCGTGGCGAATTTGTTGAGTGGTTTCGCGCGGACCTTCTGAAGCAGGCGACGGGACTAGAGTTTTCCGTCGCCCAAGCAAACCTTTCGGTGTCAGCTAAGGGAACACTGCGGGGGATTCATTTTGCGGATGTCCCCCCAGGCCAGGCGAAGTATGTGATGTGTAGCTCAGGTTCTATTGAGGACTTTGTCGTGGATATCCGGGTGGGCTCACCCACCTTTGGGGTCTGGGATCGAGCAATTATTTCCGCATCCGAGAGAAATGCCATCGTCCTCGATGTGGGGCTGGGTCACGCCTTTCTCGCTTTAGAAGACAACACCACAGTGACATATTTAGTGACAGACCACTACAAACCACACGCAGAACACGCCATCAATCCCCTGGACGCTGATCTCGGATTAGAGTTTTCTCTCGCTGCAAGCGAATTATTACTCTCAGAAAAAGACACCGCGGCACCAAGTTTCTTGGAGGCACAGGCTACCGGGCTGCTTCCGACGTGGCAGGGTTAGAGATATGAAGGGCATCATTCTCGCCGGTGGTTCAGGGACTAGATTGTGGCCCATCACCAAGGGCATCTCGAAGCAGTTGATGCCCATCTATGACAAGCCCATGATTTACTACCCCCTGTCGACCCTGATGATGGCGGATATTCGGGACGTGTTGATCATCTCAACCCCTGAACATCAGTCTCAGTTTCGGGACCTGTTTGGCGATGGAACACATTTGGGGATGTCCATCTCCTATGCAATTCAGGAAAAACCAGAAGGTCTTGCCCAGGCTTTTTTGATTGGCGAGGACTTCATCGGTGATGATTCGGTCGCTCTCGTGTTGGGGGACAACATTTTCCACGGCGCAGGTTTAGGCCAGTCGCTTCGCGCGAATACGGAGATTCAGGGCGGACTCATTTTTGCCACTCAGGTGTCTCACCCCGAGGCTTATGGCGTGGTCGAATTTGATGGAGACATGAAAGCGCTGTCCATTGAAGAAAAGCCCACGAAACCCAAAAGCAATTTTGCTGTTCCAGGGCTCTATTTTTATGACTCCTCCGTCGTCGCTGCAGCCCACACCATTACCCCCAGCGCACGAGGTGAGTTGGAAATCACCGCGATCAATGACCATTTCTTGCAACGTGGGGACCTCAAAGTCCAAATTTTGGACCGGGGTGTGGCGTGGTTAGACACGGGAACCTTTGAATCGATGATGCAGGCGTCCGAGTATGTCCGGGTTATTGAAGATCGCCAGGGCCTCAAGATCGGTTGTGTCGAAGAAATTGCCTGGCGCGCGGGGTGGATTGATGACACGCAACTGGTCGCACTCGCGGAGCCCCTGCGCAAGAGTGGTTACGGAACCTATCTCGATCGCCTTCTCGTTCGATGAGTTACCTGGGCGAAATTTTGGGCTCCCGAGAGCTGCTTCAGAACCTCACCAACCGCGAGGTTCGTGGGAAGTATCGCCGGACAGCGCTCGGCCAGCTATGGTCACTGGCGAATCCGATTGCTGCGATCGTAATTTACACGTTCATTTTTTCTTTCATCTTCCGGCTTCCTGCCCAGGTGGGGGACCCCAGCGGGCTGAACAATTACGCGTTATGGCTGGTGTGTGGGCTACTGCCGTGGCTGTTCTTCAACCGCGTTCTCACGCTTGGGACAGATTCTCTGGTCTCTAACGCCGGGCTTATCCAGAAGGTGTACTTCCCCCGCATTGTCTTGCCACTCTCTCTCACCAACGCAACCCTGTTCACATGGATTCTTGAAATGGGGGTGCTTGCCCTTGCCTTAAGCCTGCTGGGCGCCTTTGTCTTGCCCTGGGTGCCCCTGGTCATCGTGTTCATGGTCGTCTTTGCGCTTTTTTCCGTGGGGCTTGCGATGATTTTTTCCATCATCAATGTTTATTTCCGTGACCTCGCCTATTTGCTCACCATCATCTTGCAGTTCTGGTTCTATCTGACGCCAATTTTGTATCCCATCGACTTAGTCGCCACTCAGTCGGACCAGTTTGGCGGGTTAGTGGGGACACCCATCACCATCTTGGATATCTATTCGTTGAACCCCGTCCAAGGGTTTATCGAAATCTTCAGGAACCTCCTCTATGACAACCGCATGCCCGAGCTCACCACTGTTCTGATTGCGTTGGGATGGACGGTTGTCGCCTTCGGAGGAGGAATCTGGATGTATGCAACGAAGGAAAAGCAATTGGCGGAGCTCTTGTGAGCGACTGGGCGGTGCGCGTTGACGACGTGAGCAAAAAGTTCCGGCTCTATCACGAGCGAAACCAATCGCTTAAGTCAGCAATCTTGAGGGGAAAAACCTCCCAACACGAAGACTTTTGGGCGCTAAGCAACGTCACCTTTGATGTGAAAGAGGGCGAAACCCACGCCTTGGTCGGCTCGAACGGTTCGGGTAAATCGACTCTGTTGAAGTGCCTTGCGAAAATCTATTGGCCCAACAAAGGGACTATCGAGTATCAGGGCAGGATGGCTTCCCTGCTTGAGGTGGGCTCTGGTTTCCATCTCGAGCTTTCTGGTAGAGAAAATATCTACCTCAACGGTTCCATTCTGGGGATGTCGAAGAAGGAAATTGATAGTCGCTTTGATGCCATCGTGGATTTTTCCGGGATCGAGAAGTTCCTTGACCAGCCTGTTAAGAACTACAGCTCAGGAATGTATGTGCGCTTAGGCTTTGCGATTGCCATCCACGTCGACCCCGATATTTTGGTGGTGGACGAAGTCCTCTCCGTAGGGGACGAAGAATTTCAGAAGAAGAGCTTTGACAAGTTTTTAGAATTCAAGAAAAAGGGAAAGACCATCATTTTGGTCACTCACACGATGCAGGTTGTTCGCGATATTTGCGACAGCGCCACCTGGATCAACCAGGGAGCGCACATGGCCACGGGCAACGCTTCCAGCGTTGTGGATCGGTATCAGGCAAGTATCGCCTAGTTCGAAGCCTTCACGCTTTCTTGCTCGTCCACAGGCAACAGCGCCTGCGCTCGCATGATTGAGGGGGCAACCCTAAAGAGCAGAATCCATACCAGTGATGCGAACGCCAGTGTCCCTAGTGCCCACACCAGAGTTGGTTCGATAAAGCCCGGGAAGAAAGGCCACCACCACTCGCGGGGCGAGTCAAGATTGAAACCTTGAACCCTAATCCCTGTGGTGTATCGACGTATGTTCGTGTGCAGTGCAATGGCATTGGCCAGCGAAAGCCCGCCGAGAATAAGCCACAGTCTTGTTCGGTCGGTGATCAGTGGCACGCCTGTTGGGGTCAACACCAGAATTCCGAGCAGAACCATCATCAACGGCATGAGATACCGAGGCTGGAGTTCTTCACCGGCCTGGAAACCCCCCAGCTGCAAGAGATAAAGGGGCATGAACCACAGAGCTCCGAGAGCAATAAGCAGGCCGATGATTTTCTGTCGGTTTGCTCCTTTGAGGGAGATGAAGGCAACCCCCACGACCACCAGCATTGTCCCGGTCAGGACAATTTGCGGAAGTGACGTATCTAGCCAGCCAAGGGACCCCCACGGGAAGCCGCCAAAAACGCCGAGCCAGAGACCTGGGATATTCCAAAAGTTATTCCAGAGCAGTGCCCAGTCGAAAGCGTTGGGATCGATTACCTCTCCAGCGCTTACCCACGGAAGCGGGTTTTCATAGACATCAGAGCGTTGACCGATCCCTCGAACAACGCGCGCCAGGTTCGCCGGGTTAATAATCAGTGCAAAAGCAGCAATTGCGATCCCTATTAGCCCAATCCACGTCTTCATCAGCAACTCCCGGCCCCTGGTGGGGGAAAGCCACACAGCCAGGATGGCGGCGAAGCCGAGATAGAGCACGGAATCGATGCGGGCGCTGACGGCCAGCCCAATCATCGCGAGGAAGGTCAAGCCAAGAAT
>JACKZZ010018729.1_pt1 | contig 11052 bp, 12 predicted proteins | sample 8027871 | NCBI WGS metagenome assembly JACKZZ01 (sample SAMN15724774, study PRJNA655200) | protist metagenome | isolation source: fluorescence activated cell sorting (FACS) single amplified genomes of... | place: USA: West Boothbay Harbor, Gulf of Maine | collected 2000-07-19
GGATCGATGGCTGGCTCAGTTGAAGTAAGGATGTGAACGAATTTGTTCTTACTAGCTGTGTCATTGTCACGTCCCTTTTGAGCACGAGAGACAGGAGATTCGGAATCGGTAGCGGCATACTTACGACGCCGTGTAACTACTCGGACATTATCATTGTCTAAACAGCCTCGTTTTTCTTGGGCATGTGATGGCATAGAAGTAAAACAGCTACACTTTTATTCTTACGACCAAACCTATATTCATGTGCCCGATTCGATAGGTATTCTTTGAATTTCAAAGATCGCAACACTTAATCATTAAGTATCTCATGCTCAGGCTTACTCCTCCCTCGACTCGGTCGGACTCAGATCAATCACTACGAATACTAAGCAGAACACAACTCCCCAACCTTTTCGATGTCTTTCAAAATGATCCGTGTTAAACGCACCCAGCGGCACAGTCTCAGTTTAGGATCTGCTGATAAAGTCAGTACAAATGCTGGATCTATCGTGAGAGTGTGTAAGGTCAATTTTAGCTCTTTGATTCCTGATTTAGTCTCGATAAATTCAGGTGAACAGCTTTGGTACCGGTAAATATAGTTCAATAATCATACAGGGTACGCAGGCTGATATCGGGAATGTTCAGATTATGTAAATACACGAACAGGATAAACGCTGAGTCTTAGTCTTAGTCTACTACAAAATATTCTAGTTGGACTACATAGTGACTGGATTCGCAACCATTTTCTTGACTCTACTATAGTTTTAGTTCCAATTAGGTCTCGGTGATGAGATTCAAATCCCATGATAATGAACTTCAAAGTTCACTTAAACAACTCGTACAAGGGTAAAGACGTAATGTAACTAATAGTGATAGCAAATTTTGTTAGTAGTACTAGGACCTTAAATCTTCAAATAGTGATCCCCACCGTTTCAGAAGTCGTCATCCGTTTCGTAAATCAACTTCATTTTTCCATCCCCGCCTCCACCCGTCGGCTTGTACATCACAGTGCACTTCACGATTTCTGCTTGGTGATACATGCTTCCGCCCCTAGTTTTCGTGACTCCGAATGCGCTCTCGATATTTCCGCGCCCTTTGAGCTCACCGATCACGTGTTTGGCCTTCGGACCATAGACTGGAACAGAGTCTTCATCGAAAATGTTCTGAAACCCGTCGAAGAGGTAGTCGAAGGACGAGAAAGGAACGTTGGTGAAAGTTAGCTGAGGGGGTAATGTTACAGTTTTTAACTTTTTTCTAGGTAACAGTCTGAGTAAACTCAGTATGGTATATTTCATTCAATCAAATCCCTGCTACCCCTACCGTTCGCCCCGGTACGTAGTAGTCCCCCCTCCTCTTCACTCCCACCATGCTAGCCTTGATGTCATCTGTGACCATTTTCTTAAACTCCCTTCCCTGTTTGTCACCAACTTTCCTCTTCGCGGCGTCCTCCTTTTTCTGCTGTGCAGCAACGATCTTAGCAGCTTTTTCAGCTTCCTTTTCAGCCACTTTCGCGACTTTTCCGGCTGCCTTGGCATCTTTCTCCTTCTGTTTCTCAGCAGCCTTTTCCTCCTTGGTCATTCCAGCGAGTCTTTCTTTCGTGGCGGCTGCCGCAGCTGCCTTCTCCTCTTTTTTTCGTAGTTTTTCCTCCTCAACCTTACGTTTTTCCTCATCAGCCTTACGTTTTTTCTCGGTTTCGAATTCCAGGTGATGAAACCAAGCTTTCCTGAGGTGTCGCGTCGGAACCACCTTGATACCAGTGCTAGGCAAGGGCGCATACGTCCACTGTCCTGGTTTGGACTTGGACGGTCGACGAACGAAACTAGGGGGAATTTCCTTCTGTATGAGAAAATTTTCAATCTCAGGAGGCAGTGGGTATACATCTTTGACGTTGGGTTTAGCAGCTTCGTTATCAGCCACGACGTCAGCAGTTTTTGTTTCAGAATCATTGACCGGATTTTCAGGGGCCAAAATAGGAACTTTCTCTTCTGCTGCAACATCTTTGAAATCGGGAGCGACCAGCTTAGCCTGAGCGTTGTTTCCCTCAGCCTTGGGAACGTTGTCCTCCTCTTCGATTAAGAGTTTTTCGACTGCAGGCTTAGCGAGTGGAGCAAGAAATTCCGATTGGTTCGGAAAATCATCGGCAGAGCCTAGCTTACGACGCTTAGCGTCAGGTACTTTGTTGGGAGAGAGAGAAGGCATTGCGAAGTCTAAAAACTAACACTGTTTAGATCAACTTCACTATTTTAAAAAAGATCTGGACAAGAAATAGCAGCTAGCCGATATGCTTTTTTTGGTTCGGACATAGTTAGTCATCAATAGCCACTGAGATCAACACGTTTAGACTTACTACATCTCTACCACTCTTTCTAAGGATTCACTCGATCCTAATTACTCTCGGTGTTTACTCATGAGAAAAGAAAGAGCCTTGATCTTCAGGTCTGAACACAACCTACCAAACTATTGCATGTCATTGCTATTAGTACGTGTCAAACGCACCCCACGACACAGTCTTAGTTTAGTTTTTGCTGCAACCCTGCCACCAATTTCATCCACTCAAGCCTAGGCGCGCTACCTTTCCTCACCCTGTACCATCCCGGTGAATTGAGCGGCTGCCCCAAAAACGAGTCCGCGAATACTAGGGTTTGAGTGTAACGGTTTGATACCAATGAAGGATTCAAATAGTGATCAGATTCAGATAATGATTCATGCTCGAGTAATACCTGTTTTGAGCCTTCGCTCGCAATTTCCTCATCCTCAGGTGATACTTCTCGTACAGCGTACAGCGGGCCTAATTTCATCCTTTCTCCCTCAGGAGCGACTTCATTATTTTCCCAAAAATGTCTTAATGCCGTAAAGGACGGCGCAATCAGCAGCATGTCATCGTGGTACATCCAGCCTTTTGGCAGGAGGGCGGGCATTCCGGCGTCGAGACACGTTTTGGTCGAGGAGTAGAGATCGCCGTCGCACATGAGAAACGCAACTGGATGTGGTTTGGAAACGAATGAATTATCTGAGACGAGAGAAAGGTCGAACGGACAGGTGTCAGAGACGGAGTGAGTAATAGAATCGACATTATGAATTTTTGGAACGAGCTGAATTCTCTGAACTGCTACAGGGCTCCCATCAGGAACGTTTTCTCCGCGCAGAAACGGCTTCATCGTGTTTTCAAACCGTCCCTGGATTACGCGCACGTGTTTCGCTAGTATCATGTGCCAGAGACATGCGTCGCGATGTGATTACAGGGGTCTAACTTCAGGCTCACTGTCAGACTCAACTGCCCCCGTTTTATCAGACTCTTGCCCCGACAGTTCTCCTCCAAGCAAACTCTGTTCTACACTTTCCCTCAAAAACGGGAACGACTCCCACACCCCGCTTCCACCTCGTACCGCCGTCCTGTTCTGAACCCTTGAATGAAATATTTGCCCCATTTTCTATCCGTTCTCCACAAAAGTCGAAAGCGAAACGTTAAAGGTACCAACGCCTAGCCCTTGATTCTGCACCGTGGCGTCTTCATCAGACCAGCTTTCAGGCAAACCAGACCAGGTGTCAAACAGCAAGAGCAATCTTGGCTCTGCTTTCATTTTACCCCGAGCGTCCGGTCTATAAATATCAAGTTCCCCCATACACGCGAGGTAAAAAAGTACGGAAAAACTTGTTACACCACCAGCAACCCCTGCCTCAACAACGTGACCAGTACCGGAGGACTAGGAGCGAATACTTTTATCCAGGAAATTTAGCACAGTGAGTAGGCGGTTCCTGCGTTTCATGACTTTCTGGAGGCCCCATTTTTCAGACTACTCGACGGACGATAGAAAGGTTTCTTCGTCATTTTCTTTGGCATGTGACTCGAGTTGAAGAGTGTTTCGGCCAAGCGGCAGGGCGCGGATACAGGCCTCGGAGGGAGAATGAATGAGATTTGGGCGGCTGTGCCACGTCAGTCCGCCAGAAGGCAGGGCGGAGACACAACGGTAACAGATGAAGTGTATAGACAGAAACAGCTGGTGGAAGGACAGAGAGAGAAGTGGAAACTTTGATTTTAATTTCATCGTTTTCACTAAAAGCGGATGCGTGTTAAACGAATAACGTAGTGATTTTTCCGCTGACTGATTCTACTCATTCAGAGACAAACATCCTGTAAGTGCAGGCTTTCAATAACGGATCATGACAGGCTCTGTAACACATACTACAAATTCTCATATGATTTGATAACCTCTCGCTCAGAAGGCACGCAGTCGCCACCGAATAGAGCCCAGCTTAGCCTTCAGTCGTTTCGATTTAGATCAGCCTTCAAGACATCGACAGCATTTTCTATCAAAATCAGCAAAAAGTTGAACTACCAATAGCATCTACAATTTGTACTTCATTTTTTTCCCACTAAATCGACACTAAACTAGACTGAATCAGACTAATAAAGCACTCCTGATCCTCAAACGGTTACTCGTACTTACTAAATTCTTAATTTGTGCGCATTTGACCTCAAAAGTAACTCGGTTTTCATCACAACTATCTAGTATCTTATGCGTGCTGATTTTTTGAATTTCAATGGCAAAATGCCGGCAATGTGCCTTAATACGTGCAGAAAATTTCAATATCACATCGATTTTACCGATTTCGCTTAGAACTATTAGATTTAGCTACATTATGACTGTTTGTGCCATATTCAACTTTTAGTAATACAATTCAGAGGTGCAATAACAACATTCAAACAAAACAGGCTTTCTTGCTACTTCAAACTTAAATAACGAAAAATCTTCAATGGTAACGCTTATACTTTTTCATGCAAAATACACCTAAACTAACAGTTAACTTGTAAACATAACGCTTGGACTCAAACTTACTTTTCTGATAGTGATACGCTTTATACTACTACAAAATACTCATACAAAATTCAAATTACAATCCATTTCCTTATCCTCAAACCCCTTCCCTCTTTCGAATTCCCCTTCACACAAAATAAGACGACTCTGTGTCCGCACTAGTTGCCCCCAAATCAGAAACCGTATCCGATTCGGCCACAGTTTCATCGCCCCCCAAATTCAATGGAAGAGCTTGACTGCATTCTCTCTCGAGCACAAACTGTTTCGTAACAGTCGTACTTATTCTTGTCTTACCATCAGATTCTGATTCATTCGACTGTCTTGGTCCATGTTCTTCTCTACTGTCGTCACTCCAGTCCGTGTCGTCACCTTCGCCGCCCATGACCTGCGTGCCCGAAGGACCAGGTCCTGGCGCAGCGGCTGTTGCTGCATTAACAATGCCATTATTGCTAGTAAATCTAAATTGCACAGGCCTACTACTACTAATACCACTTCCCTCAGATAAGTTTTCGAAATTGCCAAGATCCATCATTTCATCGAGTTGAAGCAGGTGATGTTCGTCCGGAGGACGGCAGGAGGGGCGGCGGTTGGTCGGGGAACCGGAAATTGAATTGGGTAAGTCGGGAGCGATAGCGGCATCGAAGTTAGGTACTACTTCTGGTAGAATAGAAGTACCGTTGAAGGGGGTCACAGTGGTCACCACGGTGCAGGTAGTAACTGGTTGGCTGACAGTCATGGTTTGATCAACATTACTAACTGTGTCGACGTCTGAGACCGCACATTGATTATCGTTCATGGCGTTGACATCAGACTGGGAACCAGCAACTGGATTGGAAGTCGAACTAACAACCCCGAAAGCACCACTTGCCGGGCCGAACGACACGGTGAGCATTAGGTCGCTCCCATTACTTGAGGTTAACACGGAACTACTGTTATCGTCGCTGTCCAGCAATAGTCTGTGGTGGTCGGCATGCTGAACCATTGCAGTCTCAGCTGATATTGGTTGGGCTACAGTAACTGTAGGATGATGATCCGAGGTATTGTCGATATTACTGTTTGCCTGAATTTCCTGGCTCTGAATCACACTCTCACACCTCTGGGTATCCTGAGATGGTTGAGTCTAATCGGATACAACAGCAACATCAGCATTATTGGCTGCAGCTGCATCACCATGATCTGATTCAGTCAAAGGCGTTTCCTGGACCTTCCCGACATTCGCTGATTCCTCGAATGAGGAGTTGCCAGGGTACAGCGGCAATATACCAACCTCTTGTGTTTCTTCTCGAACTTGAACTTCTGATGGCGGTATCTGCAGATCTTCGCATCTCAAGCTCAGCCTCCGTGGTTCACTGACACTGTCAGATACGACTGCTAGACTTAAGCCTAAATTCATCAATGAGTCAGAGTCCGCAGGCACCTCATTTTGCGCTGTTGCCGTTGAAACCAGATTCAAGTTCCCCAGGTACATACTGAAATGCTCGGTCAATTGACTAGCTACGCTCGAAAGCAGAGATTGTTCTTGAAGGTTCTGGAAATCGACATCTTGATCGACAGTCACATCAGCGCCTGCGTAGCTACTGAGATTACTTTCAGATTCAGTACTACTCTGCTGCCTGGCTTCACACGGGTCAAATAGTTCGACACGACGAGACTGAGACTGGAGCTGGGAACTACCGATGAAATCATTCAGCGGTGCAGATTCTATTCCGTTGTGAGGCCGATTGCCGCGGGTAACAGGCATACTGTGTTTTACTTCAGGAACAACCTTGGGAACAGATTCTAGACCGTTGTGCGGACGATTACAGCGGGACACAGGCACAGATTCTATGCTACTGTGCTTTGTAGGAGCATCGGATTCGTTAGGAATAGATTCTACCCCGTTGTGCGGACGATTAGTACGGGACACTGTCGGAGCTGCAGCCTGATCATCGCCAGAGCTTGAAACAATTTTCTTAGCCGTCTTACTCTTGACGTTACTGCCCTTCTTACGGATAAACCCAGCATTAGTAGGGGATGATTGACTCTCAGACGACTCCTGCACTAAGCCAGGGTATGGTCCTAGAGTCTGACCTGCCAGGTTATCTAAACCAGCAGTATTCCCGTGCAACACCGCATCGAGAGCCAAGACGTCTTTTGAGCCCAGCATACTGCCGGATTTCAGATTTTTACCCTGAGACGAAATTGGTGGAATCACTCCTTCGGCCTCTGTGGCCTCACTTGGAAAGACGCTCAGATTTTGAGTACTACTTTGCAGACTATGATTATCAACCAGCCCGTTCGGAAATTGCAGCGGAAACTCTGTTCCGTCTAACTCGATCCCCACCAGGCCTCCGCGAGGAGTCCGAATTACGACATCTGGTTGAGACGTGACCGTCCCTTTGCTACACATAGGTCCCTGCCAAACAGATCTGGGGCCCGAGTCTGAAATCGGCACAACGAGCGTGGTCTGCCCGATGCGCGGATGTCCGGGATGCTGAGACTCACTGGGACTATTCAACGCTAGCGGGCTAAGTAATCCACCTGGCGATCTCGATCTCGCTCGAGATGAGAGAGCAATAGGACTGAGAAAGCCCGATCTAGGCGAACGAACCTGACTCTTCAGAGCAATACCAATATTACTACTATTCACGCCGCTGGGTCCGCCGCCAGTTCCCCCCTCGAAGCTATCCAAGCCGATCCCGAACAATTCACACCCCGCTGACTGCCCCACCAGTTGTTTTTTCAGCTCAGAAACGGTTTCTCTCGCCGTCCTTTCCCGGTCGAGCAGGTCCTGGATACTTTCATCTAGTTCTCCTAAAGCCCCTAAATGCCCCGATTTCAATTGATCGATTTCAGATACTAATCGCCAACTCGCAAAAGCCCAGCGGAGGAGACTGCCGTTGTAAGCAGATTCAGCAAACACGCTGCAACGATCGCCGACGTTGACCGCGATCGCTTTCATCATGTTTTGAGGGGTAGAGCCGTAAGTAGTAGCAATATTTGTACCCCCTGACCCGATACTATTCCTCAAACTCTTACGGATGTACCCGTAAGTAAGTTGTGCGTCCCGAAAATTACTACTATTGATTGCCTCCTCCGAATGCTTAGCAATTTTCCGCTCCCTAACAAACTCTGTCCACCCGTTAAAACAGCTTCTCAAATCGGCTAAATCCATCACCTCTATCCGGAAAGCGATCTTCTGGTCGCGTCTATGGAAGACTTCCACCGCCCGTTTCCAACCCAGAAAATGCAGTCGAAGAATCTGGTCGTCGTAGTTATCCACCCACCTAGCAACAGCAAGTGCCTGTAAATCCGAAGAGCGTTGCCGAATCTTGTCCTCCTCTTCAACTCGTTTGAGACTTTCGGCTGCTTCAGCTGCGGTTAGTTTACGCACCTTCCAGTCGTCTTGCCATTTGTTGAAGCAATCCCGCATAAAATCCGCCTGCCTTTCCTTGAACAGCTTTTCCACGACCTGATCTCGCACGTCGTTTGCGCGCGCCTATCGCACCAGCTGCTGTCGCATGAGTTCCTTGACTTCGGTTTCTAATCGGTTTCTCCGTGCCACCATAACGAAATGTTTCCAGGTTCCAAAGAAGAACTCCATCGTCGTTTTGTCACTGCACGCAAACAACCGCTCCGCGCACTTCATTTTCACACTATTCAGTCTATCTTCCGTGTCCGCTGACGTTTGCTACAGCTTCTCCTGTTGTTTGGCTTCTTTTGTAATCTGCGCCCACTCGCTGAACACGAAACGAGCGCCAGACATCATGTAAAACCTGAAACGCTCCCGAGCGTGATCCATTTTAACAGATCTCAGCTGGTTTTGTACCTAGCCCTCCAGCGCATTCAAACGTTCCTTCTCGAGTTCGGAGCGTCGAACCAAGACAACCTCACGCCAGCCCGCGAAACAAACCTTAACCAGGCCTGAATCGTTAAAAGCGACTAGTTTAGCCGCCGCCTGCATTGCGTGATCTAGCCGGACATCCTTAAGCTCGGCCTGAACCTGCTCCTGTAAGTGGTTTTCGAATGCTGCTCTTTCTTCGTCTGCCTTACGTTGAACAATTACATCGCGCCAGCCACAGAAACAGGTGTGGATTAAACCAGAGTCGTTCCCTGACATGATCTTAGCAGCGACTTGGCGAGCGTGTTCTGCACGAATATCCTGTATGTGGTCGTGGGCTTGTTGCTGGAGAGCAGCGAATTTCTCCCTGTGGAGCTCGGATTGACTGAGGAGCATAGCCTCTTTCCAGGCGGAAATACAGGTTTGGAGAAGACCGGAATCGTTGCCAGACATGATACGGGCAGCTATTGTGTGGGCGTGCTCCATTCTCATGTCCTGCATCTAAGCTTGAGCCTGTTGGCGGAGAATACTCAAGTTCTCTTTTTCTAACTCATGCCTCTGCACAATAACAGCTTCACGCCAGGCCGCTATGCAGGTTTGGAGAAGACCCGAGTCGTTGCCAGACATTAGTCTTGCGGCGACTTGCCGTGCGTGTTCCATTTTAACAGCTTGGATGTGATCCTGAGCTTCCTTGTGGAGTAGGCTGAGATTCTCCTTCTCCTGCTCGTGTCTTTGGATAAGGATCGCGCTGCGCCAGGCGGCAATACAAGTTTGGAGCAAGCCTGAATCGATGCCCATTAGCATCTTAACCGCGATTTCTCGGGCGTGCTCCCGGCGAACAGCTTCGATTTGGTCTTTGGCCTCCTTGTGAAGCAGGCTGAGGTTCTCCTTTTCCTGCTCGTGTCGTTGGATCAAAATAGCTCCTCTCCAGCCCACGATACAAGTTTGGAGAAGGCCTGAATCGCTACCTGTCAAAAGCTTCGCAGCAATTGCTCGAGCATGCTCTCTGCGAACAGCTTCGATTTGATCCTACGCCTCCTTATGGAGAATGCTTAGATTTTCCTTTTCTAACTCGTGGCGTTGAATTAGAATTGCTTCTCGCCAGGATGAGATACAGGTTTGAAGTAGGCCAGAGTCACTTCCAACTAGCAACCTTGCAGCAATTTGCCGGGCGTGTTCGCGACGAACTACTTCAATTTGGTCTTGAGCCTCCTTGTGAAGAGCGAATAGATTTTCCTTCTCCTGCTCATGCCGTTGAATTAGAATTGCTTCTCGCCAGGCTGACATACAGGTTTGCAGCAGACCAGAGTCGCTCCCAACTAATAGCTGTGCAGCAATTTGTCGGGCGTGTTCACGACGAACTACTTCAATCTGGTCTTGAGCCTCTTTGTGGAGGGCGAATAGAGATTCCTTCTCTTATTCATGTCGCTGAATGAGAATTGCTTCTCGCCAGGCTGACATACAGGTTTGAAGCAGACCAGAGTCGCTCCCAACTAATAGCCGCGCAGCAATTTGTCGGGCGTGTTCACGACGAACTACTTCAATTTGGTCTTGAGCCTCTTTGTGGAGGGCGAAGAGAGATTCCTTCTCTTATTCATGTCGCTGAATGAGAATTGCTTCTCGCCAGGCTGACATACAGGTTTGTAGAAGACCAGAGTCGCTCCCAACTAATAGCCGCGCAGCAATTTGTCGGGCGTGTTCACGACGAACTACTTCGATTTGCTCTTGAGCCTCTTTGTGGAGCGCGAATAGAGATTCCTTCTCTTATTCATGGCGCTGAATGAGAATTGCTTCTCGCCAGGCTGACATACAGGTTTGCAGCAGACCAGAGTCGTTACCCATCAATAATCGAGCGGCTATGTGCCGCGCGTGTTCTCGGCGCACTTCCTCGATTTGATCCTGCGCCTCCTTGTGCAGCGCGCTCAGGCTCTCTTTCTCCAGTTCGTGTCGCTGAATGACAATAGCTTCTCGCCATGCCTGCATCGCGGTTTGGAGCATACCAGAGTCGTTACCGCTCATCAATCTCGCCGCAATGTGCCGCGCGTGTTCTCGGCGCACTTCCTCGATTTGGTCTTGGGCCATCTGATGAAGTCCGTTTAGATTTTCCCTCTCTAGCTCATGGCGACTAACAAGAACAGCTTCCCTCCATGCGGACATACACATCGAAAGTAGGCCCGTATCGTTCCCCGATATCAGGCGCGCAGCGACTTGTCGCGCGTGTTCCTGGCGCACCGCTTGAATATGCGCCTAGGCCTGCTCCTGAAGCATAATCAGCTTCTCTTTTTCTCTTTCGTGTCGTCCGATCAGGATAGCTTCCCGCCACGCCGAAAAGCACGTTTGAACCAGCCCTGACTCATTTCCAGACATCAAGCGGGCTGCCATCTGTCGGGCGTGATCTATCCTCACGTCTTTCAGCTGTCCGTGTACTTGTTCATG
>JACKZZ010010142.1_pt1 | contig 11050 bp, 5 predicted proteins | sample 8027871 | NCBI WGS metagenome assembly JACKZZ01 (sample SAMN15724774, study PRJNA655200) | protist metagenome | isolation source: fluorescence activated cell sorting (FACS) single amplified genomes of... | place: USA: West Boothbay Harbor, Gulf of Maine | collected 2000-07-19
CACGTACCTGCTGTATTTACCTGCAACGCAAGATTTGCAACCCGACTGAGTTCTATTATCCTGGTATGTACCGGGATAACAACTGCGGCAACCAGTATTAGAAACATAATACCCAGGACTACACCCCTCCGCCGGCTTTACAATACTGAACAAAGTCAAAAGTACCAAATAGAGGTACATATATGACAAATCGGGTCTTTTGAGTGACTTGGTAGTCATCTTGCTTTCAGAATTGATATATCTCATATCTATTACTAACTCCGTCTGAAATCAATATGATAACTTCAAGCAGGATGTTATTAAGAATACACTGCAAATAAAGTAATCGCTTGATTTATTTATTCAATCGATATACATTCCTATTAAAATAATAAATATTGTATTTAAGCAAATTGGAAAGAGAATTATGTATATATATTTACGAAGCGAAGAGTCAGTATTTGGTGCATACATTAAGTTAAGTAATATGAAAATTCATGTAGCATAGATCATGTGAAATGCAATAGGACCGAGTTTTATCTCAATATATAAGAATATAAAGTGCATATTCTACAGTAAAGCACTCAATATTCAATAGCCCTCTTTCGCAAGAAGCAACAAGAAGCAACACACTTTCACACTCAATATAGTACTTAATCAAAATTGATATATCCAACCCCTTACAGATATGCCTGCTAATATACACTTACAAGTTTAGTTGAACCTAGTTATGTTTAACAATAGAGTGTTTCTACCAAACAGTCACCTCCATCCAATTTCATGGCGTCGTCGTCACCATCCATCTTCTAAACGTGAAAAGAACCATTTGACTTTTTTATGCATAATTCTGAGCATAGAAAATAATACTAACTGTTTGAAATATATTTTGTGTAAATTATAAAGAAAGTCATGAGTGGTAAGGCATGATGATCATATTATAAATATGTCCCATCTCAAGACAGACTAGTACTCACAACGACGCATTGAATAGATATTGAATGCACTATCATAATGATTATTCAAAGTTTGTTATCTAAACTCTCATGGCATGCTCGGTACTTTTTAGTTTTAATACAGAGTAGTAAAATTAAATCCTCCTCTCAAGAAGCAATGGACTTTTTATCACTCAAGACCATTTTCTCACGCTGAATGTATAATCAAACTATATAGTCACTATGAACCTTTGACATAGATGAACGTGCTAATTATCTAAATAATCATCTTGTATAGTTAATTACCTAGCATGACCTGAAGGTGGCTTTGTATATGTGAAGAAGGATCATATTCACAGCAAAACAAGTGGGTGGATGAATGTTTGGTACGAAAGAGGGTATACATGTAACTTATGATCGTATTGCATGTGTCATACATCGAGGCATTAGTGGTTGTATCGCATGTGTCATATATCGAGGCATTAGTGTTAGTATCGCATGTGTCATATATCGAAGCATCAGTGTTAGTATTGCGTCTGTCATATATCGAGGCATTAGTGGTTGCAATAATCTATTATGATTTGACTGTTGTGATATATACGGAAACATCGTTTGTCATTCACCCTACTAAATGTTTGTCAAACATATGAGTGCTTAGGTTCTCAAGTCCCACAAATGCAAACAAAAGCTGATTCGATATTATGTTCGTGTTTGATGTTGCGTAGGTGAGTGCTTGGAGCGAAGAAGTGTGTATGTAAGGCATTAATTAAAGAATTAATAAACATGGGAATATATTTTCGAAAATAAGTCAATCTTATCCGCATAAGCAACAGTGATCATTGCATGGGGAATAAAGACCATCAATGATAGAAGAATGAACACCCTGGTCTTTGACGAATCTGTGTACATAACTAGTACCGTAATATAAATCTCAACATACTCATGAAATATTGAAATCATGTTTGAACTATTCACAAGTTAATTCAATGTAAGAAATTTAGTATTCATTCACTACTCCTTGTAAGCTCCTTCCACTCCTTATTTAAATTCTGAATGTTCTCTCGCGACAGATGTACCTTGAGGACACTTTGTGCATCGCTCCCTCGCGCGCCAGAGCTTGAAATGGAAAGGTACGACTCTCTTTTGTATTGTTTTGTATTGACTTGCATAGCTTCAAGCCGGCGACATTACTATTAGGACAGATGGCGCTCAGGCTTGTACACTTCAAAGAGAACGCAAGAGTGGTCTGTGAAGTACTCTAGTGTCGATTGAGTGAAGATATAATTGCCCACGCTAACCAACAGAGAGATGATGTAAAAGTTTCCAATTAATAATGATACCTTAAAGCTAAATACAATCTCACCAATCGCAGTCAAACGCTATTAGGAGTAGCAATACTAACCAAAATTATGAGAATGTAGAATCATCAACAATTCGCAGTGAAGAACTAGAACTAGCATCAAATGTAATACATTTCAATTTCATCAAAAGCATTCTCTTCAACTGAAGTAAGAGCCGCCAATAGTTACCACATGTAGTAGTGTGCTACATGTTCAAAAGCATTATTGCTGTAATATTAGTAGAGCCACTCAACTCATGAATACATCAACATGTACATTACTATCAACAAAAGAGTACAAACATCATATACCGCACGCATAGAATCCATATTATTAATATGAATAGACAACACGCTCACTTGGTACCTTTAAGAAGAATGACAGATTGATTGAGAGCATTTGCGGTACAATTTACTATCTAATGCACCATATTTTACCTCAAAAGATTATGTCCACATACATATTGATCTTTAAAATCAATTTAGCTCTGATATTTACTGATTAAACGTTCTTCGAAAAAGTCTACCGAGACGACGAAATCGTAATGCGGAAACTCAGTAAAAAACACAATATAGCCGTCATTTTCTAGAATTAAATCTAAGATTGCAGTGTCCTTTGTGCTTTTTTATATTTCCTACATCAGGAAAATAGTAAAACTTTCAGAACACAGGTTTATTCAACGAGTGAATTGCATTGCACAGGTAAATATTGTTTATTCATATAATATAGTTATACATCAACGTCATGGTAAAAACTTTTGTTTGTCCTAAGGATGCAGGTATTCCTACAAGTGTGGGAAAGTTAAAGAGTGTTCATAATGATGATGATAGTGGTGTATCCTATGGTAAATATAAGAAAGGATCATCATATCATCAAAAGTTGCCATTAAGTGATCGTCAGGAACGTCAAGAAGAAGTCAAAGGTCTTATGAATGAAGTTAAAAATGTATCTTCACAAACGTTATCTGGTTTAAAAAAGAAGAAAAATAAGGATGATGTATTAACACGTCTTGGTGTTGATGAGCCAAAACAACAAACAATGCCATTTAAAATGGCTTTAGGTATACGTGATGGTCGTAAAAAACGTATGATAAAAGAAGTAGACAGATCAAAAGAATCAGGTGTTATATTGAATAAATCTATGACTTATAAAGCAATAAATGAAATAAATTCATCTAGCAAGGGAAATAAAAAGCGTGCCAGAGAAGAACAAAAAGAAAGACATGGTGGTTTAGATATTGGTACAAAGCAAGGTGTTTTTCGTTTGAAAAAAAGTAAATTATCTCCTGGTCTAATTTAGAAATTTGACATTATGTATTTTTTTTAATGTATTTATGTAAAACGACCCATTTATTTGTTGCTATTGGTACATTTTTTTCGACGTATTATTCCTACACTAAAATTACTGAAATTAATTTGATACAATATTCACTAATTGATTTGGCAACAACCACCTGCATTTGGATTATAACATGCATTTAGTTGTGATATATTAATCCATGGTTCAGGTGAATTTTTCGATGAATTAGGATTAAAAGTATTCTGTACTTTAGTATTATTATCTTTGACCCATTTTTCAAATGTTCCCCAATCAAAATCAGGTTGAGGGATTGTACTAACTTCACAATTGAATAAAATACTTAAATATTTAATCATTTGTTGAGTAGTAAGCTTGCGTTCATCAATCATATCGAGCTCTTTTACTTTCACACCAAACTCACGAAGACGTTGAAGTGGTAAACCATAATTAATCCATGGATTAACATCACGTACACCACTACCTTCACCAAAGAAATCATCAACAATATCTAATTCCATTTCTAAATCTTTTTCAACACTATCCCAATAGGTAATAACTGCATCTTCATCAGTACAAAGACGAATAACAACCATACATGGTAAATGTTTTAATGGTCTCATAGCATCAACAACATTACCATCAGAAGACATACCATCAGTACAAATAACTAAACTTATTACTTGTCCATCTTCACGTAATCTTGCTTCATGAAATTTAATATAATTAACAACATCAGTAATATGTCTACATAATGGGGTGCCACCTGTTGGTGTTTTATTTTTAAATACATTTTGAACAGCACGATAGTTACCATGATCAGGATCCATTGAATTATCACCAACAAATTTTGGTGATAATTGATTTAATAAACGAAATTCACATGGTGCTTGTGCTTTATGAGCTAAATCTAAATGGAACAATAAAGATTCAGTTAATTCAACCCATCGACTGCATTGAACTGGCTTACTAATATTACCTTGTGAAACTAAATGTTGACCATCAGTATTATACATAGAGCCACTATCATCACATATAAAAAAACGTACAGGAACAGAGGAACATTGATCTAGCAGAAGACTCTGGAAACCTTCAGGCCAATGATGTTGTTTTAAATAGGATCGTGCTTCCTCTTCATTAGGAGGAATGTTTGGTAAGGTACCAAAATCATGAGACATTGTTAATATTAATATTAAATTGTTTAATACACTGTGTGTGTGGATGGAATGATCCTGGCCAGGACACGTACAGCCGTCGGGGGAAAAACGACGAACGACCGGTGCCTCGAAGAAAATAATTTCATAAAAAATTCTCACTTATGCAGTAAAGAGACATAAAATTGTTCCAAGATACACGACAAGAATAGTACCTACTATTTATGCTATAATAATATGGATTTCATTAGCATTCCAAATGTAACTTATTAAGTGATTCAACATACAAAAGTACACTATATTTTTAATTAATTGATTCTTTCTTTCCTTTATTCCTACTTTGTTTAATAAATTCAATACAAATACTAAAACAGCGAGAATATATTTATTTAGCAATACCAGCTGTACTTGCCAGTGCATTTAATGTTTCAGAATATGCACCACTTATAGGTAAATATGATCGTGATGATTCCTTCGATCTCAATCCAACTGGTCGTAAAACTGATCGCAATAATAATGGTAAACCAGGACGTTGTGATTGTATCGACAATGATCTTTTCAATAATTTAGTGCCAATACTTTTTCTTACTATATTTGCATTGTCTTTATTATTTGACATCATGTTTTTTGTCTTCGATATGATATCGTTATTATCAGAATGAAATGACTTTTTGAAAGATGTCTTCTCTCTATCAGATATTATTTTGGTTGATACTGAGGAATTTTTATTACGTAAATTTGTTGTCATAATAGATGATGGATTTAATGTAGCTACTCTTGAAGTAATGGTATCTGATTCACTCATGACTACTCTCAGATGATTCGGGACAATGGGTGGAACAGATGGAAATGAAGTTATTGAAACATCATCAAATGCTCCATAGGGTAAACCACCACCACTCATATCTATTGATTTGTCTAATTTTGCGTATACTCTAATGTTTTCATGCTTTTGTAATGAAGGAACTCCTAACTCATCACTTCCAATAATAGGATGATTACTTGGTAATAGATGATCTGATGAATAATCATCCGCTGTTCTGATATCATTCAAAATATCGTTTTCATTAGTAAATGAATACAATGGGGAATGTGATAATAATGTTGATTTGCGTAAAATATCATTTGTTGTTGAATTGTCAAAAGCGAAAAGTTTACTATCAAATTCTGTATCTACTCCGTGATCACGGTGAGATAATTCACTATCATCTTCATCCGATGATTCTCTTTTATCACATATATTATTGTTGTCAATCATACTGGAATCTTCTTCATCATTGTCTTTATTATATTTTGCAACAAATTCTTCTATTGTGAATGATCTATTAGTCGTTGAATCATAGCCATTAGTACGAGTAACTCCAGTAGTTACCTTGGCATGTACAAGATGAAAATCATCATGTTTTACTTCTTTTTGTGGAAATATTTCTAATTCTTCACTACTATCACTACTACTCCAGTTATCTAAATTAATTTTATTTGTATTTGTTATAACCATAAAATCATCAGCAAGATCACTTGGTACTACGTCCGTATCCAACATTCCAGCTACAGCTTTAGCTTCTTCTTCTGATGACTTTGCAACTAAAGCTTCTAATTGGTTAACGTAACCTTTTAAATGTGATATATGAACTTTTGGTATGCATTGATCTTTATTGATTATATCATTATACTCTTCATGCCCATCAAATTGAATCTCACCATCCATCCACTTTCCAGAATCTTCGTCTTCTTCACTATTAATGTCAGTATTATCTTCATCAGTATATTCCTCATCATCACTATATTCTGATGATTCCATGGCATCAAACATAATCATATTATGTGTATTTATATCATAATGTTTTAATTCTGATGTCATTCCTATAACAGGTTCAACTTTTGACAGACATTGAGTATGTAAATTAAGGAGTGAACTTGTATCATAACATAATGACGCTGAAGAAAAAGTTACAAAACTTGTTTTTTTTCTTCGTGTTTCAATTTTACGAATTGGTGCACTGTATTTCTCACGTCTACGTAAGCTTGATGATGTTGTAGGTTTTTCCCATGTACGTAATTTTCTATCACTTGTATTCTTTGTATTTGGTGGAGATGCTGTTGCTAACAAACGTGCGCCGTCGTTTTGATCATTATTAATTGCATTATATTGATCATCATTTGAAATAAACTTATTATTTGATATACTATGAATTCCTTCATTAGACTTTGTTTCTATTTTATCAATACTATCAAGTTTACTACTGCTATTAGAACCGGGAGTAAGACTTTCAAGTAATCCTTCTAAGAAATCATTACGTGTAACACGAGTTCGTGCATCATTGCGCAGATTTGCTCTTTCTTCATCTTTATGATGATCACTTTTAGTTCTTTCTAATGGTAAAACCATACGCCAATCAGCTATTGCTTGTGCATAATGTTCATCATCAAATACCATTTCATCATCATCACCACTAGATTGTGATGGTACATCAGATCCTGATTGAGACATAATTCCTTTCACTCTTTTCACTCGTGTATAACGCGTTTTCTTGTTGGTATACTTTTTCTTTTTCATTTTCTTCTTCTTGTCATTATTATGAAATGAATCCATACCCATTTTTATACTTGTATTTTTTTCATAGGGTGCTAAATATTGTTGCATTCTAGTATTATCAGCAGTGTATTCAATACTTTGACTTTCGTCACACGTCGACAAACTTGATTTATCATCATCATCATCATCATCAGTTGTTACAGTAATGTCATTATTTTTATCATCATCATAACCATTCGTATTATCATCATCAGCAGCATTTTCACGCATGTAATACATATATGCTCTATCATTAACATCAATAAAACAATCATTTTCATTTTCATCTTCATTGTTATCAGGTAATTCTAAAGGTATTTTACTTAAATCTTGAAATTCAAAATCATGTTCTAATACAGAAAATGGTATACGACCTAAATTACCACTATTATTACTCTTAATACTACTATTACTTTCAGGTTGAGGAGTAGATGGTATATAATGAGAATAATATCCACCATTATCATCTTGTTTTTGATGTTGTCGATGAGAATTAATATGATGGTTATCACTATTTTCTTCTGAATCATCTGATGTCATTAATGATGATGATTTTTTTGAGGATACCGAATCGTCATCATCACAATCATTATCATTTGAATATTTGATAACCATCCGAAGAATTTCATCTTTTGTTAATCCATATGCTTTATAATCTTTAACATTTTTACGTAATACTTGTTCAATATTATCAAAAGACATCTCCATAGATTCCAAAACTTGAGTGAGGAGCCTTTTCTTCAAAGATATATTCAATATTTATTTATAAAACTTATATGAAAAACCTAAAATAGAATCAAACTTTGCAGATCTAACAAAAACAATAGATAATAGCCATTAAAAACTGAGAAAAAGCTTCTTCTTTCCCTCAAAGAGCCCGACGTGCGTTCGTACGATTTAGCCAGTGCAACATTGAAGTGATGAATAAAGTGTTTTTATCAATCACTTTGTTAACGTGAAGTGGGTAACAATAAATATCTAGTTTTTCATTGCAATTGTTTATTCAATAGTATAGAGTAGGAGATATAATATGGCTGAAGGTGACGATGATACAGCCAGTGTCCTTATTGGTGTAATACTTGTGATTCTTGGAGCTGTTGGACAGAATCTTGGTAACAATATTGTAAGTATAGCTCATGCAAATGAACATGAAGATGCTCATCATCATCATGTTTCTACTGATGATGGTACAATAAAATACAGTACAATAGAAAAGATGGAACCTATCAGTTCTGATGTCGAAATGGCATCAATAACGGATGTAAAAAGTGAACCAGGTTCACCTACTAGTGTTAATGCGATATCAAAAGATACTACTCCATTGAAGAAACCATGGTCACCTGCAGATCATTTATGGGGTATTGGAACAACAGTATTTGTTACAAGTTCTGTTATGTGTTTTATTGCATATGGTTTTGCAGCACAATCATTACTTGCATCATTAGAATCAGTACAATTTGTTTCAAATATTATATTTGCTAAAGTTGTTTTAAAAGAAGATATAACTTTATCTATGTTATTATCAACTGTACTTATTATTGGTGGAAATGCACTTGTTGTTATATTTTCTGGTAGTACTGCATTATTACTCAATGGTGAAGAAATATTTGATTATTATGCAACAAATACACCATTTCATGTATACCTTATAGTAGCTGGTTTACTTGTTGTTGGATGTGAATATACATGGAAACATTATAATTATTCAAGAATGAAATTAAGAACAAAATTATGGAATCATTCCTTTATTGAACCACTATGCTTTTGTACTAGTTCTGCTATCATTGGTGCATTTGCTGTTGTTAATGCAAAAAATATGAGTATGATGTTAAATAGTAGTGCATCAACTGATCGATCAGAATTTGAAAATTATCAATTATATATAGTTTTTTTTGTTTGGATATTTGTTGTCTTATTTTGGGTATTTCGTATTGATTTAGGTTTAGATTTATTTCCACCATTATTTGTTATACCTGTTATACAAGTATGTTTTATGTTATATGCTATTATATGTGGTGGATTATTTTTTAAAGAATTTGAAGCATTTGATACTAAACAGCATGTTGGATTTAGTAGTGGTGTTGTTTTGATTTTGATTGGCGTCTATGGTCTTGCTCCAGATAGTGAATTAGATTTTTCAGGTGAAAATAAAGATGATGATGATGATGATGCTAATAATAAATATGAAAGTGGCAGAGAAATAGATGATCAACAAAATATACCATCATTGAAATCTCGTTCATCTCTTAAAAAATCAAGAAGATTATCATTTAGTGTACAATCCACAGCAGTTCCTGAAGCTGTTGTCGCAGCAGAGCCAGAACCAACTGAAAAAAGACCATCTATGCGTGGACGGCGTAGAGCTTCCACTATGGTACATCCATTAGCTGCTCTCAGAGAAATTACAAGAATAAGTGCACAAGCAGGTGAAGAAAATGCCACAGTTGCACCAGTTGTTCGGGCTGCAAGAAGATTATCAGCTATAGCGTTACCTCCTAGTTTCCTTGAAGAATATGCAGAGGAATCATTTAAAGGAAGAGGAAGAACAGAAAGTTCTGCCACGGACTTAACTTCTGATCAGCATATCATTTCAGAAGAAAATGAAGAAGACGTGTAATTAATTTGCAAAACTTTTCTTATATTTGTATTTATAAACTAATATGTACATATATCATCTCTAATTCTATATACATAACCAGATCAACGTTACTTTAAAGAAAACTTCTGTATGTTTTTGTATGTTATTCTAATTCTAGTTGTTATATCATTAATCATTATATCATCATGTTGTATAATATCTACATATTTGAAAAAGGAGGGACTTGAGATCGAGACCATTGCGTACATCTAGATGACCATTATGAGAGGCATAGTAGCATAGTGTTGGACACGAAGGGTTTGATCTGTCAAGTCGAGAATAGTGTGATGTGTGATGCATATCATGCGGTAGGTCCTCACTCTAGGTGTATCGGTGTAATCCCCCAAGTTAGGGGGTATAATAGTCTGTTAAAGGTGTTTCGAGCATTAATTAAGGTAAGGGTAGAGTAGGATTCTATTATTTATTTGTATTCATAACGTATAATTGTGTGTTACTAGGTGTATCTCCCAAGTTAGGGTCTATATTGGTCTGTTTGGAAGGTATTTCACCAATGTATTCGAACACTGGTTAAGGTAAGGGCAGAGTAGGATTCTTATATTTATTTATTCTATATAACGATGGAAATGACTCCCATATATACATATGATTCCAGTTCCACAATCTTTTTACATTTTACATTCTGTTCTTGCACCAAATAAAGACTACTTACCTATACAAGTACCAATATCGCATAACTTCTGCTTTAACACTTGTACACTATGCAAATATCTTAACTTGCACACTATGCAAATATCTTAACTTGTATACTAACCAAATGTCTGTAACTCAGATCGAAATACTTATGCTCGTAACATGACTACATTTGATGTATAAAAAATATTTTATCTATCAAATGCATTTTATTAATATAAGTGTATTGATTGTGGTAATCAATCAATAAGACATCATTTACCAAGTACAAACAACAAAATATGCACTCGATTTCGAGACCGGTTCTTATAAATTTGGTTCAGATAATGCTATTTTCGGCTCATCCTCTGTTGCTGCTTGCTGGTTATTAAGGCTGCAAGTCTATCAGTCTATCAACATCATCATGGTTCACATCATCAAATCATCATGGTTCATACCATCTACATCATCTGCAACGAAGGATGGATGCTTCTACAACCATGATA
>JACKZZ010015001.1_pt1 | contig 11047 bp, 5 predicted proteins | sample 8027871 | NCBI WGS metagenome assembly JACKZZ01 (sample SAMN15724774, study PRJNA655200) | protist metagenome | isolation source: fluorescence activated cell sorting (FACS) single amplified genomes of... | place: USA: West Boothbay Harbor, Gulf of Maine | collected 2000-07-19
ACATACGCACGTACATGCGAAACAGCACTCACAGTTGAACTACATTCATTGATGGTTGCATATTTTTGCGATAAAATTATTATTTATTTTTGTAGATCATAAACTCTATACATATACAATGCCACACTCTGTCCGCGAAGTGCCATCTTCTCCAATGCAGTTTTCACCACCAACCAGCCCAAATAACAATATAGCAAGATATAACCTTGATAGTCGTGATGCATCAAGTTTGATATCTGTTGAAGAGGAAAAGGGTTATGAGCAAAATTCTGTATTATATTCAAGCAATAATTCCCTTAATATAAAAAACTCAAGAAGTATAAAATTACAAAAACGTAAGCCAAAAGTTAAAGGCTTTGAACGAACTATATTGGGATCGCCTTTTCGAAAAAAAATACCAAGGAAAAAAGAAATTGTATTAGTAACAGAACGTGCTAAGCGAGGCGCTGCAAAGACGGTAGCGTTTATGATGCGCACATTAAACAGAGCGCCAAAGCTAGGGAGAAGAGGGAAAAGGTTAGATGGAAAAAAGCCACCATTTATGCCAGATCGAGATTTAGAGAAAGAAAGAAAATTTTTAACATCTGCTGGTGTAGCTGCGTTTGAAAAACAACAGCAGTTAAATAGAAATGTAGTAAGTAGAAACAGCACAAGACCTGGAACAGCTGTCAGTATTGCATCGGTTATGAGCGAGCGTATAGAAAGTCAGACTCATTATGTGGATACTCGACCAAAGGAGGAGGTATCAGCAGGTAAGAAGCGCAGGCTACTAGAAAGTGCCTCGAATTTTCTAGATAAAGTAACAACACCCCAAGGTCAAGCAAAAGCGAAGAAAAGGAATATAACATTTGAACAAATAAAAAAATGGAAAGAAGAGTTGAAGGAGGATTTTAAAACAGACGATTTACATAGATATGCACTGTACAGAGATGAGAGGAAAAAACGCGGATTAAAAAGTAAAGGCGTTTTGCCACCGATGGACCACACACCACAAGTAAAAATAAACCAAAACAAAATTACTGAAAAAATGAAAATACAATCTTTAGGTAAAAAAACAAAGTGTACACGAGAATAAGAATATGCAAAACAACAACACCACGGGATCACAATATTATTATATTAGTAGTAGTAAAAGAGACAAGATTAACTATTATATAACCGATCTAAGGCCAGGTTAGGGCAGGTATTACAAGTAACTATTAACTTTACCAGCTAAGAAAGTGTGATGCAAAACAAAAGAAAACACTGTGTAATCTTCATCTTAGTAATTTGCACCACCCTAATTTTAATTGCTAATGTAACTAGGGTTTCCACCATTGGAGAGTATACTCCGATGGTGTACTTTTGGCGCACGTAGAATGCCAGGTTTTTATTACTAACTATTATTAAAGGCCAAAGCTTCTTCTTATTATCATTATTTCAATTATTACTAAGTAAATTAATAACCAACTTATTATTATAAAAAGTATTATTTATTATTATTATGATAATACTGTAATAGTACATCATCATCGACGACGAGATGCACTATATATTCCTCTTCTTCTTCTTTCAATCGCAGTATTTACTGTCCTCATACAGACAAGAATGGGCCTACTCATTTATTCACATTCAAACTATGTTAACGAATATGGAATATACGCATACGTTCGAACTACAACCATGTTTTAAAATTTGTGTAAAGTTTTATAATAATGTAACAATAGGTGATAACAGTGGTGGTCGAAATAACCAAACTATAAATAAACAAAACAATGGAGTAAAGGTTTATTTCAATGTAGATTTAGTACCTGGTATATTCACGATACTTACTGCCGCTAACAAAACAATTTCATGTTACAATAGTGATAGTGATGAATTTAAATTAAAAACAAATTCTATTGCTAGTGAATTTTTATATAATTTATCACCATTTACAAGTATTACAAGTGCCTTAAAAGCTTTTGGTACAGATGCAAAAACTACAAAAGTTGGTTTAATACATTTTCAAAGAAATGGTAATGATAGTTCAAGTTACAATACAAATAATTCCCTTGATGGTACATCAATATCAATAGCAGAGGTGTTTGATTTTTCAAATGACCAAGAACGGTACAATAGAATACAAAAATATTGTAAATTGTCAAATGAGGAATTGTCATTATCAACTATTGACGAAGCATATGCTTTACATTTGGCAATGAGAGATGTAAAATAAGAGGGGAGCGAACAAACATGTAATGAACTGAGCACACCCTAAGTAAAACAAAGTACATATATTACGTACATATAATCAATTCTTACTCATTTATTTAATAAAATTTTATTCCCTGTAAATATATATATATACACACACACACTATTAATCATATACAAATTTTATTTAACTTATGAGTACAAGAATTAAATATATATACCAAGTATAATATATATTTTTCAGATGTTTTTTATTATTTCCAGAAACAATTACGGAACTTAGACTTCACCAGTGGCAGCTTGCGGCCCAGAAACAAATAAAGGTGCAAGCACAAGGATAGTTGTTGATAGCAATTTAATAACAACATGCAAACTTGGCCCAGCAGTATCTTTAAACGGATCGCCAACTGTGTCACCAGTAACAGCTGCTTTGTGAGCATCACTACCTTTTCCACCATGATTACCTAATTCCACGTATTTTTTTGCATTATCCCATGCACCACCAACATTATCTAAGAAAAGTGCCATTAAAATCCCAGTAACAGTTGCAAACATTAAATAGCCAGCAAGAACTTCCGCGCCAAGCAGTGGCCTCCCCGTGTTGTCTCCAATCCATCGAAACAAGAGGCCAGTAGAAACTGGCATAAAGACAGCAAGGAAACCTGGCCATCGCATTTCTATTAACGCGGCATCTGTTACAATCGCAACACATCGATGATAATCAGGTTTCTCTTTAAAGTCCATAATACCCGGATGTTCGCGCAACTGTCTACGTACTTCCTCAACAACTTTTTCTGCCGTTGTTCCAACAGCAGCAATTGACAACCCAGCAAAGTAGAAAATCATCATACAACCGATCAGACCACCAATTAGAACCTCTGGCTTTGCTATATCAACGGTATGAAAATCTTGCCCACTGTATTGTGAAAACTCATCCATAAATGCACCGAATAATAAGAAGCATGCCAATGCAGCAGACCCAATGGAGTATCCTTTGGTCATCGCTTTTGTTACATTACCAGCAGCATCTAAACGATCAGTCGTATCCCTGACACTTTCTGGTTGTTGGCTCATTTCTGCAATACCACCTGCGTTGTCAGCGATTGGGCCGTAATTATTCATAGATAACACATATCCAGCAGTACTCAACATACCCATAGTGGCTACTGCAGTTCCAAATAATCCAGAATTACGACCATCGCCTAAACCAGTGCTTTTTCCCAGCATATATGCAGTAATCACAGCAACCGATACAGTTAGTACGGGCACTACAGTACTTTTTAACCCCCATGCAGTGCCAACAATAATGTTTGTTCCATGCCCACTCACACTAGCCTTTGCAATTGCACGCACAGGCCAGTGCACGTAATCTGTATAATATTTCGACGAATATGCAAATATCAATGCGGTAACCATACCAACTGCACCACATAAGGTATAGGAAAACCATGCATTTGGCGCTTTCTCAGTATACAATAACCAACGCGTACAAATTGCAAAACCAACAAGGCCTAACAGGTTTGCAACAATAAACCCACGATATAATGGTTTCATTGGATCCGTGCCAGATTGCTCAGCAGCTTTCCTGGTTACGGTTATAATTCCAACTACCGATACTAAAATATTTAATCCATGTATTACTACTGGGAAGAAAATAAAGCGCGATGCGTTCTCTATTTCACACTCATGTGCCAATACACCACCTAGTATCATGGCTCCAATGATTTCAGCAGATACACTTTCAAAAACATCAGCACTACTACCGACACAATCACCAACCATGTCACCAACTAAATCAGCTATAACCGCTGGATTTCTTGGATCATCTTCTGGTAAATTTTGTTCAATTTTACCAACTAAATCAGCACCAACATCCGCTGCTTTTGTATATATACCACCACCTAATTGCATAAACATGGCAACAAATGACCCACCGAAACCATAACCAGTCAACAACAATGGTATTTCAGCAGATGTTAATCTTCCACCACTCCCATACATGAAATATATAACAATGTAAAGTATAGTAATACCACCAATGCACATGGCGATAGCCAAAATGGCACTAAATGCACCACCGCGGAAACATAATACTAATGCTTCGCCATAAGAGCGACACGCAGCACTTGTAACACGAACATTTGCTTGTGCGCTTACAATCATTGTTATGTAACCACATGCACCTGAACATGCAGCGCCAATAAAAAATGTTATAGAAGCAAGCATTCCTAAGGTAAATCCACCCATTTTTTCGACAGCATTTGGCTCAGCGCTAGCACCTCGCAAAAAGTAACTTAAAAATATTACGACGGCAACTATTAAACTTAATTTAAAAATTGCACCATACTGCACTTGTAAAAAGCCTTCAGCACCTTGTCGTATTGGGTCACTAATTGCTCTCATTTCGTGAGTCCCATCGTCTTTGCTTAAAATATCCATGCATATCCAAAAACAGAACACTAATCCATACATGCATGATGCTAATACAAATATGACATGGGAAATTTCAGAGAATAATACCATACCAACAACGGCAAAAGCTAAAATTGCTAAATAATATGGGACTGGGTTAATAGGTTTTCTTGCGTAAGCACTAACAGCACGTCCACCGGATCTCGTGTCGTTGTACATATTGTTACTACCTGGAGTGGCGTGTCCACCTTCCATTGACATCATATTCTGTGGTGAATTAGAATATTGCAGCTGACTTCCACCGTACGAAGCCCCTTGTTGTGATGATCGTGGCCGTAAACCTGAATTCCCATAATTACCATTTTTGTTTGAGCTGGTATCTGGAGTCCCATATCCAGGTTGTCGAATTGGGTTCACTGGTGTACCAGATGGAAGCATATTTTAAAGTATTTAAACGAAAAATAAAAAAAAGTAAATATAAAAACTGTGATAATCTTTGCGTAACAGGTCAAGTATATAAAGAACTTTTTTCCTTTAATATATTTGCATAAAATTCTCCTATATTTTCTTTCACTAACTTGAATAATGTTGTATTTTGCTTATGGATATACATTGAAGGGCGCCTTCGACGGATTGATTTAGTAGGTGTATGTGCAAGTGAAGTAATATATTATTATTGTTTGTATTATTATTATTAGTTGTGTACTTTTCTTCGTATCGGTGCTATCGTTATTCTATTATTATTATTTCAATTATTGTTAGTTGTAATTATAATGATTATTTCTATTTACTAAGCAACAGTAATAATGTCGTACGTATTCTTCATTTATATTACCAGAGTATTAAGCAGCTGTTCTGTAACTCGCATTCTTACAGTTAAAAAACTACCAAACACGTGGTCGTACCACAATGGTGGTAGTAAGTAGTGTGGTGACCTGGTCGCGTTGTTGGCTCCACATTATTATTCGTCTGATTATTTCGTTATACCAGTACCGGTAGTCCAGTGGTGTCTATTTAACTTAAAATCATTTCAAGTCTTTTCATTTTTTGGGATCATTGAATAGCAACAGTGGATACAGTAGATCATTGATTTAGATTCCATTGATTACTAGATGCCTTACCACCAGGTGGCATGCTGGGCATGCTAACGTGTAATGATTGTGTCTCTCTGTTATTGTACGTTGTTTGTTTTGTAGCCGTGTGGTAGAAAACTACAATTACAATTTCACATAGCATATTGTATTTTTATGTATGCCAGGTATATCATTTATTTCATTTATTGGTCAGCGCTCCACCCACAATAATTTGCACATTATTTCAATCAATATTATTATTATCAATATTATTATTATAATTGCATGATTTCTGTTTTCTTCGTCGGTGGCCGGTGACCTGGTTCTATTAATTAATTGTAGTGGTGTAATACTTGTAAATAGACTAATCTAAATCTAGCTAGATCTATTCTATTATTATATATACTTCTTATAATAATCAGTATAATTTATTATTTTATTTACCACTATAATACTATACCTGGTATTATTCATCATAGTATATAATATACTGTAATACGGCAATAACAACAACAACACAATTAATAAGCAAATTACGTCAACAGTAGGAGATACCCCTTCTACAACCCTGAAGGATTACTACGTAAAATTCAATGTATCCATTCTTTGTAACATTATTAACTTGGTACATCATCAAAACAACAAATACAATTCATGAACCAAGAACTAAATCTAACGTCTTCCATATCGTCAGCCAATATGCCAACAAAAGTTGGTGGTGAAATACGTCAACTAAATGTAAAGTCTTCCATATCGTCAGCCAATATGCCAACAAAAGGTGGTGGTGAAATACGTCAACCAACACTATCTATAGGAGAAAATACAAATGCAAGTAGTATTTACACTAATTGTAACAAAATCAACGATAGTAATAACAGGAGCAGTAGTAGTAATAATACAACGAGCGTCGTCGAAAATGTAAAATTGCATAACAATACAGTTAATATAGTACCAAATTTTAATAGCCCAGCGTTGACATCGCGCGTTGGCATTGACGAAACCATTAACACGTCTAGACCGAATGGTATTGGCAAAAAACCTGCAGCAAGCGTCACTATTAATAACATTTCTGCAGCTGCAAATATTATGGGTGAAACGGAACGTAGATCTTTAAAATTAGCTGCAGTGGAGCATGAATGTAGTGAAATACTACCATATTTATTTGTATCTGGAGAATCAGTTGCACGAAATCTGAAATTGTTGCAATCTAAAGGCATAACAACCATTATTAATTGTGCCGGCGTTGAATGCAAAAACTGCTTTGAAAATGATTTTCAATACATAACTATTAAACTTTCTGATAGTAAAACGGCACGTCTTGACCGCTACATTTATTCAATTATCAATGAGATCGAAACAGTGCGAAAAAATGGCGGACGCGTTTTGATCCATTGCTGGCAAGGTGTTTCTCGATCTGTTTCATTTGTTGTTGCGTATTTAATGTGGAAAAACAATTTAAATTTTGAAAACGCAAAGAATACAGTACGAAAAGTGCGAAATGTTGCTCGGCCAAATATGGGGTTTCAATGTCAATTGATGGAATGGCGACGTTTACGCAATGAAACGTATGACAAATTAAATTCACGTTTATATGCATTGCTTTTTGACAATAACATTTCTGGAATAGCATCAAATATACTCCCGCATTTATGTTTGAAAGAAAATTCAAGTCAACCATGTTTGCCTCACATTAAACATTTAGATCAAAGAGGGTGTTTTTTATTGCTCACTAAAGGACAAGAATTAGAAAAAGAAGAGGAGCATCAACAGCAAGCATGTTTGTATGTATGGAAAGGTTCGGAATGCAATAGTAAAATCGTTAAAAAGTTACAAGAACATATATACAATATTTGCAAAACTTTTATGGAAAATGAGGTTGGGGCAACCAATGCGAAACTGATATATATAAGAAATAAAGACGATGCCACGGGTGAAGAGAGTTTGTTTGGCAATTTACAAATTAACGGCAGCAACGAATCAGATGAGCGACATTTTTGGTCATGCCTTGGTGCTGAGGAGAATCAGAATATCATCGAAATTACAAAAAATACCATATACGATACGTTTTGGAATATAGAGATACAACAGCAAGAACAAATAAAATTACAGGCTGTTGATGAAGAAAATAATAGAACCAATGGAAACAACAACGGTTGTGATGACGATGGTGGGGGTGGTGAAATTGCTCTTTATAAGTATACAGGGGCAACGGAAATACTTGAATATGATAATACGTGGGAACATTTATATGGTTACGAATGGGAAGATTTAGGGGATAATAATGCAAGTGAAGACATATTTTTAGTTGCCAATAAATCAAAAGCATATTTATTCATCGGCGCTAAATGTCTTTTCCCATTGCTGAATAATGCGAAAACGTCAGCAGAAGTAAAATGCATAATACAAGATATGGTCTTTACATCTGGCAGCTTATCATGGAGTGGTCAAAAAATTGTAATTGTAATGGAGCAAGGTGGTTTGTCAAATGAATTTTGTGATTTTTTTGAAAAAGGAATGTAATTTTTTATCTCCTTGGTATAATTTTAGTATTAGTATGATACTGATGGCGCACGGGGGGGGGTATATATCATTATTGAATAAAAGTACACACAACGTATGATTATACGCGCGCGTATTTTAAAATTTTTACAATTCAATACCAAGTATATTATACTAGAATTTTCTTACAACTATGAGTTAAAATACCTTGGTATAATTTTACAAAAAGTACGAAGTACTTACTTTAAACTTAACTTATTTAAGTTTGCCATTGTGCAATTTTTTTACCATTCATAACAAGCCCACTATCTCTTAAATTATCTTCATATCGCAATTTAGCATTTCCACCTAATGCATTTGCCTTCTTTCCAAATTGACCGCCAAAGCCTGCCTCTGCTAATTTGAGCTCAACCTTTTCTCCAGTCAAGGCAGCTCTTCTTCGTATTAATTCCTCCAAACGCTCTCGCTCCTTTTCAGCACCAACAACCTTTCCAATTCGTACAACTTCACCACCAACTTTTGCCTGTAAGGTTGCCTCGTACGTATTTTTTTCAACTAAATTATCTTTACGTATAATTTCTTCTGTCTCCCAACGTTCCTTCTTTCGTATATCCTCTTCTAGTGATTTCATTTCATCATCAATTGCGCGTATGATATGCAATATCCCAGAAACATTTTGTGTTGTTTGATTTTCAATTTTAGAACATCGTTCTCCAAACCTTAATGCTTGTAAAGTTTCTTCTGCATTTACACTTTCCATTGATGCACATACTACAACCGTTGATTTTGAATCACCGCCTAAGGCTGGAGACAACAGCATGGTTAACTTACTATCTTGGTATGGAACATATGAATCTTTCCCATCGTTGATAGCCTTCACACATTTTTTTAATGCAAGCAATCCTAAATTTATGTTTACAGCTTCTTTCATATGCTCGCCCATAACAAAGCCACCATCAAAACCTTGTTTACCATGATGTACTTTGCTTCTTTTCACTTGTTCCGATCCACCTAAATCAGCTAAAAATAGTTGTGAACGTACTGTAACATTTGATTGTTCATCTTCCATATCTAAATTTAAGATAAATAGAGCATGAGCACGACTTGATCGATCATTCATTGCCGTTGCAGCTCGGCGTTTTTGCTTGTCACCAATATCTAATAATTTATAAACTTCATTTAATGTTGATACTGGAATGGCACATTTTCTATCTAAAACATATTTTTGGGCAGAAACTTTATTATGGCCAACTCGCTTGCCCTCCCGCAATAGATCAGATACTTCACCACCATAAACTTCAACATAAGAACAGCTTAATGTCGTTACAATTCCTTTCTCTTCCCGTTTCTTAATTGAAGCAAAGACTTCTTGGCAGGCTTTTGGAACAATACCTTGCATTTTTGTGCTTCCATCTTCGATTGTTTGACCTGGTGGACCAAACATTGTCCACGTCTTTCCACTACCTGTTTGTCCATACATAATAATTGTGGCATTAAACCCATTTAAAAAATCCATAACTAACCTCCTACCAACTGTTTCGTACACGAGTGATTGAGAAGAGCGTCCTGGTAACACATGATCGAATGTAAATGGCCGCATACCAATTTTTGGCACTAACATTATTACTGAACCCATTCCAGGATCCACAGTATGTACTTTCGCAGATAACTGGTAACCACAATTTTCCTTATCATCCTCAGCGTCATCTGTTACCTTTTTCTTCTTCCAAGATGCCTTTAAACCAGGTCGCCACCCGCCTTCATCATACAGAATTTTTAGTGCTTTATTTGAATCAATAGCTTCGCCATGTTTCAATTTAATTAATTGCAATCTTTGATGGAGCGGTAATACAAATAATGCCTGATCCTCCTCCTCCTCCTCATTTTCATAATTATTTTCTTTATCATCATTGGAAAATTTTTTACCATCTTTCTTTATCTTGGGCCGAAATCTTACAGCAACTTGAATACAATTTTCATCAACATCGTCAGGCAATTTTGTTGATAACGTGTTTCCATCGTCCCGTTCATTAGATTCTCGCCTTTCTACATTTCCATATATTTCAACTTGGTCTTCCAGTAAATTGATTTCAATGTTTTCAAGTTCATTTTGTTGTTCCAGTGAGAGTTTCGTAGGTTTCCACATGTTTTTATGTTTCCACATACGAAAAAACATTTTTTTCCATGATTCAGCAGCTGGCAGTCGTGGTGAAATATACAAATTTTTTTCATCCGCTAAGCAATTACACAAAAAATGCCAATGTGTGTTCTGGCTAGTTATATATTTCCAACGTTTATTCAAAGTTGCCAGTATGTTAACTCGATAACGATATGGTAAAAAAGAAATTATGCTATATAACACTTCAGATTCTTCCTTTGCCATTGACGAGTTTGTATTACCCATAATTGATTTCTCGTAAAATCTTCAAGGATTTCCTTTGGGTCTAAAACTGATCTTAATCCGTGTTCCACCGTCCAGTTGTTGTTTTGTCTTACCAACATGCAAGGTGCAAGTATAGCAGCATAAAAGTATGTATAAGCGAGAAGAATATTATAGCTACTACACTTATTATTCTATATTATTATTATTATTACGACGTTTTATCGTCTGCTACTACGGAGTATTATTAACATAACGCACTACCATGTACTATGCTATACGTCGTAGTTTTCAAACGCTTTATACGTACGTAGCTATTGTACCACCGTGGTATAGCTATATGGTCACTGGTGTTATTTTTTGAGAGAGATTCTACTCTACGTCCAGATCGATCAATCGTTAATCATCGTTATTATTATTTTTATTTTATTCTATTCAGTAAATTTATAACCGCCTCTGTATTGAATTCGGTCGTGAGTGGCCTCTTACATTGATGATGATTACTGCT
>JACKZZ010005041.1_pt1 | contig 11044 bp, 11 predicted proteins | sample 8027871 | NCBI WGS metagenome assembly JACKZZ01 (sample SAMN15724774, study PRJNA655200) | protist metagenome | isolation source: fluorescence activated cell sorting (FACS) single amplified genomes of... | place: USA: West Boothbay Harbor, Gulf of Maine | collected 2000-07-19
CTTCCTCTATAAAAAAGACGACTTTCTTTCGTTTACACGATGTTCTTTAGTTGGTCACGAGCTAATAAAGTCAGGTCTCTTCTCTGGTAAAACTGCTATTCCTCTTTCTTTCCAAGGGTGCCGGTGAGTCAGCGCGCTACTAGAGCGAGTCCGCCTGTTCGTCCGCCTCATTGGTCTAGAAGTTCTTGTAGTACTGTGCCTCTACTACGTGAAAGCGAAAGGGAAGGAAACAAAGGCAGAAGATCGTACTTTCACCCTCGCCAAGACCAGGAGCGAGGCGTTGCTGACTCACGAAAGGAGCTTGTTAGGATCTTGATCTTCCATCAAAACAAAAGAGAAGTTAGTAGATCCGTCTCTGGTGGCGTCATCATCTGACTAAATCTAAACCTGGGAGTGACTCTGGACGACGATCTAGGTGCATGTGCGTCGTGTCTGACGGGATGAATCTGTCTGATCCACATGATAACTCGGCACAGGTACCTGCAACAGGAGTAGACGCGAGGTGTTTCCCCAGCTTACCCTCCTCGTAGGGGATTTTGCATCAATTATGCGCATTTGAACTTCTTCAGACGTTGTCGTTGATTTCAAGAAAACTAAAACAATACCTCTTCATCCAAGGTACGCATGTTGTGAGGATTTTGAACCTACCAAGTGCGCTGCTCGAGAAATGGAACTTGGTTGTCGTGGTCAGTCAGCCTCAACTTACGTAGTCAGCCTCACTAGACAGGACGGTGAAAGCACCCCAGCATGATCACTTATGGCGTTCTCAACTGTTACATTCTCAACTGTTACATGGATTTGTCATGCAAAACCAGCAATAGGGAAAGGGGAAAGCTTGCAAGTCTTGCATCACAAATTTGGGACGGATTTACATGCTGTTTAGCCATTCGATGATTTGTCATGCGAAGCAGCTTGATCGTCGTGCGAATCGTGGTCATTTTGCATGACAAATCATGTAACAGTTGAGAATGTAACATTTGAGAACGCCATATCACTTCTCGTCGAGAAATTCCAAGTTTTTATCTTCCTCTCGCTCTTTTTCCTTAAGTCCCGTCTTTTTCCTTAAGTCTTTCCACATGCTCTTGTTCTTCTACTTTGCGCTCCTGGTCTACTCCTGTGGTACTCATGTTGTTGTTGCCAACATGCATGTCAGCGTCAGGCTCAGATCCAAGAACATCCGGACTACTAGGAACGAAAACACCTCCATGGACTGGCGTAGCGGCGTGCACCTGGTGGCCGAGGAGGACAGTAGTCGTTGTCCCCAATAATAGGAGTGTAGCCGTGGCGGCTCCGGAGAACAAAGACCCCGCAGAGGACCGACGAGCGTTCATTTTCGAGGTGGATGAGAAGTGCTAAGTTAATATACTAACCCGAGGACGAGATGATGGTCTTACTTGTTACTCTTGTTTGTTACTTTGCTTTACGTGATTATATTGTTTTTGTTTCTATTCTTGTGAGTGTGGTGGAACTTTTGAGGTCTTACTTCGAAGCAACAAGATCCGAAGTAGCGGTGCTTTTGGAAAAAGCAAGTAGGTTCGTTCTTGACTACGAGTACGTCTACGTGGTTATGTTGCTGCTGTCAGAGCAAATGCAAAACGAAGCACAACATCAATTATCCGTGAGAAGTGATGACGAGTGCACACCTCGAGGGAACATGATCTCGAAGATCTTGTTGCTGATCTTGATCGTTCGCGACACCAGCGTACACAGAATACGTAGCATGTTCATCATGATGTACCCCGTGCATCAACGCGATGCAGCTGCAGGTCCTCGTGAAGACATTCATCAGGAGATCCACGTCCCACCTACAACATCTAGATCTACAGTAATAGGGCTAGAGTCCTCTTCTGAGTGCATGATGAAAACGGTTTTCCTCTTGATCAATCATGAGAACTCCTACTGGTCGTGGACAAGCCGTTGCCGCTGGAAATAAACCTGCGACATCTACTACACGCACGTCGGTCTTGTTCTTCAACACGTCGATAGTACAAGAGCCCTGGCTCCTGCACACTGGTGCAACACCCCCTCAGAGGCTATAATTGCACTTCAACTTCTGCGACCTTCTTGCACCACCTTCTGCGAGTGAAAGATTAGGATCATCTTCCTGTGGCATGAAAAACATGCAACAGGACCCAGGAGTAGTTGGTGAACAACACAATATCGCAGCATAGTTTTTTACCTGCATAATTCTACGGCACGATAATCGCAATTCGTTGTTCCATTGATTTACATTCATTCTCCACAACCCATGCATTGATTTACATTATCCACGACCAACATAAAGATGCATTTGCATCCTAGATGTTCTTATAGGCTGCCGCTCGCCAGAAGTTGTTGTGCCAAGATTTTCATTATATCATACACAACATCTTCAAGGCAACTACTTTGTTCCTCTGCTGTGCTAGTTCTTCAGATGTGAGAGGCATAAACGAGGGCGCCCCATTTGGCTGGTAAGTAAGCATGACAAGTTTATTTGGAGGTGCTACAGTCTTGGCTTTTCTGCATGACAAAGTGAGCTTATGCATGATATAAAAGTGGTGCATAAAGCACCCCAGCATGATCACTTCTCGTCGAGAAATTCCAAGTTTCCATCTTCCTCTCGCTCTTTTTCCTTAAGTCTCGTCACGGCCTCTGGTCGTGGTGGACGAGCGGAGGTTTCCCCGTCGTCATCCGCCTCCACCTCCTCATCCGCCAATCCATCTGGTTCCGGAGAAAAGAAGTGCGAGGAGGATCCGTCGTCGAAGACCTCGAGGGTGCTGGAAGACGTCGGCTTTTTCTTCAAGGGCTTGGAAGAATTCTTGTCCTTCGCTTTGTCCTTCTCTTTCGCTTTGATGTCGTTGTCTTTCGCTTTGATGTCACTCTCTTTCCCTTTGTCGTTCTTGTCCTTGTCTACTTTCGTTCTGTCCTTGTCCTTTTTTGACTTTTTTTCTGGCTTACCTCCATCCTCTTTCGCCGCCGAACTACCTGCGCCTTCTTTCGCCGCCGAGTCGTCCTTTGCGTCATCAGCATTTTCTGCTCCTTGTTCACCAGAAGCAGCTACAGCTTGCGCTTCGTCCTCTTTCTCTTCCTTGATTTCAGGCGCGGGCTCGTCTGCATCCACATCTGCATTTTCCTCAGTTTTTTTCCCGTCAAGGGTACTGGAGGACGTCGGCTTTTTTGATTTTGAAGATTTCCTGTCTTTCGCTCTGTCCTTGTCTTTCGCTTTGATGTCCTTGTCCTTGTCTTTGGCTGTGTCCTTATCTTTCGCTTTGATGTCCTTGTCTTTCGCTTTAGTGTCGTTGTCCTTGTCTTTCGTTGTGTCCCTGTTCTTGTCTTTCGCTTTGTCTTTATCCTTTTTCGACGATTTCTTCTCTGGCTTCCCCGCATCTACTTCTTTCGCCACCGAGTCCTTTGCGTCATCAGCATCTTCGGCAGCTGCTTCCCCAGAAGGAGCGCCTGGCGCTTCCGTTTCGTCCACTTTTTCCTTTTCATCTTGCACGTCTGGTTGAGGCTCGTCTGCATCCGCGTCCGCATCGGCATTCCCCTCCATTTTTATACCGTCCTCTGTGGCATCGCCGTCATCTGCGTCAGCACCTGCATCCTCCGCCTCCGCCTTCTCACCGTCACTTTCCTTTGCTTCTACCGCCTCCTCCTCCGCGGGCTTAGGAAGTAGAGTAGCGGGTCCCGCCGTGTTGCACATGCTGTTATCGTGTTGTGTGCAGCGCTGGTCCTTACCGTCGGGGTTCGAGGTGACCTTCGCAAAGGAGTGGTGCACAAACGGACAGCCGTCCGCTGCGCCGGAGTTATACAAGCGGTGCGCAAAAGTTGATGATTATCGGCGAGTGTGATCAAACTTTGCAAAATCGTGTTTGCATTCATGACAGTGCTGGTTGTATCCGCAAGCCAGTACTTCTTCTTGTGCACTAGAACTTAGGCTGTTGTAGATGTAGTTCTACTTCACCTTCAGACAAGCTAAGTCTGATCTCGCTGATAAAAATATGCGATATCTCTCCAACTTTTGCACCATCGGATAGCATACCAGATTCCGCAGGTTGCAGTAGTTGGTCGACCCGTCCAACATAGAGAAAACTTGGGATTCGGAGCAGCCGAACACTTTACACCTACCTGGGGATGATCCCCCGTCGACAAGAACCAGGTTAACCTCGTCCGTGTACTGCTTTTCCGCCGGTAGCGGCTCCCCGTCTGGGTCCTTCATGTTTGTCATCCGTTGCACCCGGATGATCCAAGGTCTGTCTTTCGTCGGTGGGGGTTTTGCTCCCAGTTTCTTTAGCACCTTCTTACTCTTGCTCCCGAGGTCGAAAACGTTCACGATTGGCAGTGTCTATGCAGCGGAAAAGCAAAATCGCGCTCGTAGTAATCGCAGTCATCCATGACAAATCACCTACTTCCTAAGCTAAATCAGAATGCCCAATTCCATACGTCAACATGCTGAGCTAAATTGTAATACATGACTCGTCCAAGCACGATACCCTTCCCTTTGCAATTCATACTTCCTCGTCCGCCACCGCGTATTTCCCGCCGTTGTGCGGATCCTGCCATTTCTTTTTTTCTTTATTCTTTTCGCCGCGAACCCGCGCGATGATCTCCTGGGCCACTTTTGCGCAAGTGCTGCCTCCAGCACTTTTTTTGTCCAGTAGTACTTCTTGTTCTTCCTATGCATTGCAAATGTATCGTGCTCGTTCTCGTACGAATCGCAGTCATGCGTGACAGATTCATTTGCCTTCTAACCTAGCTATGCGTGACAAACTGCACTACTTGTCTATCTTCGTGAAAACAAATGTCACGCGATTTTTTTCCAATTAAGACGATAGCGATACTTTTGCAATGCGTACTTCCTCTCCTGCGGTAGGTTGTTCTGCCTCTGATTCGCCATTGACCTCAATGTCCATCGTTAGCCGACATTTCGCATGCAGCAGCTTAGTATGCATCGCAACACAGCTTCGCACTAGTCAGTAGGAGAGGTTGCAAGACAAATTTACCCACAAAAAAAAATGGAGTGTGTCATGCCGACTCAAGCAAGAAACAAGGGGACGCACATCTGTTTCTGTTATGCGTGAAAACTGCAAGTTATCATACGAGTGCGATGTTTTTCCACCGCATACTTCGCTTTGAACGTCGCCGCTTTCGGAACGCCGGGACACCGAAAAGGCGCTGGATCGCCCCGCAGCCACTCCTTCGCACTTGAAAATGGCGCGACGTGGGGGTAGCGCTCGGTAATGTAGTTGAGTTTTGCGTGGAATTTCTCCGAAAGGGATTTCGGTTCTTTGGGCCGATTGACAGACGACGGGTGCTCGGGGGCGGCATTCGGGCTGCTCGCGGCACCTCCGACCGGCTCCAGGGACTCGTCGCTTGCTTCGACAGGAAGGCAGGTCGCCAGAAACGATAGAAGAAAAAACCATCTAGTAACTGCCGACGGAGAAACAGCTGCCGACATACGTCGAGGCAGAGGGAGGAGGACCACCAAGCTCATCATGTAGAGTTTCGTCTTCTTTGATTCTAAGTGGTCTTACACTAACAGTAACACCAACTTCAAACTGGACCCTCAGGAGCAGGCCGTCACCCACCTTGCATACATCGGAGCGGTTGGCGGGAAACGTGAAGGAAGAAACAAGTGGGAAAGGACGTACTTAGAGGTGCGAACTAGTATGGCGTGTCAGAAGCGACTAAACCAAAATAGGCCAGGCTCATACATAGTTAAACCTCTCTCTGTCTCTCAACATCTACTTGTACCCGGAAGTAGATGCGGTGGAGTCCGAATCCGACAAAAGCAAAAGCTCCACATAGTTTGATGTCTTCAGTGAGTGATGCACGTCGCTGTCGCTCAGTTACTTCTATGATGTAAAGAAGAAGATGAACAACACGCTGCGCTCGTCGTCGTGCCAACACAACAGCACGAAAAACAAACGACACCCTGAAGGACATAGTAATTCCTTTTTCGAATTGAAAAAAACACGAGGGTGCGTTTCGCTTTCGAATCAACATCCATACTGATAACAGAAGATGAAGCACAAATTCAAATGTAGTTGCAAAGCCCTTCGCTTTCGAACCACATGCACGGTCCTCACTCGAGAAACTCCAAATCCGAATCCTTCATCCCGTCCTCTTCTTCATCTTCCTCCCCGCTCTTCACTTGTTTGAAGGCCGCTGGTGGATCGTCCGACAGGGTAGTTCTTGGGTCTTCCTGGTCGTCATGCGCTTGCACCTCCTCGTCCGCGGCTCCGTCTGGGATGTAGTGCGAGGAACCGTCATCAAGCAGCTCGAGGGTGCTGGAGGTCGGGGTAGTGCTGGAGCTGCCGGGTTGTTCATCTGGCTTCTTGCTTTTCTCGTCCTTGTCGACGTCCTTTCTCACGTCCTTTCTCCGCCGCTCAGATTTGCTACTCCTTTTACTTTTGGATCTCCTGCTACTTCTACTGCTGCGCCTTTTCCTTTCAGATTTGCTTGCGTCCTTGTTTTCACGTTTTTGCTTTTGTTCCCCCTGCAGCTCTACGTCCTGCTTCTCCTTTTCCCCCTGCAACTCCACGTCCTGCTGCTTCTCGGCGTCCCCCTCATTGTTCGCCACCTCGTCTTTGCCATCTTCTTGTCCGGTACTAGCGGTAGGTTGTGCAGCGACCTCGGTCTCCGGGTCTTTGGCTTTGTCCTCCGCGTCGACCACCGCCTTCGTGTCGTCCTTCAGTGTAGTTTCTCCTTCAGCAGCGCCAGTTGTTTCTTCGCCACCGCCTCCTGCAGGAGCTGCTGCAGCGTCGTCCTTCCGGCCTTGCTCAACAATCTTTTCGATCCTTCGCTTTTCTTCCTCCTTCCATTCTGCAGCGTAGGCGGTATTTCCGCACTGGTCGTCATCATGTTGTGTGCAACGCTCGTACTGTTCGCTTTTCGCGGGGGCAACGTCGAAGGAGTGATGCACGACGGGACAACCCTGCTTTTTACCACAGATCAAATTCCGCAAGTTGCAGTAATTCGTCGAGCGATCCAGGATGGAATACACCTGGGACTCGGAATATGCAATACAAATTTCCCGCTCATGTACAAAATGCAGCATTACAAATTTTGCCAAAATAAGAAGATGAAACTGTAAGTATACGCTGGTCATGCTGACTAGGATCGAAGGCAAGTTTTTGTCATGCAGCGACCCGCGACCGCAATTGTACGTGTGCGGGAAATTATGTATTTACTGGAGATACGGAACAGCCGGAAATCTGGCAGTTGTGTCGCCCCTGACCGGTTCCGATAAGCACCAGATTGAGTTTGTCGATGTACGGAATCGGTGGGAAGGGTTGGTTGATGGCCGTTTTCCGCTGCAACCGCAAAACCCACGGACTTTTTTCCGACGGCTCGCCGTCGTTTTTGGCTAGGGCCTTGAGGTATGCCAGCAGCGTTTCACTGTCTTTGTGGTTGAAAAATTGTTCTCTCGTTTCCATGTCCGCGAAATCGTACGTGCCGCCGTTGTGCGGATCCTTCCAGCCGTTTTCCCCCTTCACACGAGCAACGATCTCCTGCGCCACTTCCGCGCAGCCCCCCTGGGTTTCGTACAGGTTCACGTCGAACGCGAGGCGACACTTTGCATGCACTGCGTAAGCTTTTCCAACTGGGGCGCCGGGACACTGGAAGGGCGCGGGATCGGCGACAAAAACGTTTTGAATCGGAGCAACATGCGGCCACCGCTCCTTGACATAGTCCACCTTTTCTTGGATGCTGGTGGGGGCCCAATTCCTCCAGTTCCAACCTGATCCAGCCCCGGCGTCGGTGGAGGAGTGCGTGTCGGCTGCCAACTGATTGTCAGCTGCCAAACACATTTGCGGCCAAGAACACGAGAGAAGGAGGACGGGGAAACGAAAAACCACAAGCCGGAGAGTCATCTTGTGAGATTGAATTTAAAAAACGCTTGCAACAGGGACGGACGCGACGTGGTCCTTCACTTATGCTAACCAAAGCGCTTAGGGTTCAGGGTTCTTCTTGTAAAAGTGCAATGAATAACGTCAAGTTGAGTCCAACTCAGAGTACTAAATCTCAACTTCGCTCGTGGTTGTCGTAAAAACGTTCACTCGACAACTTTAACGCAGAGATCAACACCGCGGCCTAGCCTCGCACTGCAAAAACATTTACGCAACAACATCGCTTTTCCCTGATACCTGAAGCTGTTAGTTCCGCTACTAGGGACGCTGCATCTTGTTCAAATATCGCTCTCACAAGTTTAGGACAGCACCAGTGTGGTCATCTTCGTTTGATGCTAGAAACGCTAGACCAACAAGAACAGCAACCGGATTATTCATTTGACGAGCATGTACCTTTCATTTTGCCACAGACTGGTGTGACTGACATGAAGAATTATGCGTGCGCAGTAGATTGTTAATTTTGTAAGATTGTCCTCTTTGGTGCAGAAGAAGATCATTCTGAAAAAGTTGAAAACCAACCTTCTACTAGAGCTGCAAGAGCAGGAACAACTGTTGATGCACTACTCTCATCACTGCTGCCTACGACTGCTGACAACTACCACGACTGCTGACAACTACCTCCCCATAGTTTATTTCCCGTAACAGGTCTTCTGGTGCGTCTCGTCCTCTATCAACTGTAAAAGTGTCTGGGTCTGGAAGGATGCGAAGTTGTGATGCGCATTTCACAACACACAGAAATCTCTCATGCATAGGCAGCAAAACATGCCCAATTCTTGTCACCAAAGTGGGGGATTTGTCATGTGGATTAGGCATTACAGAACCTTCTCGAAATCTGTGATGCTAGTGCTGCCATGCCGCACCGTCTGTGTCGTGCAGAAACAGCATGGTATCTTCCAGACCCAGACATTTTTACATTTGATATCCTCCAGCGTCGCCCAGTTTCCCGCGTCCTGCAACAGCGCCAGGTAGCTCTGCTCCGCTATGCGTTCTCAACTGTATACATTCTCAACTGTTACATGGATTTGCGATGCAAGAACCGCAACAGTGAAAGGGAAAAGCTTGTAACTCTCGCATCACAAATTTGGCACAGATTTAGGCACTGTTTAGCCCTTCGGGAATTTGTCATGCGACGGAGCTTGATCGTCCGGCGGCTCATGGTAATTTTGCATGACAAATCATGCAACAGTTGAGAATGTAACGTTTGAGAACGCCATATCCGCGTGCCAATCCGTGTAATTCGGCACCGTCGCTTCCAAGCACCCCACATGGACCCAAAGTTTCGCCCAGCAGTCTCTCCCGACATTCCGCGTGTAGGGGGTGACCTGGATTGGTTTGGTGTCTATCTGCTGCTGCACTTTCATCTGCTCGATCCCCAATCGCTGCATTTGCGGCCCGGTCGGAGGAACTTCCTTACAGCCCTCGATGATTTCCACCTCGTTCGCCGCGTTGCTGCGCTCCGTTGCGGCTTTTTTCAGTTGGAACAGGTCGAAGTCATACGCGGTTTTTTCGTTTTCATCTTTGCCACGATTTGTGGAGGTCAAGGAATCGCTAATCTCTATCTCGCTGGACGCGGAGGTAGTCGAAGTTGTTCCGTGCACGTAATTCCGAATTTGCGTCCCACTGGAACTGACCAAAGTCGACAAACTATCTAGTATCATCATCTGCCGGGTCGAAATGCGGTTGGTGTTGTTCTTTGCTGTGGTTTTTCTCCGTTTATTTTTTGGCGACGTTTTCCCAGAATTATTGGGTTGTTCTTGTTGATCAGAAGTGCTAGAAGCAGCTCCAAACCCAGACCTTCCTCCCACGTCGTCGATATTTTCCCTTACCTTCGCTGGCGTGCTGCAGGCGATGCTCCGTCCGTGTTCGTCTTCGAATTCAGACGAGAGATCTTGAACTACTTCTGCTGTCGGAGTGGTTGATGCTACATCTTCCCCTGTTGTTGCGGGAACAACGGTAGTGCTGCCTAAGTCGGCGGTTAGCATTCTGGGAACGAGGTCGACATTGACAAAATTATGGACACCAATTATACCAGCACTAGTATGTCCTTCAGAAATAATCCTGTCGGTCAACTGTCTCAACGCCAAATCCATCCCCACGGATACGGATAAGCCATGCTGTAACGCCCACCGGTGGAGAATGAAAGCCGTGGTTCGTCCATTGTACTGGGAAATTTTCACAACGTGCGGATCGTACTCCGGACTGAGCAAAGTCAGGGACGTAGAGGTTAACTTCGAAGCGATGGCTTGTATTCTAGGGAATTCAACGCCTGCTTGCATGTCACCAAGGACGAGTTCTCGCTGCGGCCCCGAAGGTGGTCTACTGCTCGTCCCTCCACCTCCACCTCGTGCATCGCTGTACACGTGAAGCCCGTTGGTGCTGTCCGTTTTGACGACTCGCGGTTGGTGTCGGATCTGGGATTTCAAAACTTCGTTGCTGAAAAACTCTTTCACTATTCTCCTCCCCAACTCCCCACTATTCGTGATTCCCGTGGGATACTGAATCCCCAAATACTTCACCCTGTTCGCGTCTACTAGCTGTTCCGCCGACTGCCACACTTGCAGCAGCACGGTTAGCAGCTCCTGTTTCAGGTTGTTGTTGTGTTGCTGCTGCACAGCAGAGGTCTCCTGTTCGTTAGTAAAGAGCAGTAGTTGCCCCAACTGTTCCACTGGGACAAAGTCCTGGAAATTCACCAGCAAGCAAGCAATTTGCTTCTGTTCGAAATGCTGAAATTGCTCCGAGGACCCGGATCCGGTGAATTGAAAAACCAGGTCGACGGCGTTGAAGAACTTTGCTAACGCTGGATAGTTTGAGTTTTCTTGGTTATAATCATCTTCTCGAAACGCCGCCGCAACGATCTTCTCCATACCCGGTTTGACGTCCAATCTCCTGTATCCGTGGTCTTTTACCGCGATAGTGATGAGATCTATGATTTGCTGTTCGTAGACGTTACTAGTAGTACCTCCCCCAGGTGGTCGTGCTCCAGCAGTAGTTGCTCCTGCGCTCAGCATCGCAGACTCGTTGTCAATTTCCAGGCCTACTAGGGGAAGCACTGGGGCTGCGGGTGTTGAATACGATGGCGCAGCACCAGATAAAGTTTTTGCAGACGTGGCGCCGGCCCCACTCTTGTGCCTCAGCACCATTTCCTCCTGCTCACA
>JACKZZ010004142.1_pt1 | contig 11042 bp, 11 predicted proteins | sample 8027871 | NCBI WGS metagenome assembly JACKZZ01 (sample SAMN15724774, study PRJNA655200) | protist metagenome | isolation source: fluorescence activated cell sorting (FACS) single amplified genomes of... | place: USA: West Boothbay Harbor, Gulf of Maine | collected 2000-07-19
GCGCAAACCCTTATCAGTCTTTACAGTCTGACGCGGCTAGATTAGCTAGCAAATGGGAAAAAACAGGTTTATTGGAAGGAATGAATGGTGCCCACAAAAATAATATGGGTCTTATTCTTGAAAACCAAGCTAAACAACTTGTAGTAGAATCATCACAAACTAGTGGTGGTGTAGGAACAGGTGGTACTTTTTCATCTCAAACTGGCGTAAACGTTGGTGGACAGTGGGCTGGAGTTGCTTTACCATTAGTACGTAAAGTATTCGGACAAATTGCTGCACAGGAATTTGTATCAGTACAACCAATGAATTTACCTTCTGGTATTGTATTCTTTTTAGATTTCCAATATGGATCTTCTAAGACTCCATTCGCAGCAGGTTCTTCATTATATGGAGACAAAGGTGCAGGTGATAATCCTTTTGGAAACACTAACACAGGTGGACTTTATGGATCAGGTAGATTTGGATATTCAATCCAAAATACTCAATCTTTAAATGTAGTATCAACTGCTGCTAATACAACTTGGGATGAAGTAAATTTTAATAGTGATTTTTCTGCTTCTGTAGCAGCTGGTGACTATACAACTATTTCTGTACCTACATCATCTTTAAAATTTGGTGATTTTGATGGTGTAAAAGGATTTAATATTTTCTCTGGATCTGCAACTGCAGCAGTAATTACTGGATCTAATGGTCAAGTAGCTGGTTCACAAGTAGCTGAATTTACATCTTATGATGGTGGCGCAAATGTAAAATTCGTTGTACTAGATACAGCATTTACAAATGATTTATTAGTAGCTGTAAACTATCAAATTCAACCAACTGATAATAACAGAGGTGATTTTGAAGCAGGTAACCCTCATCCAAACTCATTTAACGATGAATCAGGAGCTAACTGTTGCCCAGACCAAGTAATTCCAGAAATCAACATTCAGATGCAATCATCTGCAATCGTTGCTAAAACTAGAAAACTGAAAGCTGTATGGACACCAGAATTTGCACAGGATTTAAATGCATACCATGCATTAGATGCTGAAGCTGAATTAACTTCAATCCTTAGTGAGTACATTTCATTAGAAATCGATTTAGAAATTCTTTCTATGTTGATCGATGGTGCTGCTGCAGGAACTGAAACTTGGTCAGCTGTTAACAACATCTCTATCACAGGTACAGGTGCAACTATCGCTGAAACAAACTTAGGATTCTATAATTCTCAAGGACAATGGTTCCAAACATTAGGAACTAAAATTCAGAAATTAAGTAACATCATTCACCAGAAAACTCTACGTGGTGGTGCTAACTTTATGGTTGTTTCTCCAACTGTAGCAACTGTTTTGGAATCAATTCCAGGATTTGCTGCTGACACAGATGGTGATGCTGCTAAAGCAAGTTACGCATTTGGTGTACAAAAAGTTGGTGCTTTAAATAGCCGCCAAAAAGTATACAAAAACCCTTACATGACTGCTAACACAATCCTATTAGGATATCGTGGTACTCAGTTCTTAGAAAGTGGTGCTGTATTTGCTCCTTACATTCCGTTAATCATGACTCCACTTGTATACGATCCAGATACGTTCGTACCAAGAAAAGGTCTATTAACTAGATATGTTAAGAAAATGGTTCGTCCAGAATTTTATGGAACAATCAACGTAGCTGGTTTAGATACTTTATAGTATTTAGATTAATACACTTTAATAAAATTAACCCGGTCTTTGACCGGGTTTTTTTTTACTTTTCATATGTATAATAAAATGCGTTATACCCAAACTATATTTATCTCATTATATAGCTATATCAATACTTTACTGTTTTTTAACGTATTTACTACGGTTGCATTAACCCATAACCTAACCCCTAATTTCAAGAATTTATGGCAAGTAAACACCATACGGACGATGTATATCGACCTAAGAGAATTCCTAAAAACCCAATTAAGTTCAAACTCCAACTTAATGAAGAACAAAAAGAAGCAAAAGCAACTATACTTAAAAACACAGTCACTCTTTTAGGTGGTAGTGCAGGTAGTGGAAAAACATTATTAGCATGTAATGTTGCTTTAGATGGATTGTTACGAAGACAATACGATAAAATAATAATAACTAGACCTACGGTATCAAAAGAAGAAATAGGTTTTTTACCTGGTGATTTAAGAGAAAAAATGGATCCTTGGGTTCAACCTATTTACCAAAACTTTTTCCAATTGTATGATAAAGTTAAAGTTGAAAAACTTATTGAAGATGGTAAAATAGAAATAGTACCCGTATCATTTATGAGAGGTAGAACATTTTTAGATTCAATGATAATAGTAGATGAAGCACAAAATGTTACTCACCAACAAATGGAAATGATCACTTCACGTTTAGGTTTAAGAAGTAAAATGATGGTGTGTGGTGATGCACAACAAACAGATTTAAAGAAAAAATCAGATTCAGGTTTTAAATTTTTATATTCTGCCGCTAGAAAAATTAAAAATTTAGAAGCAATTACTTTAATTACTAACCATAGAAACGAAATTGTTGAAGATTTATTAGAATATTATCAAGAAGCAATTGATAATGGAATATCTATTATAACTTCTGGTTCTAATACTTATAATAATAGAAATTAGTACCATATTTATAATAAAATAAAACAATGGCAATATGTAACCCAACAGGATCCTTATCTGTAACTATTAGAGAAGAAATAAGATTACCTAATGGTAATATGGAGCAATCCATTAATACTGAGGTTATTACTGATGTTAATCAGATAATGAAAAGAACTGATACTATAGCTCCTACATTTAGTGGAAGCGGAATTGAAATACTAAAATTTGTAGACTCTGAAGAACAACAAACAGCAGGTTCTTTTGTAAGGGATACAGTTAAATATATGAGGTTTACAAATTTATGTTCAACTAATTTTGTATCTTTATACTTAATACAAGATAGCCCAGAAGCACAAAACCCCAATAATGGTAATGTAGGATCTGGAGATGAATCTTTATTTAAATTAGATGCAGGGAAATCAATGGTATTTTCAAATGCTCAATTTCAAGGAACTGATTACTATGATTATGTAGTAGAAGGATATGTTGACATTCAATACTTTTCTTCATTTGCATCATTATCATCAATCAAAGCAAAAGCAGATACAGCAAATGTACAAATAGAGTATTTTGTAGCATCTTCATAATATTTATAACAAAATTAAATTTAATAAAAAATGGCATTAACATATAGAACAGGCTCAGACGGTAAAGGATCAGCTTTAACAATAAACGAGTTAGATAATAACTTTAGATATTTTACGGGATCACATCCTATAAATGGTGATTTAATAATTACGGGTTCAATAACAGTTTCTGGATCAGAAAATTCAGTATTTGATATTGACACTTTCGATTTACAAATTACAGGTGGGTTAGATGTATCCAGAGATGTAGCAGTTCGAGACGATTTAACTGTATATGATGATACTAATTTAAGAAAAGATGTTAATATAGGGTATGAAGATGCTAATCCTGGTTTTGGATATACCTTAGCAGTAACCCAATCAAACAATTTTTCAGGTTCAGCTAAGTTTATAGGTGGAATAACAATGGAAAGTTTACCTACATCAGAACCCACTGTATCAGGTGCCTTATGGTTATCAGGTAGTTTTGGTAATTCAAAATATTTAATGGTAAGAGATTAACGTATACTTAAACATATAAATAAAATTACGGAGGGCTCAATTTGAGTCCTCTTTTTTCATATTTATAACAAAATAATCTTATATTATGAATGTACCTATATATGATGGTCATCCTTTATGGAACCCTAATTCAGTACCTTTTGGATTTTACAATAATAGTATTGATTTTCAAGTTGACTGTGTAAAAGTTGCTGAATTTTGTGCTATTAGGTTAGGTTATCCTTTAGTTGATATTGAATTACAATCAAGTTCATTTTTTACTGCTTTTGAAGAAGCAATTACAGTATATGGAAATGAATTATATTCTTATCTTGTTAGAGATAATATGTTAACATTAGAAGGGTTTGAAATCGAAGATTTTAATTTTTTAAATAATAGTATAATTACCCCTAATTTAGGAGCAATAATAAGAATGTCCGAACAATATGGGGCAGAAGCAGGTACTGGTGGTAATGTACCTTGGTATAAAGGAAGTATTCCCTTAACATCAAGTGTTCAAGACTATGATTTAAAGGCATGGGCTAAAAAAGAAAATATAACAGGTAGTATAGAAATTAAACGAGTATTTTACCAAGAACCTGTTCCAGCTTCAGCAAGATATTTAGACCCATTTGATGGTTTTGGATTTGGAGGAGTAGCTGCCGCGGGATTAATGGAAGTAGGAGGTTTTGGTGGTGGAATGGGTTATTTAATGATGCCACTTAGTTATGACATGCAAGTAATCCAAGCTATTGAAATGAATACTCAGGTTAGATTATCTAATTATAGTTTTGAAATGCATGATAATGTATTAAGAGTATTTCCAATCCCATCAAGCAATAACCACCTTGAAATAGAAGGTTCTAGTTCTTGTGCTGGGAATATGTGGTTCGAATATATTAAAGTAAATGATAGAACAAGTGGAAGTGTAGATCCCTCATGTGGGCAAGTAACAAATGCTTCTAATATGCCTTATACTAATCCTAATTATGATTTAATTAATTCAATTGGTAGACAATGGATTTTTGAGTATACATTAGCATTAGTAAAAGAAATTTTAGGATATGTAAGAGGAAAATATAGTACTATTCCAATACCTAATGCTGATTTAACTTTAAATCAAGCTGATTTATTAGCAGCAGCAACAGCAGAAAAAACAGCATTATTAGAAAGATTAAGAGCATATTTTGATGAAATGTCTCGTGCTTCTTTATTAGAAAGAAGAGCAAGTGAAAAAGAAAGTAGAGATAAAGAATTAGAAGGTGTCCCAACCTTTATTTATATAGGATAATATGGCGATGTATACAGGACTCAGGGATGTTTCACTCCTGAGAAAATTAAATAGAGAATTAATGGGTAATATTATTACTCAACAATGTGCTATATATCAATTTAAACTAGAAGAAACTAAAGTTAATATATATGGTGAAGCAGCTGGTGAAAAATTTTATAATGGCCCTTTCTTATTTAATGTTTTAATAAATAGAGAAGACCAACAGTACGGTGAAGATGAAGAAGGTATACAATTTAACCAAGCTATTAATTTTTACTTTTTACGAGATGATTTAAAAGTAGCTAATATTGTACCTGAAGTAGGAGATATTATATTATATCAAGAAGGTTATTATGGAGTACAAAGTACAGTAGGAAATCAATATTGGGGTGGAAAAAATCCTTCATATCCTAATAATAACTCTGATGGTACCCCTAATCCTTTAAATCCTGGTTTAGATAAATTTGGAGAAAGTGTATCTATATTAGTATCAACATATTATATACCAGCAGATAAAGTTGCTATTTCACCTTATAAAGAAAGATTTTAATGGCTATAAGAAAACCCATACCTAAAACTCAAAAAGAACTAAATATAGCTCAACAAACACCATCTAGTGAAAGATATGGAAATCCTAATATGCCTGTCTCTTCAAACACAGTTGAGACTGGTATAGATTTTAATAGATCCGAAAAACTATCATGGACAGGTGATACTACAAAACCATTTTCTATTGGGTTAAAAGATTTAGATGAAGCTGTATTTTATTACTTTCAAAATGTAATAAAACCTTTTGTTTATCAAAATGGTGAAAGAAGAGAAGTACCCGTAATATATGGTTCTCCTGAAAGGTGGAAATCATTTCAAAAGGATAACTATTATAGAGATAAAAATGGTGCCATCATGTTACCTATTATAGTGCTTAAAAGAAATTCAATAACTAAAGATAGAACAGTATATAATAAATTAGATGCTAATAGTCCTAATTTATATGGAAGTTTTCAACGTTCCTATAACCCTAAGAATTTTTATAGTAATTTTGCTGCAATAAACAATTCAATACCCGCTCAACAATTTTATGCTGTAGCCGTACCAGATTTTGTTAATATAGAATATAGTTGTTTAATACAAACTTACTATATGGAGCAATTAAATAAAATTATTGAATCCTGTGAATATGCCTCTGATGCTTATTGGGGTAACCCAGAAAGATTTAAATTTAGAGCCTTTATAGATAGTTTTTCTACTGAAACTTCTTTAACAAATGGAAAAGATAGATTAGTAAAAGGAACATTTAATATTAGATTAAGAGGATATATTATACCAGATACTATCCAAAAAGATTTAAATTCTATATCAAAATACAATACTAAATCTAAATTTATCATTTCAATGGAAACAACATCTAATCCTGAAATATTTAAAGAAGGAGTTACTAAAACAAAAGATGGTAGAACAAGAAGACAAAGAGAAGATCAAGGAGAAATATCAAACATATCTGATATAACCCCAGGAACAGAATTAAAAAATTAGAATATATGGCTAGTAATATTAGATTTGTAGATGACTTAAAAGTAGGAGCATACACAGTTTCTGGTGGTGCTGGTGGTGGTACTGTAATAGATAATAACTTTAATAATTATGTATTAACTGCAACTGGTAATGATAATATTAAAGGTAACACTTTATTACAATTTGATGGTATAAATTTAGGAATAGGAGGCCCATCAGCAGGTGCTAGATTTGAAATTAATGATAACACAGGCCGTGATTTATTATTAATAAAAAATGCAAGTAACCAAGGTATAAAAGTAGATAGTGATGGTGTATTCCAATTAATTAAATTTAATACCCTCCCAGGAACAGCACCAGAAGGAGGATTAGCTATATCTTCTAATAATTTTTATGTAGGTTTATAATTAATAAACTTATTTTTAATATGTATAATAAATTGAATACTACAAAATTAAAATAATATATAATGGCAAATTGGAAAAAGGTAATAGTTAGTGGGTCTAATGCTGAATTAGCACAACTAACTTTAACAGATTTATCAACACAAGCATCAGAAGACACAGTATTAACTATTAACACATCAGGTGTTATTGGTACAAGAGAAAATGCTGCTAGTTCAGGTAGTTCAGGTAGTTCAGGTAGTTCAGGTTCAAGTGGGTCATCTGGTACATCGGGAGCTGATGGTTCTTCAGGATCTTCTGGTACTTCAGGTGCAGATGGATCAAGCGGTAGTTCAGGTTCAAGCGGTAGTTCAGGTTCTTCAGGTTCTTCAGGAACATCAGGAGCAGATGGTACTTCTGGTTCAAGTGGATCATCTGGAACTTCGGGAGCAGATGGAACTTCAGGTTCAAGTGGTTCATCTGGTACATCAGGAGAAGATGGAACAAGTGGTTCTTCAGGTTCTTCAGGAACTTCAGGAGCAGATGGTACTTCAGGATCTTCAGGATCTTCAGGTACTTCAGGTGATGATGGTACTAGTGGATCAAGTGGATCATCAGGCTCAAGCGGTTCATCAGGTAGCTCAGGTTCATCAGGTAGTTCAGGTAGTTCAGGTTCAAGTGGTAGTTCAGGTTCAAGTGGTTCATCAGGTTCAAGCGGTAGTTCAGGTTCAAGTGGTTCATCAGGTTCATCAGGATCAAGTGGAACAAGTGGTGTAATTAATATTACTAATTCAGGAGTTAGAAGAGTAATGACTGATATTGATGGTGATAGTGCTAGAGCTAATACAAATCTTACATTTAATGATGCTGGAAGTCCAGAGGGTGATGGATTATTAAATGTTGTTGGTGATGTAATTATTACACGTGATTTAACAGTACAAGGTACAGCATCATTCCAAAATTCAGAAAATCTGCTTATAAAAGATAGATTTATCTTAATGGCTTCGGGTTCAACAGGAGCAGGAGATGGTGGTATTGTAATCCAACAAGGAACACAAGATATAGGTGATACCTTTGCTTACGATGGTCTTTCAACCTTACGTTGGGGTGTAACTAGTTCATTCCATGCAAGTGGTTCAGGATTTACTCCAGATGCTTTTATGGCCGCTGTAGTTGTTGGGACAACCAATGACCCAGATGATGCACCAACAAGATATGATGCAAAAGGAAATATATTTGTCGCTAATAATCAAGATATTTATATTTACTCTTAAAAAGTAAAAAATTGTTATTAAAAAAATTAAAAAGTTTTATGGGGTTTAAATCTAACAAAGTTGAAATAAAAGGAGTACCTACTGATAAAGTGGGTACTTCTTTAACTCATAATGTTGAGTTAACAGAAAATGAAATTGAATTAATTTTACTTACTATTAAAAATAGTTTATTTAAAGGAGAATATGTAGAAACACTTTACAATCTAACTTTAAAGATGCAAGAAAAATATAAAAAAATTAAAAAAATATAGTTATGTCTTATAATTTAACAAATTTATCTTTAAGAGAATTACGTGCTCTTAGGAAATCTACTGATTTTATTCCTATTACAGGTATTGATGCTATTTTTATAGGTACTATACAAGTAAAGCTAAATCAAAAAATTGAAACTATTGAGCAACAATTAGAGGATAAAGAAATTATCCCTTCATCTCCTAGTTAATAGGGAAAATTTAAAACATATTTATAATGGATATTACGGCCCTTCGGGGAAGTGGGCACTTTGTGTAACCAACCTAATAATAAATTGATATGCCAAATTGGAAAAAAGTAATTACCAGTGGTAGTAACGCTGAGCTGAATGAAATAAAATTAACAGGTCTTTCAACCCAAGGATCTGAAGAAACAACCCTAGTAATAAATAGTGATGGTACAGTAGGTACCAGAGAAAATGCTGCATCTAGTGGTACATCAGGTTCTTCTGGGACTTCAGGTACTTCTGGATCAAGTGGTTCATCAGGTACTAGTGGTTCATCTGGATCTTCAGGTTCTTCAGGTTCTTCAGGTTCTTCAGGTTCTTCAGGAACTTCAGGAGTAGATGGTACTTCAGGTACTTCGGGGGCAGATGGTTCTTCTGGAACATCAGGAACTTCAGGTTCAAGTGGATCAAGTGGTACTTCAGGTACTTCAGGAGCAGATGGTACTTCAGGGACATCCGGTACATCTGGTGATTCAGGTAGTTCAGGATCTTCAGGAACTTCAGGAGCAGACGGTTCATCAGGTACATCAGGAACTTCAGGTTCATCTGGATCAAATGGTACTTCAGGTTCAAGTGGTTCATCTGGTACATCGGGTAATTCAGGCTCATCAGGGTCTTCAGGAACATCTGGAACTTCAGGAGCAGATGGTTCATCGGGTACATCAGGAACTTCGGGTTCAAGTGGCTCATCAGGTACATCAGGTAATTCAGGTTCTTCAGGTTCATCAGGAACATCTGGGACTTCTGGAGCAGATGGATCTTCAGGTTCTTCAGGGACATCAGGAGCAGATGGTTCATCAGGAACATCTGGAACTTCAGGTTCAAGTGGTTCATCTGGTACATCGGGTAATTCAGGAACATCAGGAACATCAGGAACATCAGGAACATCAGGTACATCAGGATCCAGTGGATCAAGTGGTGTATCAGGTTCAAGTGGTTCATCAGGAACTTCGGGAGCAGATGGTTCATCAGGAACATCTGGAACTTCGGGAACAAGTGGAACTTCAGGTTCTTCAGGAACTTCAGGTTCAAGTGGTTCATCAGGAACTTCGGGAGCAGATGGTTCATCAGGAACATCTGGAACTTCGGGAACAAGTGGAACTTCAGGTTCTTCTGGAACTTCAGGTTCAAGTGGTTCATCAGGAACTTCGGGAGCAGATGGTTCATCAGGAACATCTGGAACTTCGGGAACAAGTGGAACTTCAGGTTCTTCAGGAACTTCAGGTTCAAGTGGTTCATCAGGAACATCTGGATCAGATGGTTCATCAGGAACATCTGGAACTTCGGGCTCATCAGGCTCATCAGGAAATTCAGGAAGTTCAGGAACAAGTGGTACATCTGGTACTTCAGGTTCAAGTGGTTCATCAGGAACATCAGGTAATTCAGGTTCAAGTGGTTCATCAGGAACAAGTGGTACTTCAGGTTCAAGTGGTTCATCAGGTACATCTGGTAACTCAGGAACAAGTGGAACTTCAGGTTCTTCAGGTACAAGTGGTTCATCTGGTACAAGCGGCTCTTCAGGTTCATCGGGTACTTCAGGACAAGATGGTAACTTTGGTGGTGCTTCATTTGAATATAATTTCCAAACAAGTACAACATTAGGCCCAGCTATAGGAAATGTTAGATTAAACAACTCTACTCAACCATCAGCAACAATAATGTCTATTAACCAAACGGATGCAGATGGTACTAGCATTGAATCCTTTATGGAAACTATTGATTCAGTTACTTCAGCAATAAAAGGTCACGTAAGAATAGCAGAAAAATTTGATACAGGCGATTTCTTACTATTTGCTATATCAGATTTAACAGACCAAGGAACATATTGGGATTTAAATATAACAAATGAAAGTCAAGGTGGTAGTGCTTTATTAAATAATACAACAGTAATATGTTCATTTGTTAGTACAGGTGATAAAGGAGATGATGGTACTTCAGGTTCAAGTGGTTCATCTGGTACTAGTGGTTCATCTGGTACTAGTGGTTCATCAGGAACTTCAGGTTCAAGTGGTTCATCTGGAACAAGTGGTAATTCAGGAACAAGTGGAACTTCAGGGACTTCAGGAACTTCAGGTTCATCAGGTTCTTCTGGAACTAGTGGTTCATCCGGTTCATCAGGTACATCTGGAAATTCAGGTACATCCGGAACTTCAGGTAATTCAGGTTCAAGTGGTTCTTCCGGAGTATCAGGCTCAAGTGGTTCTTCAGGAACATCAGGTACATCTGGTAACTCAGGAACAAGTGGTACCTCAGGATCTTCAGGAACAAGTGGTTCATCTGGTTCTTCAGGAACATCTGGTAACTCAGGAACAAGTGGTACATCAGGATCTTCAGGAACATCTGGTAATTCAGGTACTTCAGGAACAAGTGGTAATTCAGGCTCAAGTGGTTCTTCGGGAACATCAGGAGCAGATGGAACAAGTGGTACTTCAGGTTCATCAGGCTCATCAGGAACTTCAGGAAGTTCA
>JACKZZ010012788.1_pt1 | contig 11036 bp, 15 predicted proteins | sample 8027871 | NCBI WGS metagenome assembly JACKZZ01 (sample SAMN15724774, study PRJNA655200) | protist metagenome | isolation source: fluorescence activated cell sorting (FACS) single amplified genomes of... | place: USA: West Boothbay Harbor, Gulf of Maine | collected 2000-07-19
TCTTCTTCGTTGGATTGAGGAGATGAAGAACGGCTAGCATCATTCATGTTTGCACCTTTCGCAGCTGCAATGCATCGTTTCTGCCGTTTATTGATTTTCGCACCATGTGCCAATAATTGCTGTACAATTTTCAATTTCAACGTAGTGGCTTCCACCTCATGAAAGTTATCACACGCCAACATCAATGCAGTATACCCTTCCATATTACGATCGCTGATTGTCTTGACGACCTGGGATTTCTCGAGAAGTTTCTCCAGTATCTGTGGAACTTTCCATTCTAATATACAATGAATGAATGATTGTCAGTCAAAAACTTTCTCTTTCGTTCTTCATAATATTCAGAAATAAATTAACGTACGTGCGGCGGCCAACATTAATGGCGTTTCACCACCTTTTGTCACTGCGACAAGATCATTTTTATCGGCGTATTTTAATAGGACATCGAGAGTGGCGATGATTGCATTTCCATCATGGTCATCCTCATAGGCACCACAGGCCCAATGTAGGGCTGTATATCCGTTAGATTCAGATATCGACTTCATGAGTGTGGAGGGGGAAGGAGGGACACGAAAACGAAGGAACTTTCGAGGCCTGTGCTTTTGCTCTTTGCGTTCTTGTTCAAGTAACACTTGCGCCATTTCAGCATGATGTTCTATTACGAAATTCCTAGTTCAATATCGTCACTGAATATTTGATCGACAGCTCACTCACGTGTAGTCGCAAACATTAAAGGCGTCAAGCCCTCCGTAGTGATGGCATTGAGATTCGGAATCTTCTGCTGAAATACGCGCCGGATTTCGTCGACATGATTTTCTACGATACGCATGAATGAGAGGTAAGAAGAATATGAGGTATTACCGAGAATATCAAACTCACCATGGGCAGCCACATGCATTGGCGTGTGGTTTTCAGCATCTAGTATTGTATTCATATAACGATAATCATATATACCATGAAAATGTAGACACGCGACGGTCTCTAACAGATCTAGGATTTCCACGAGCGATGAGAAAAGAGCTCATAATATCCGATGCACTAAAGTGTATACACATACTCTGACGCTGTCTGCCATTTGATGCGTTGATAGCATCTAGTTTTTGGTATGCAATGTACAGTGGCGTATATCCTTCTCCATTCTCGTGTTTTTCGAGCATTTGTGCAATATCCTCTCGAGTTTTCTTTTGCTTCTCAAGCTCAAAATCAATCAATGCTTCCATTGACAAAAAGGCACCCGCTAGTTTAGTGTTAACTTTCATGAGATGACTTTCAAGTGAGTACAAACCATGTCATACCTCTTGCTGCAACATGCCAAACGGTATCTCCATGAGCGTTTGTTACTAGCGTGTCGAATCCTTTTGCAAGGAAGTACTCGACAACTTTAGAATAATTTTCACGCGTCGCGATGAACGGCAAAGTATGGCCTTCTTTGTCGACTTCATTCATGAGTAAAGAATTCCAGGTCTTGATGCGATGCACAGTGCTGTGATGCATACAATCGAGCATTTTAATCAAAACTTCTTGTTTTTCTTTTTGTTCGTTGGATGTGACAGTGGTTATTAACATCGTCTGGACAAGAGCATGAAAAGGGCTTTCGTCCGTCATGGGATTCTTCGTCGTTAAATACGTATTGGTTTCTGGATCTCGGCACAAGCTTTGGAAAATCGCGAAATGATTTTCTAGTAGATGGGAAGGAGAGGCTTAGTCTGACTGTTCCTAAGTTGATAAACTTAAAAGCACGTACGCTCCAGTGCTAACTCGACGGGTGTCTTTCCTTTCTCATTCGTGCTATACATGATATCTGAAAAGACTTGGGCTAGCTCCTTCATATCGTTATCGTCAGCTCTTTCCTTTATTTGACATAGAAAATTGATATACCGACATAAAAGCACGTCAGTTTGCGCCAGCTTCTTCATATCGTTGTCGTCAGCCCTTTTCTTTAGTTGAAGTAGAAACTCGATGAATTCCACATTCCCATCTATATACATCAGAATTGTACTCAACAATTATCCTCGCACTAAATATCATTCTCGACTTACGATAAGATGCAAGATGTACAGGTGTCTGTTTTACCGAATCGACCATGCGCAACATATGTATTACATACTGAACCCACTTGTCGAATTCATGCTTAATTAACTTTTCAGCGAGGCTGTTATTTGAATCTATCCGAGACATATAGCGTTAAAACTCATTCGAGTAACATCATCTGGATAAAATACATACTTTCGATCGCCAACATTAATGGCGTTCTGCCTGCACTATCGAAATCCATTCCAAAAGTTGATTCCAACATCTTGATCACGGTTTGCTGGTTGGCTTCCAATGCGACGTGCAACGGTGTCTGATTCTCAGAATTAACGACATTGATCTGTTCTGGGTTCTTTTGGATCAGCCGTCGAAGGATCTTGTCCAGTCCGTCTATACATGTAAGTGTAAGGATCGGTGTATCTTTCGTTGAAGAGGATATTTCGCAACTGATAATCAAAATCATGCTTTCACCACTTACGATATGCTGCAATGTGCCATATGGTGGTAAAACCATCATTTGTCATGTGTTTTGGTGATTGAAAAGGGAGGTTTGTCGGTCGTTTGTCACACGTGTCAATCCATGCTATCAAAATAGACACGCGGCGATCTATCGTCACACATGAGAACATTTCCATAATTATCGAATACATACTATGATACATACTTTCGATGGCAATCCATAATGACGTACGACCTTCATGATCACGTGTGTTTACAAAGGATGTGCATTCACTAGCTACATTTTTAAAGAAATATACCATTGATTTCTTCGCATTTTTTTCACAGGCGAAATGTAAGGCCGTTTTGCCCAAAGAATCATCTGTCATTTGGACCAAGGTTTGGACGGTGCCCAGATCAAACAACTCGAGGATGTCATCACGATCGTCCGCCGAGGCTAACATGAATGGCGTCTGACCTTTATTATCGGCTTCTGTAGCAGCTTGGGGAGATTCTAGAAGGACCTGTTTCACCAAATCGGTATATCCCACTACAGTAGTAAACAAACACCGTTTTTATCATGTGAAACTACAAAACTCTGAATCAAGGACCAGGCACTTACATTGCACTGCTACATGCAAACGCGTGTTCTCTGTCCCGGCATGATGCATTACCTTCATCAGGGACTGGATGGTCAACGATGATAATTCCATCCGTCCACCATTTTGCGTCAAGAGGAGGATCACAGGTCGATATGCGGCTTGATTTGGTTGAAAGAGAGAAGACGAGTGTGTCTGACTTCCCATTTTCACAGCCAGATCTAATGGCGTTTCTTCTGCTTTATTTTTAATATTGATACCATGTACTCGCTTGTTGGATCGAATCAATTTCAGCAATACTTGTTCGGATGCAGCGTACGATGCCATGTGCCATACTGTTTCCCCATAGATGTCTTGTAGAGTTGCATCGGCACGGTATCGTAATAGCATTTCGACCATTCGGTCATGATTTTCTATTGGCCGCGGCGCCAAAAGTGGGCATGTGACTCATGGTATAGACTGATAGAAACGAGACGTACCCAAGGTAGCCAACATCAACGGCGTACGCATTTTCTCAAAGGTCTGTGCATTCACTTGACTGCCACGGCTGATTAATTTTTCAGAAGCTTCGTCGGCCCCGGCTAAGATTAGGATAGAATGTTCATCGTCAGGACCCACTAGTATATTGAGTTGGTTTACCCATTGATTCAAAGGTCACTTACCATGCGATGCGAAGCATAATGCAGTCCAGCCTCCTGGGGTTGTTGTGGTGAGCATATTACGATCGAAAAACCCAAATGCAAGTCTCTCTTCATTAAACTTGAGTTCGTGGTCCATAATGGCTAAATGATTTCCTTGGCAGGCCAACATGAACGGTGTCATACGATTCTGATCTTTTTCATCGAGATAACGCTGGAATTCAACTTTGACGTTCATCTCATCCACTCCGGAAAGAGGTAATAATTTCTCCACGACTTCCATTCGACCATCTACATTCACCGTTAATTAAAACGATGACAATATTCAATGAAGAATACCAGCATTCTCTCACGTACAAGCGGAGGCCCAGTGCAAAACGGTCCAGTCCAGAGGTCCTTGGCGTTGCTTGGATAATGTCCAAGGCTTGGACGTCTCTTTCTTCCATTCCCAATGTGGTGCTTCGTATTTTTCTTCCCTGTCCAAAGTGAGAATAGATTCACTACTCCAGATCAGACACAACCAGTACATCATGTACAAAACCTTCATATGGTTGTTTCACTCCAGTCGTAGTAGAACGCGAATGAATTCAGATATGCAGATATGATTTGTAAGTTTCATAAAACTAAACCTCAAATGCTATAAGTAGCATTAACATAAATCAAGGTCTTGGGTCCACGTCTTGAGATCCAATCATAATGGAGAGATACGGCTGGTCAAAGATAAGATTCTGGTATTCTCCTCCCGGAAAATTTATCCTGTGACATCTAATATGGCCCAAACCTACGTTGTAGTGGATGTAAGTGGAATAATACACTGATATGAGTAAATATTTCATGAATAAACTTTCTAATGAACCACTCTTATGCATTCTAGAACATGTACAACACATCAGGGTAGATTTTTCTACCCTGACCATTCTAAGGGTCGATTGTAAATTCTCAGGGTCGAATTTCTCCCAAACAGGGTCGATTGGATATATAGTTTTTTGGTAAAAACACGCTGCAAAAGTATCTTCAAAATTGATCCGAACTCTAAACCCAAAGCAACCAAATGATTGATATCGATCATGTACCGAGTCGATCATATCCTTACGAAGTTGGGGTTGATAACCGTTCGTTGTATTTACGGTCTATTTGTACTCGGATAATATGATAATGCAGATGATAATGTACTCATTTCAACATCCTCCCCTAATCTTAGGTTACGGGTGCGAGGGGTGGTCACTTTCAAAATGCCAATGCGACCACGAAGAGTACAAAATTGTTGAGAACCCAGAGGTTTGGTGAGAATATCGGCTGGCATGCGTGTAGTAGGTGTGTAGGCAAGACGAATTGGTTGGTGATAACATTATCCGAGCATAATTGACACTTTTCCTGGGTTACCTTGTCATGATTGAAAACAGTGGGTTCTAACCCCAGACACACCATAACTTCATGTCATTTGCAGTGTTGCATTTCTCGATCGATGCAGGACATCCGAGTCGAAATCCAAAAGTCCGTTACTTAAAATCAGTACGTTCCTCGTTATCATTTGGCTCCGTCCGTTTTTCCGTTTTCGAATTCCCCGAAGATCTAAATCGAAAAGTTCGTCCAGATCTCGAATCATGAGGACGTCGAAAAGTACCAGTCATCCATATCACTACGTCTTGGTATTTCCTAAACACGCGACCTTTTCTAAGCATCCCGTGCGTCCTGGATCCAATTGGTGGCCCAGTCGGTGGTTCAGTGGGTGGTGGAAAAATAGGACCCATCCTCTTGATATCGATCGTATTTCCTATGCCGAATCCTTATTGTATATTCAACGCTGTGTGGGTGGCGATGAAGCTCGTGAAGCTCGTGTGAGTAAGATATTTCAACAATCGTGGATGGAAAAATTTCGATGCAACGAACCACTCACGGAAGATACGATTCCCTTTTCTGGATTTCAAGAACTCATGCGTGAAGTCATCTTGGCTCGATTGCATACTATTCCGGGTCTGACACTTGACATTCTCAATACCAGTGCACTTTCGTCATCAAAAAAAACAAAATCAAATACAACAAAACCCAATCATCGATCGACCATGACAATCGTCTGTTTTGTACAAGCACATGCGTCACTCTTGCGGCAAGAAGCCGAGACAACTGAGCTTTGTCTTCCTCTTTGTCGAGAAATTGTCGAAGACGAGCGTCTAAACGCCACCGCGGCGAAAGAATATTCAGAAAAAGAAGATGCGGAGAAAGAGCTCTATCGCATGTTTTTAGCGGGAGACATTCCCAGTGAGGAAGCTCAGATTTTTCCAGCCGAGATGCACCCACGACAGTGGTCTCAACGTCTGCATATTTTACAACTTCAGGCCCTATCGAAATTAAAACCAGAGCAGCAGTCATTGAAAGATCAGAAAGATCAGTCACTCTATCATTTTCCCTACCAGCAACAACCCCACATTCAGTATGCGTTTCAATCCCGGACACCCCAGTCTCTGGAAAGCGGCAAATCGAAAAGGAACAAGCCTAAATCCAGCAACCAACACCTACATCCAAATCAAAATCTTCCATTTGGACACATGCATCAAATTCGTCTCGTCAAGGGACTGTTAGATCGGGAATTTGATACTGGTCAGCTGCTAGAATATGGGATTTTAGAAGACCATTATTGTCTCCATGATCAAGACCAACTGCAGCAGTTCTCGAAGTCAACCACGAAGAAGAGTAAGAGCTGGTCTTGGTGGGGGAAATTTCGTCAACCCCCAATTCAAATGATGCGCAACTATTATGGCGAAGCTACGGGATTTTATTTTCTCTACCTCCATCACTACATTCGTATGATGGCCGGTTTAGTTCTCTGGACGAGTCTCCTAAGTGTTCAACACCAGCCTTGGATCAACTGGATCATGACCACATCACTGAGCCCCCTCTCGCTCTTGTACCTCACGCAGTGGCAATATCAAGAACTCGAGTGGTCCTGGCACTGGGGCGTGAGTTCGAAAATTAGTCAGTCGAGTCATACAAAAGTTCGACCGGGATTCAAAGGCCAGACGCGCATTAGTCCCATCACGAACCGTCCAGAATTGTATACCGCCACATCCAAGTTCTATTCAGTCTTTGTGAGCTTGATCCTGGTTTTGGTTCTAGCTGGATATGGTGGACTATTTTTTCTCGCACTGGAATTTCTCGAACCAAACATGGGCTCGGTCGTGTTTTCATGGATTCTGGGGTTTTTCATTCCATTCGCGAGTCGAGTGAATCGACAGGTACCTCAGTATTCAGCGATTGACGTGTTGTTTCACAACTTAACTGTATTCACAACATCGTATAGATCGCTGAAACGCTGAATGTATGGCAAAATCATCGCACTGAAAAAGAATTTGAACAAGGATTGATTCTGAAATGTACGTTACGTTTGAACCCACCATTTCTATTTCCTCCCAAATCCCTTATCCTCAATGATGTCGTTCTAGACATGATCTTTCAAACTTTTAATTCCTTTGGAATTTTAGTCTGGATGAGTGTGGTGCAGCCGGTACTGGGTATTACCCGCCCCGAGGAGGCGCTGGAAAAATCCACACAGTTGATGCAGCATATTTTCATGTCTGTCCTAACGTGGAAACTACTCGATATTGCCCGAGCTTTGGTCGGCCAGTGGGTCCGTCGAGTCATCCATCGTTCGGACATTGATGATGATGATGGGCTGGCGAAAACCAAGTCCAAAAATTGGAAAGCGTCGATGATTTTACCCCTCTGGATAAGCTCTCCTTCGTCCCGTCATCAAAACCAACACTCGAGCCAAGAACATTATTTACTCCGTCCAGTCACGACGTCCTGTCAAAGCTCTGCAGATCAACGCCAGATGATCGCGTTGAACCGCGAGGCCCTCAGCCGCAAGAGCTTAGGACCCCATGCTATTGTGGCGAAATATGATGCCATCATGATGTGTTTTGGATACGTCTACTGTTTTGGATTTCTCGCCCCATTGAGTGCCTCGGTCTTTGCACTGATGTATGGACTCCTGACTCTCGTGTGGGATCACTATACCCAACACAATATGTACCGTCGTCCGTTTCCCGAAATGAAATCCAGTATCGGTATTTGGAAACGCTACCTACTCTTGCTCAGTTTCCTCAGTATCTTTCTCAATGCGGTCTATACGTGGCTCTATGCCTATCTGAATCTGGACAATCTGAATACTTCCACGAAACGCATGGAGGACTACCTTTACCTCTGTACGATCGTGGCAGGTTTCGGTCTCCTGTGGCTCTCGGGGTTTGAACTTCAAAATTGGGCGGCACGATATTGGTATCACCTGGAACAACTCACGCATGCGTATCTGGAGGAGCTGTACCTTCGATCGAGTGTGTTAGATGTAGATCATGCGTCAGTCAAGACCCCTGGACAAGTCTATCTCAATGGAATCTATAGTTACATCGTGAATGGACACTCGTCCCAAGCGGATGCCGTGGATATATTGCTCCATCAACGGACCCAAATGGCTCAGGAGCTCAAAACCCCCAGGGGACTGATGATGCATCAACAACATTCCCTTGGCTCGATTCAAGTCGTGTTGAAGCACCTGGCGTCAGAATCCCCTTCGTTGCCCATTGTCAATCGCATGACCCAGAGCCTCGATCCGTGTCTGATGCTTCGGTGGGTCTTGCCCGAAGCCTCGGATTCATCTAATCCAAAGTCAAAGTCCAGTAGTGCCCCGGGGCGGTTGTTAAAAAGTCAAGTGTTGATGAAAACACGACGCCCGGATTGGAATCGTCAAGTACTCGAGTGGAAAGAACTCTCGAGCCTGAATGTCGAACTCGAGATTGAACTCGTGGACGTCAGTCGGGTCACACGACAGTCTACGATTGTGGCGTCATCATCCAATAGGCGCCTAAAACTCCTCGAGTGGCTCGATGAGACGGGTGGTGGTTCGACGGATGATAATGCTGATGCTGATGCTGATGGCAGCGGAGGCGCATCACGTCCGGCTTTGATTCCCCTCGTGCTCGCGTCGAAATTTCAACCTCCACCTCCAAAATCTTCTTCCACTTCTGAAAGAGCACCACCACGTCAAAAAGTTCAAAAGCTCATGCTCGAGGTTGAGATCGCATGTCAACTCTCAAAAGTGGGCGAGACGGAGTGGAAACGACTGAAACTCGAACGAAAGATTGAAAAACTCAATCTTGAATTGAATACCTATACTCGGTGGCAAAAACATTGCTGAGTGTTGTGGCTGAATGAAAATGAACTATATATATATGACCTAGCCTAATCCTAGTCCTAGTCCTTCTTACATTATAAAATATCTTCAGGAGAAGAGACGTTGAGAAAACTATTGTTGTTGCTCGAGTGTGAATTTTTCTGGATCGAGGCACTAGTGTCAGCCCTTTGCCTCGATCGATTCATAGTATCGATATTCATAGTCGTATTTTCCAAACTACTGGTGCTCGGAATGACGAGGAGTGATCCAGCAATAGAGTGACTGTGAGTTCGGCTACTATACGAAGGACTGATCATATTCTGATAGGGTTCATGAACCAAGAACGAAGGTGAACCGGAAGCAAATGGAGAATGCGGAGACATCCTGATAATATCATCAGTCCCCTCGTCCAAGACAATCGTGACCTGACCCGAGGGCAAGACCAGTGTCCTGCCACTGCCACTGAATGTCGATACTAAGGATTCCGGTGTGTCGGTAAACAACTCATTTGGATTTCCCCCATTTCTGAGATTTACCGATTGAGGAGGAAGAGCGTCGACGGATAATTTCGGAATTCCTGGTCCGGACGTCGGAAGATGTGGGTTTTCTTCGATGGAATACTCTGAGGATCGTAGTACTATCCTTTCTTCTTGTCGAAAGACAAGCAAGAGCCCACTTAGGATCGGAGCCGTGGGCATGAATTGCACGAGGACCACTGAGCCAAGCTCATGACCAGACCCAAAGAGCTCAAGGAACGATCCAACGATCGTGCTGATCCAGCTCAAGATAAACCACACACTCAGGTGCACGAGCCGAAGCAAGACCTTTCGACGTTCTTGACTCGCTTGATCTAGTCCGGTCATGAGGCGAGGCAGACGTTGCCTTGCTCGACGAATATCGAGCGCCACGGGTACACTCGTGAGCAAGAGAAGCGGGAGAATCGACACGCGCCAGATCTGGAACGTCAGTCCCGGCGCGAGGTTCACCTGAGGTAGAAACGTCCAGATGCTCCAGGCCAAACCCAAGAGAGTCCAACACAAGACCAGAGTCCAAATCCACTTTCGACGATTTCGCGCATGGACAAGGCTGAACAACTGGCCATCACGCAAATGTACATGCAAACGATGATTCAATTCCTCGCTCGTGTTTCCCAGAATCGAGGAAGATGGTATCCAATCGACGAAGACATAGATGAGAATCCAATGGAGCGCAATCCAGCCGAGAACGCCAGGTACCTGGGCCAAACTCGATATGTAGGTTCTAGAAACATGATCGATCAAATCCAAGTGATGGATTAAATGGACAATGGACGGCACGAGATAAAGAGTGCACGCGATCAAGAGCAAGACATGACATCGAATCTGGATCAAATACAATCGATCTTTGAGCTTTTTTATTCCCGAAGAGGCACCAGATGGTTCTTCACCGATCCTGTACGAAGACGGCCCAGCCATTAATATCGGTGGAGAAGAGTAATAGCTCGAATCAGTATCACTCGTGTCCGTGTCCTGCTCCAGGATCGTAATCGTATCATCGGATAATCTACGCTGCACTCGTGACCGGATGAACAAGTACATCAAGCGCCCGAGAGTCATGATCCAACACAGGCCGTGGCAGATCGTGAGAATCCATAGATGGATACTAGTATCTGGATCATTCACCATCGTTGTATCGAAATCAATTCCGGTTTCCGAACAATCGTGATTACAAGAATAATGTAATGCCGATGATCATCATATCAGTCTACGGTAGTCGATTGAAATCGGTCATAGGGAAGAGATACGATGGACACTCGATTGAACTGGAGAAACAGCACTCTCTAACGATTCGAAAAAGGGCAGCTCCTCAGAGCGAACGTAGGATACGTACATTCCCATGATGATGAGGATTTTGGAGTTTATCGCCAAACTTCAAGCACAAAAGGCTCGTAAAACATGTGACTGGCGTATTGTATTGCACGTGCGTCTCACTGGAGTGTGTACTGCAGGTGTTGTCCCAGGCCACGACTTATTTATCAGGGTATAAACACCATGATCTCTTTCTGTTAAATCGATTCAAATCCTCCTCTAGACATTCTACCTCCTCTATCTCCTCGACCTCTACCTCCTCGACCTTGACCTCTTCCTCCTCGACCTTGACCTCTTCCTCCTCTCCGTGCCGGTCGTT
>JACKZZ010007442.1_pt1 | contig 11035 bp, 8 predicted proteins | sample 8027871 | NCBI WGS metagenome assembly JACKZZ01 (sample SAMN15724774, study PRJNA655200) | protist metagenome | isolation source: fluorescence activated cell sorting (FACS) single amplified genomes of... | place: USA: West Boothbay Harbor, Gulf of Maine | collected 2000-07-19
TTGCAATTGATAAGCGAATGCTGATGATGAAACAGAAATCCAAGGAAGACAAGGAGAAACGCAAGTTCGAGCGCGCGAAACTCGCCCGAGATATGCCCAGTGATGCACTCACTAGTACCGCCGCCTATGTACTGCAGCACATTGCGTAACTACTGCTTCATTATGACGATGAGGCTGTTCTTTTTCATCAGACATAATTTTTTTCTGCAAACATTAGTACTAGGGTCCGCGGTCTCCTGTGTATAGGTTCTTTGCAAAGTAGGCAAAGTAGAAGAGGAATATTGAACAAGAACATGTCGTGCTCGTGTTTGATGATATGAACAAGATGCATTTTCTTGTGCGTGCTGCTGTTCCTGTCCGCCTCCGCGCACGGTACTAGGTTATCTTTATTTGTGTTGCATACGGCAAAAGGAAATCGAGATGCAGCGGGAGCTGAACCTCGAGGAGGAGAGAAGAATCCAGCGTGAGCAAAAAGTTGAGGAGAACAAGAAGCAGGTCAAGCTCCTGGAAATGCGGCAAAAGGAGAGGCGGGAAATCGAAAAGATGAAGCTGATTCACGAGGCAGAGGAGAAGCGGCGTGCCGCGGAGCAGCTAGAGCAGCAAGCGAAGATGCAGCAGGAAATGCGGAAACAGGAGTACGAAGAGCGGTTGAGCTTCCTCAAACTCGAGGCGAAGCGGCGGAAGGAGGAAATGAAGCTGCGCAGGCAGGCGGAGGTCGCGGACAAGCAGCGCACGCGGGAGGAGGAGAGGTGGGACCACGAGGAAAGAATGAGAATGGAGCAGGAAGTGCGAAAGCGCGAATACGAGGAGCGGCTGACCTTCATCACGCTCGAGGCAAAACGGCGGAAAGAAGAAATGAGGCTGAAGCGCCAGGCCGAAATCGCCGACAAGGCGCGCGCACGGGAAGAGCTCGAACGGCAGGCGGAAGCCGATAGGCAGCTCCGGCAAACCACCACCGAGGAGCATTTGCATCGTATGGCACTGGACCGGAAAGCGAAAAAGGAGGAGGAGAGGCGGAAGCGCCAAGAGCTGCTCGCGAAGGAGGCCCGGGAAAGGGAGGAGAAGGAAAGACTGCAGTACGAGGCCATGGAACTCCGCAAACAGAAGTCGGAAGAGCGGCTGAAGCAGCTGGAGATTCAGAAGCTGGAACGCAAAGAGCGTTTGAAGCTGAAGCGCGAGGAAAAAATCGCGAAGCTCGCCGCGGAGTCCCGGGACCGGGAGAGAGAGATCTGGAAACTGCAAATGCAACAGGAGGAAGCAGCGCTAGAGCGGGAGGAACGGCAGAAAAAGGCGGAAGCCGACAGGAAGGAAAGGAAAGAGAATCTCCGGCTGAAGCGACAGCAGGAACTTTCCGACGAGGCAAGACGGAAAGAGCAGGAAAACTGGCGGTTGCACATGGAACAGGAGAGACTGCAGCTAGAGACCGAGGAACGGCGACAGAAGGCCGCGGAGGAGAGGAAAAGAAGGAAGGAGGAGGTGTTGCGCAAACGGCAACTGGAGCTTAGTGACAAGGCCCGGGAGGACGAACGCGAGCAGTACCGGCTGCTGATGGAGGAAGAAAAGCGGAGGTTGGAATTTGAGCGCCGCCGCGCGCTGGCCGAGCAGGAGCGCAAGTGGCGGAAAGAAGACCAGAAACGGAAGCGACTGGAGGTGATTGTGACCCGGTCTCGGGAGGAGGAAACCGAGGAATGGCGAAAAAAGCAGGAGGCCGAGCAAGAGCGCTGGCTGCGGGAGCAGCGGCTGCGGGAAACCCTCGCCCAGCGCCGTGCCATGAAGCAGGAGCAAAGACTCCGGCGGCAGCACGAGCTTGCGCAAAAGGCGCGGGACCGGGAGGCGGCGGAATTCGAGCAGCAGAAGGAGGCGCAGCGCCTTGCCTGGGAGGAGGAGATGCAGCTGCGGCGCGAGGCGGAGGGGCTCGACGAGCAGGAGCGGCAGCGAAAACTGCAGGATGAAATCGACCGAAAGAAGCGGGAGGCAGAAGAGGCCGAGAAAAGGCGGCAGCAACAGGAGTGGGACGACTGGATCGAAGAAATTCCGGAAGAGGAGGACTATCCTTATCCAAAGATGAAAATTTGCTAGCGCCACTGTGTGTGCCAGTGCCTGCACATACAAAAAAAGTGGAAAAAATGCATGTTAACGTTGCTCAATCAGGAGCTGCCTTGTTACCAGTGACAAGCATCTGCGTCGCTTGCTCGGCCGCTTTAAGCAGCTGCCGGTACCAAAATGTTCATTGTAGATTTATGCTTATTTCGGTGTGCTTAAAAATACGTGTGCCTGTAGTAGTACTTGCGTACGACTACAGTGGCGCCAGTAAATTTGTAGTGCATAGCCAAGAAGATGACTACATCGAGGAGATTCCAGAGGAGGAAGATGAAGATTGGCCCGAGGAAGAGGAGCCGTGGCCCGAGGAAGAAGAGCAGTGGCCCGAGACAGAGGAGCCGGGGCCCAAGGAAGAAGAGGAGTGGCCCGAGACAGAGGAGCCGGGGCCCTAGGAAGAAGAGCAGTGGCCCGAGACAGAGGAGCTGTGGCCCAAGGAAGAAGAGCAGTGGCCCGAGACAGAGGAGCCGTGGCCCGAGGAAGAGGACGAACCGTGGCCCGAAGAAGAACACCAGGAGGAGGAAAAGCCCCCGGAACACGAGGTCGTGGTAAAAACAAAACGCGCGGAACGGGACCCCAACAAGCCGATGAAGCATCAACTCCCCCCCGCTCAACGACCCGAGCAGCCCCCCGCACCGGAACACGACTGGAGCTGGACCGACACCGGGTTGGAAGACGGCTGGCTCCTTGGCGGCGGGGCCGTGGAGAATATCGCTGGGGGAACAAGTAGAAGCGCAGGAAAGCCCGGCTCGCTGAAGCCGGCCATGCCGGGATCGTTCAAACCGGCCTTCGGTCAGATGGGGAAGCCTGGGTTTGCGCCGATCGGCAAGCCAGACATTGCACCCGTGACCCCAGTCGCGGTGGGTGGTGGAAAGCCGCCAGCAATGGGTGGGAAACCAGCTACCATGGGCTCCTTGAAACCTGCGATGCCTGGAGGGGGCGTGACTACGAAAAAACCCTTTAATAAGGGGTGGGGCGGCCTGAATCCATTCGGAAATAAGGGAAGCCTGAGCCCATTTTTATCCCATGTGAGAAAACTTTTGCCCTTCACCTACCTGTCGGTAAAAATGAATACATTTGCATTCTCTAGTACAAATAAGTAGATGAAGATATCTTACACGTCGCCTTTTGTCTTGCATGAAGCAACTACGAGTCCGGCCGCTCTTGAGTGCAGAAGAAGTAGACAACGAGCGACTGATGAAACTGAATTGAAATTGTCATGATGCAACCCCAACCGCATTACTCCTCTCATCTGAAGAACTGATGTCGAAACAAATTGGTCCTGATGGTGGCAAAAAGTTTCCGCATGATACGTGAAAGACGGTGGCGGCGCCGCTTCGGGAGCCGATAGTCCCTGGCTGCGCTACAACAGTCCCGTTGATGCTGGTGGTGGTCTCAACAAAGGCGAGAATCGCCTCCAAAGTCCAGCTCCCGGAGCAGGTGGAAAGAGTCAACAAGTAGCCGCGCCGCAGTACGATCCGCGGCAAGTAGCCTCGGCACCCCAGTACCAGAGCCCCACGGGTGGCAAAGATCAGAGTTCCTGGGATGCAGACGTCACGTCAACGAGTCTGTTTGACCCGAATCAGGTATCGTGGAGTCTCTTCGACAACCAGACCGGCTTGGGAGCAGGACTCACTGGAGGTAAGGGGAAAGGCCCACCTAAGGGAGGAGATAGCTCCTGGGGTCTTTTCGACCAGACCGCTGGCTGGAGCGGAAAGCAAGGAGGGAAAGGAACATGAAGGACTAAAGCGCTACAGCACGACGAGAACCGTTTTACTTTTACAGAATGTTCACAGCTAAAAAACCGATATTCTGGTACGGTTTTCGTGACCGTGTACTACTTCTGCTCAGAAATTGCCAGACGTTTATTTTCAAGGACAAATTGATTTTCAGGCAGCTCACACAAATTAATGCCATAATTTCGATTTCATTTTTTTTTCTATTCCATTCAAGCAGATGAAAACCCGGACATGTGTACCATAACAATTTCCGTGAAACTTTTTTCAGAAATACAACTCACAAGCCGAAGCCTGATAAAGGTTCTAGAAGCTTTGTTTTTCTCGAACATGATGTAGATACAACAACTCAACGCCGGCCTTTCTGCCTTTTGCAGAAAGGACCAAGCACAACTCGTTTGATTTTGATTTTCATACAAGTGGAAGTGTTGCAAAAAACTGCTCGCCGTAGCAGTAGCGCCGTTGATTTTCAGTTACAGCTCTGAATCTGATTCTGATTCACATTCATCTCGAATAATTTGTAAAATAAAGAGAATTTCTAACTATTTCTTCGCAGAAATAGCTCGTACAGCATCCTGAGTACTACTATGTCACGGATTTTCATTTCAAAAATTTTCATTTTTTAGTATGCAGCAAGAGATTTTTTTTCATCAAGCAATCGCACAAGCAAAATATAGTGACCGAAACGTAAAGAGTCAAGCAATCATAGGATTTTTCTGTCTGCCTAGGCATTAGAGCAAGAAACCGAGAAAAGCAAAAACCTGAAGAATGTGAGTCTCATTTTGAGAAGCGGCATTTTTCTAAAGGATATTTCGTCTTCGACCTCATTTTATATGAAATTTTTGCATCGTGATCGTCCGCCTGTAAGATTTTTGTTCACCGCCCAAGAAAATTTTCAAAATGCATCGTGTTAATGCTTCGTAAGAATCCATACAAGCTTTATTATTTTCTATCAATGTACACAAAGGAATATTAAAGAAAGTAAAAAAGATGGTTTTGGTTGAACTTGAAGCGGTCCCGGTCTGGTGAAGCTCTGCTCTACTTGGCCTAAAACTCGCTTGAGCTTTGTCTTTTGTTCATTTTTCTGCTCTTTTAGCTACAACCCGCAGGAAGGATCCTTCGTAGATTTGAATCTTCATCGGTCAAGATCTGTCATCGGTGCAGCAGCACAAGGATCGCTTTTTTTGCATACTTATTTCCTGTGGGTCGTGCGTCATGCTCAGGCTCAACATTTCTGGGGGGACGAATCGAAGCACTCATGATCATCTGCATCCGGGTGGGGGAAAAAATGAAATACCAAGCAGGAATTTATTAGGCGACATAAAGGAGCAGCCTGCAGAAATAACATGTGTGGCTTTGCAATAAAAGGAAAAACTGTCATCAAAAAGAAAAGTAGTTGCAACTCGTGAAACTACTACAGGGCCCGCGAAGATAGGCCATAGGAAAGCTACGTGAGTTAGCACGAAAATTGACCCTTGCATTGGTATCCACCACGACCCAACTCGTTTTATTCGTAATGCAGATGCAGTGTTATCATCGTTATCGTAGGACACTAGCTCTCAGCCTCACCCTCACATCAAAAGTACTCTGATATCACAAAAGGTCGTATCTTTGACAAAAAAAATCGCGCAGCCTTTTTTTTTTGTGTTGTCTCACCACGTACGCCCAGAAGCTGGTGGTATATTACCTACATAGATAGTATTGGCCTAAAGAAAAGTGATTGGTGCGCAGCACCCACCTGCCCTTGAGGAAAGTTAAGTACCTAGGGTCCTCGTGCGATCTGTTTCTCTATCTCTTCCATCTTCCACTCTGAAGACCAAAACACTCCGAAAATGCCGACCACGCTTCAGGCTCGGGAGCGGAAGAAGCAGAGGAAGCTTCCAGATATGAAGGAGATGGATAAGGCGTATTTTTTTTTTCTTTTTGTAACTGGCATTTTTGATGCGTATTCGTTGGTAGCTCTTTATCATGGTCTATCATATACTACTCGAACGCATAGCACTTGCAATGAGATTCAAAAGACACAAGAACATCATCTTCTCCAGGTTCGATGCTGCCAAGTATGTCGCGCCAAAATTCACGATGCGGGCGAAGGTCTCCTTCGGTGCGCAGATAAGAACCAAGATGTCGGAAAACAACATCACCTCCGGACCCATTGACATCGGAGTGGCAAAGCACGAGAACCCGAAGTACAGCATCCGCATGCGGACGTGCAAACTGATGCAGATGCCGGGACAGACCACCGACAGCATTCCCGGGCCAGGGACGTACCCAGTGCCGAGCACCACCTCGTTCGACCACCCAGCCCTGCCGATGCCAGGCAGGACAACGATGAAAGGTATAAAAACATGACTATGTTGTTGACACTCTGTCATGCAGCCGATGTAAGTAAGGAACTAGAAAAATGCAAACAAAAAGTGAAAGTGATATGTTAGGCAAAATAAAATGCGCTTCTACTTCCTCATAAATTAGGTCCCCCGCGATTCGACCCGAACCCATCAAGTGCAAAGACCCCGGGTCCGTCTTCCTACGATACCAAGGACTTCTACAAAATCCTCTCGGGAAGACCACCAACTTTCTGTATTGCTTTTGTTTTACTTTTCTGAAATCGGGACTGTCTGCAGCAGCAGAAGGACAGATTGATTCCTCGGAAGCTGCAGAGTTTTTGATTTGTCTGCAGTGCTATGCATCGAAGAAAAGTACACAAATCTACTTTGCCCACTTTTACAACAGCTATGCGCATAAAGCCAAAGATGGGCGGTAACATCAATCCTAATTGGTGCAAGGGCGGAGCGACGGTTCTGGATGCTGACGTTAACAAGAACAGGCCACCAATGTACTACTGCCTCCGTTGTGTCTTTTTCTTTCCTGAGAGAATGTGTTCGTGTTGTGTAGAACAAAGTGCGACCCTGCAGTTTTCTTGAAAATTGTTATATGCATTTGTTTCTTGCATCGACCTTCAATCTTTACACTGACCAAGCAACACAAATACTTTGACAGTTGGACCATGCGGGCCCGTACGTGCAAGATGATGCAGATGCCAGGGCAGACGACGGACGCGATCCCCGGACCGGGTACGTACCCAGTCCCCGCCACCACGACGTTCGATCACCCCACGATGAAAATGCCGGGCGGGACGAAGTTCGGCTCTGCGCCGCGATTCAAAGACTACGACCCGGAGGATGCGTAAAGGCCTTGCGCGGTAGAAAAGAAAGAAGAAGAGGCTGTTCGTTACTCCTGTGGAGTTGCAAATGCAATATTCAGCTGCGGCCTGATCTGGTGCAATACAGGTTTGTATAAAAGTTTTTAGATAATCAAGGTTCATTTGAAGTTGAAAAGCACAAATTTTACCATATTTTGTTTTTGACATTGATTCGCAATTGTCATTGTTTATTGAAAAATCTTACGCAAAACCAAAAATGAAAATCACAGCTTGTGATTTTGATGCCGTTCATTCTAGGTTTACACGTTTGTTTCCGAATCTTCATGTATCTGTAAGTAGTTGATTGATGATGAAATTCAAGTTGTGTTTCAGACGCCACCGATGGAAAATGTATACGAATATGATGGAGTCCTTTCAGCAGGCTCTCAGGTTTTATCAAGCGGTAGCAATCGAGCATCAGCATGGTCATGTACAATACGATTTTTCGAAAACACGCCGAATCGAAACAGAAGCGTCTGCAAAGATGCACCATCGTAAAACAAAAACTGTTTCTATTTTGGGCTAAAGCACGAACACTAACACAAGATCACGAGCAAGGTGGATCATCCACCCTGCCTCACTGTTGACACACCAATCGTCACGAACTTTGGGCGATTGTATATTGGAGGCGTGTCGAAGCACAACCTTCCATGACTGTCAGCGAAGTACACCCTAGCGTGTTCAACACGGACGACAATCAAGTCGTATACAACCAAACTCGGCTCGGTCATGCAGCTGCAGCCGTCGCGGCAGTAGAGTTGCACGAACGAGGAAAGGAGCTGCAGTACGACGATGCACGTCTTGTCGTAACTCGACGACGAGGATATAGATCTCGTCCCAGGAAAATGATCACCTCTTGCTTCTTCATCTTATTCGTCTTTCTCTTTTATCCTCAACAAGCCATCGTGATCCTCGCCTCCACTCCCTCCTGCGTTTGGTACACAGGTGAGTCCAGTACCATTCCGCTGTGTGTCACTCCGGGCCAGGTCACCAGCCTGAATACCCCGGAAGCAAAAGCTGCGGGGGTTTGTTCAGGACAAACAGGGAATGGACAAACGGCGTGTGAGGCAACGAGCGTCGCGAGGACCATCAATAGTGGTGCAACAGCAAATGCAACAACTTGTGCCTGGTACACTGTCAATGGCCCGTCTGCCACAGTGCCTTTGTGTCTCACGCAGCAACAAAAGCAGGATATGGAGCACAGCTCTGCAGTGCAAGGAGCCGCGATCTGTAGCCAGAGGACGAGCGAGGGAGAAGTCGCGTGTACCAGCACCAGTTACGACGTAAACCTGCCTTCAGACAACGACACTGTTCGCATCGCCATGATCAAAATTTGCACGTGGTACCCGCTCCGGCATGTGAGCAGCACGGCTGTTGGTGCGGTGACCGCTTTATGCGTGACGGAAGAGCAGGCAGCTAACATGAACACGCCGGGCGGCGTGGCTGCACAGCTTTGCTCGTCGAGGCAAGCCGGTGGGGAAGCGGAGTGCGTCGGGCCTTCATCAAGAGCTGCAGCAAGGAGAACATGTAACAGCGAAAGGTCCGCGCTCGCGGCAGTAGAAATGCTAATGCTCACCATGATCATGGTTCTCGCTCACGGTCGTCCGTGGACTTCTTTGACAGATCGCGCATCAAGGGTAATAAAACTGTAAAAGCAGTCTTGGTTCATGCTTCATCATGGACAGGACGGCTTCTCGACACGACTAAAGACGGGGGGTGGCTGGTGTTGTTCATGGCGACTGCTGCAGAGGTGGAGGCACAGGCAACTTTTTTTCGCCACATACTAGACCCTGATAAACGGAAAAAACGAACAAATGTGATCGATCAACGAGCTTCGATCTGACTTTTTGATTTTTTGGTTCTCTTCCACCTTTATCTTGCTCCTGCTCGCAGGACGAGGGTCAAGGTGAGGAAAAAGATCCATCGCTACTTCGATAAGAAGTTTTTGTGACGCTGACGGCGCGACCACTTCTACAATACTAGCAGGCCGCTGGCGGCGAGTTGTGACCACGAAGAACTAGAACTTGAGATTTGAAATTGGATTGAGGTTTTGTCTTTGTGTTTTGATTGTCCTTCATTCCACGCTCTTCCTACCCTACCTCCTATCGAACCTCAAATTATGCTTTCGGCTTTTCCGCACCGCTTTGAAACGGAAGACAACAGTTATGACATCGTCCGGTCTGCTTGGGTCAATGGCGCGCACTACTTCGCGTGTGGCGAAAACCGGGAGCGTGGAGCGTTCCTCGATGTCTACAAGGATGGAAAAAGATTGGAATACACAGGAGGTGGACCTGGTGGCAGTAATAAATCCTCAAATGCAACAAACACCAGCACTAGTACTTCTTCGAGTCCAACAGGCGACGCTGGTGCGACATCAAACAGCACCAGATTGAAGGTGTCCGACACAACAATTTGTCTGCTCACTGCGCTCGAGTTTGTCCCCGGGTACAACACCGCGCAAAAATCCGACCTCCTACTCGCTGCCGGTTTCTCGCACGGTGGGGTTTCGCTTTTTCACACTGAAAACCTCGAGTGTATCCTGACGTTCAGCCTAAAGCCGGGGTTTGTCATTTCCAGCTTTGGCTTCACAGGCGTGGTGGAGACTGTGGATAACAGCGGCGGCTCAAGCACCGCGAGTGCGGCATCTCCTGCTGCGGGTTCGGCATCGGCGTCGCATAAGACCACCGATGAAGAAGAAGACGCTTTGTTCTGGATTGTGCACAACCATGTCGACACGCAAACGCTTTCCTCCAACTTGCGAAAATGGCACGCTGCGGCACAGCAAGCGAAGATAAAAGCAGCTGCAGCAACAAGTCCACCTCCATCTTCATCACCTACTGGTGACGGCAGTGGCGCTCCACCTGGAGGTAGTTCTGCAATTACGAGCGACGGAACAAGCAAGAAAGAACAAATCGAACAAGGCAGGTTTTCGAGAACCAACAGCGGGCCAAAAACTTCGAACCCTCTATTCGACTCCCCAAGGCCACGCACTGGGTCCGACGGAGGCACAACAGCAGCTTTCTCTTCGACCAGACCAGCCCCGGGAACCGCGGTAGTGAAGAAAGCCGGTGTCACGACCGTGAAAAACTTCGGCCAAGCAGCAGGTAGCTCAACTGAAAAGAACGCAGAAGGAACATCATCTTCTTCAAAAACGCCGTATCCGCACGACCCGTCTTCGGAGCTCGCGGACCAGGACCGGAGTTTTGTCGCCCGGGTGCCCTTCGCCTGTATCCGGCAAGCGGTTGCGAAAACGTTTCCCGTCCCGGAATCGGCGAACTTCCGCGCAGAGCTTTTGGAGTTCCCGATCGAGTTCCAGGTCGCTACAACGCTTTTCTTCCGACGGAACATGGTGAAAGAGTTCTCCCCGACCGATCTGGCGTTCTTCAACGGCGGAGGCGGGTCGGGTGGAAACCTCTACGTTTCGGACTTGCGGCGGGGCTTGGAACTAGCGGCTACTAGTGCGGAAGAGGAAGAGTTGATTATGTCGACGACAAGTCGTGGTTCGTCTTTGTCTCCGCGGACGTCACAACTCTCTGGTAGAAGTGCTGGACGAGAGAACCACGACGGGACATCTTCGAGATCAAACCTTCCCTCAACGTTCGTGCAGGCTGGGCAAACGGTGAAATCTTCGTCCTCTACCGCTGCTGCGGCGAGGCAGCAGCTGTACCAGAAAAATTTGCTCAAGCAGCACGACCGAAACCAAGTGTTGGCTGTTGGGAGAAACCCAATGATTGCAAAGTGCGACAACATGTACAACGACCCGAAAAACGCGCCGAGCGTCAGCGCGCTCGTCGGATCAGCCGTTGATTTTTTCATGGGCAGGTTCGCCGGAACCACGACGGCAGCGAAAAGTCCGCGAGTGAGGTAGAAAAGTTTGAGCACTTTTGTAAAAAAATAAAAAATTCAAAAATCTCGGAAAACGCTTCCTTTTCTTGGTAAGTCGAGTATACCATGCAGAATTGATTCGAACCGCGGGGGTATGCTGGACCGCAGAGCTCCC
>JACKZZ010001217.1_pt1 | contig 11034 bp, 12 predicted proteins | sample 8027871 | NCBI WGS metagenome assembly JACKZZ01 (sample SAMN15724774, study PRJNA655200) | protist metagenome | isolation source: fluorescence activated cell sorting (FACS) single amplified genomes of... | place: USA: West Boothbay Harbor, Gulf of Maine | collected 2000-07-19
ATTATTTTCTTTAAATAAACCAAATTTATTATTATATGGTTATCACAAGATAGATAAATATAAAATTTTAAAAAACTACCTTGGTTTTAGCGAATCTATAACAAATGAAATTATACAAAATGGTATAAAATATCATAGTAATCATAAAATTTTATCATTTGATATGAATACTATTAAACGATCAAAAATAGAAAATTTATTTATTTTAATGTTAGAAAAGATTAAATATAAAAATTATTATATAAATGAAAATCGTATAATAATATTATATAATTTTAATCATATTGATAAATCTATACAAGATAGATTTCGTGTAATCTTTGAAAAATATAGAATAAATACAATATTTATATTAATAACAGATTATTATAATAGTGTTTATAATCCTATTAAAAGTCGTTTTTTATCAATAAGAATAAGAGATTTATCCAATGAAGATAAAATATCTATATCTTATCCAATCATTAAAAACTTATCATATAATAAAAGAATAAAAATTTATGATAAAATTTATGATTATTCAGATAAAGATATTATCATAAAATACTGTATAAATAATTATGGATTATTAAATGATTATCAAGATATTATAAATAATATTTACAATTCATTAAAAAATATGAAAAAAATAAATTTACCTAAAATAAAAGATTATGCTTATATTTTAGAAAAATATCATCTTAAAAATTTTCATAGTGATTTTTTAAAAATAATAATAGATGATTTTAAATATTATATGAATTCTAATATAATATTTAAAATAACCGAAATAGAAACTAAATATAAAAATTCATTTAATCGTATATTATCAAATGAATTATTATTAATATTTATACATAGTAAAATAAATTATTATTTATCTCGAAGAGAGGAAATAAACCGAGACAATGAAGAATAATGTCATATCCTTAGAGAAGCAGCACGAATATAATAAGACTAACCATAAGAAAAGTCTAACAAATACATTCGACATAACTGATCTAACAGGTGTTAATACCGGACCAAGAACCTTGTTTAACTGGGTATTAACTGTGGAACCAAGAACCTCGGTTGGAGCCCAGTTAATAAGGATAAGTGTCATTAAGACCATCTGAATCGGATCTTTCTGCTTGTTTACAAACGTACCAAATTTTCCAACAACATCAACCATTTTATTGTATACACTCATTAAATATTTTTTTTTTAGAGAAATTATTTAAAATAAATTCTCAATAATAAACTTAATTGAATGAATTATTATGAAATTCTAGAAATATCTAAAAATTCAGATACAAGAAGTATTAAAAAACATTATTATAGTTTATCTAAAAAATATCATCCAGATAAAAACAATGGTAAATCTGATGAAAAATTTAAATTATTATCTGAAGCTTATTCTGTATTATCAAATCCTAAAAAAAGATATCTTTATGATATGAAATTAATCTTTAATGAAAATTTAGGAAAAGATTTCACTTTAAATTTTTCGGATAGAGAACTTGAATTATTACATGATTATTATTTACGTTTATCTAATAGTTGTGAATTTAGATTATTAAAACTATTATTTAAAAACTTACCTCAAAAATTTAAAAAAGTATATCATAAACATATTAATTCAAAATCATTAATATCTCTTAAAGATTTTAAATATATTGATGCCAGATATTTAAATGAATCATTTGATATTCATTTAAATCGCTCATTAAAAGATGTTTATCTTAATTGTAGTAAAGAATTAATCATTTCCACAAAATACTATACTTATGATATTTTTATTACTCATAGCGACTATTCATTAAATATTCCTTTACCAAATAATAACCGACTTAATATAAATATTACTACTATCTTACCAGATAAATATACCCTGAATGGTTCAGATTTATATTATAATCATAGGATAAATCTATATGAATATTATTTTGTGGATTTATTTCCAATTACTTTACCCAATGACTTAAGTATTAATTTAAAAAACACACAAGAATTTAATAATTCAGTAAAAATTCCCTATTTAGGAATCAAAGAGGGTTCAAAAAGAGGAGATTTATATATTTACAAAGAATTAGATTTAACTATCAAAGATAAAAATCATTATCGTGAAATACTAAAAGAAATATTTACCTAGATCTTCTATGAGTTTTCTTTTTTCTAGATTTTTTAGATTTTCTTCTTTTAGATTTTCTTCTTTTAGATTTTCTTCTTTTAGATTTTTTATTTCGTTTACCTCCGCCCGTGATATTATCTGGATTAATGCAACTTATCATATTATCGGGCATATCTTCACAAGTAAACCTCTTTTTCCAATATGGAGAGGCATCGCGGACATAAAATTTGTTTTCTCCTACGAATTGTTTTAAAAAATGTGTAAATATTCCATTTCTCTTTCGGCGGCCGGTGACGCCCATGATTTGCTGTTCTTCAGTGCCATTTTTAAGGTTTGTAATAAAAAAATCATCTAATTCTAAAAATGCATATTCTTTGTCCCCCCCCCAATCATTTATAAAAAGTATGATATTCATAGGAATATCAATACCTTCATTTTTAACAACCTTTGTAACTTCAATTCGTCTTTCATCAATTTCTCTTATATTTAAACCTTCTATGTTGTATCCTTTACACCTTAATTTATCAATTAAAGTCATTTATAATATAATATAGACTAAATTAAATACTAAAAGAAATATTTAATTAATATGATTATATAATGATTGATACTTTAATACTTTCAGGTGGAGGTCCTTCGGGTATCGCATATTCAGGTATCTTAAAAGCGTTAACTGAATATAATATATTAAAACGAGATGAATTAAATGAAATTATAACAACATCTGTGGGTATCGTATTTGCTATACTTTATTTATTAGATTATACTATTTTACAAATTGAAAAAATAGTCTTAGAGGCAGACATAACTAAAATATTAAATATGGATGATTTAGAAATTGATAATTTATTAGTGAAATTTGGTTTATTTTCTAATCAACAAATCGGTGATAGTATATCTTCATTCATACGCCATAAAACAGATAAGAATGATTTAACTCTCAAAGAATTATATGATTACTCTAAAATAGTATTGACTGTAAAAGTTTATAATGTTGATAGAGGGAAAACTGAATATTTTGATTATAAAAATACCCCTGATATAAGTTTAATTAAAATATCTATGATGACAACAGCGATTCCTTATTTATTTCAACCTGTAGAATTTGAAAAAGACCTTTATGTTGATGGTGGTTTAAAAGGTCATTTCCCTATTGAAGCATGTAAGTCTAAACATTATTTAGGATTAAATGTTAGAGGTGGAACAACTAGTAGAGAAAACTTTGGTATATTAAAAGATTTACCTATATTAAAATTTACTATGGATTTAATGAATGATAGAGATAATAATATAGATCCCGATGATGAAAAAATATTTACATATCATATTAATGGTGGTTTAAATTTTTCTTTAGATATAATTGAAAGAAAAAGTATGATAGAAAAAGGTTATAATGAAACTGTAGAATATCTTAGAGTTATGAATAATTAAATCGTTTTTTATAATCTTGTATAGATCCTCTTAATGTAGGTTTATTCCATAAGATATATCTACTTAATGCTCCAGCTGACATAGGTTTTGTCCAATCTTCAGTAGCTTTATGACGATTCATATATCTTTGTTTCCTTGCCGGATCTTTATGTTTTGTATAATCACTCATCCCTGCACAACCGAAATGAGTTGTTTTTATCTTTTTACCATTTTCATAAAAGATAGCCATATATTTCTTTTTAGGATTTGTTGATTTTTTAATGACTACTTTTTTACCAGTGCTACCAACTCTTTTTTTTGTTTTATTCTTACTTTTAGCCATATATTATAATTATATAATATTTAATTTAAACATTCTCTGTAAAAAATTTCAATCAAATAGATAAAAAATACTAATACAAAACTATGAAAGAAAGCATTCACAGTAACACCTATATTTGTTATCTTTAAAGGTAATCTACCTTCATCATTTGACAGAGGAATATCTAATAAGACTCTTCTTTGTAATAAAAAACTTATGAATAAAATTAATAAATAAACCCCATATCTACTCTTTAAAATTCTAATAGCACGAGCAAACTCAATTGAATAATTCATTATACTATAATTAATATAATTATTTGCTAACAACTAAGTTGAAACGCATACATGCTTCGTAACCATTGGGACCCGCTTGATCCTTGCGCTTACCATAGCACAGACCCCATTCTGATTTCTCCTGCCACTTCTTAAGAGCTGTCTTTACTATTGACATATCAGGGATATTATTACTTTGACGACCAAGGACATCACCGCAAAACTCTGAGAAGTTATCATATAGAGGTTTAAATTCGGTTGGTGCTAACTTTGTTACGCCATCAGCAGAAACAACATTATCAGCAACTTCACAATATTGTTCGATCCATTGACCAATAATATCATTATCACCTCGATATTCATTTGTCTTTGCTTTGATTTCATCTGGAATTTCAATACTGTTTATGTCATAATCTCGCCACATCGGTAATAACATAGCAAAGAATGGAATTACCCACATAGGGATCTTATTCTTAATTGTTTTATCCTTAATATATCTATTTAATTCATGATTTACATCAGTTCCACTATCTACAAACTTAGAACGAAATTCTAATACTTCTAAACGTCTCCAAGTGCCATCATCATTAGATGGAATATGAGGTAAATCATTACACATACAAACTAACTTAAATTGGGGAGTAAAGAAGATAGGTTCCTTAAATAATGCTCTCGCTTGTATTTTATCATTACCAGTTAATTCTTTCATTTGACCGATATTCATAGTTTCATTTACATCGGGTTCTTGCATTACACATAAACGCTTACCCATAGTTAAAGCCATCTCAGGACTAGCTGAACCAGATGACTTACGTTTTTGAGTTAGTAAAGCAATCGGTAAATTACAAGAATAATCTCCCATACATAAAGACGTTAAATCAATCAGCTTAGATTTACCATTACCACCAGTACCTGTCCAGATATAAAATCCTTCATCCCGATTTTCACCTGAAAGACACTTTGCTAAAAACTTTAATGTATATTTCTTAACATTAGGAATAGGAACAATCTTATTTAAGAAATCATCTAAATCACTATATAATCTTTCATAAAATTTCATATCAGGGAACATATTTAAATCGGCATTACTAAATGATTCTATCATCCGATCTAATTTAATCGGCATATCACATTCTTTCACGGGTAAATGAACCTTGGTAGACATTGTGACATAATCTTCTGGTCTTCCTTCTCTAAAGACATTATTCTTAAGATCATAAATACCATTTTCAAAACCTAATAGATTTGTATCTGTATCAAACTTTTCCATAATTTCTTTCTTATAGAATAGATCTCTAAGATTTTTCATAACACCATTTACATAATTACCTTGTAAGAGTTTTAGTTTAATACTTTTGATATTCTTTAATAGCTTACCTTCGGTTGTTTTACCGTCAAGCGAATCCTTGAGGAATTGGTCAGGATCAGGTGATATAGCCGCGGCATCTGTCATTTTCTTTCTATATCCGTCTATCGGATCATTTTCATATTCATTGTATAATTTATAGATATCATTATGAATACGTGTCTTAAGAATGGTCCCCTCTAAGGTTCTTTCCCAGCGATGACCATTAAAATGATACCATTCATCCTTTACATTTACAGAAATAAATTCATCTTTATAATATTCATAAATAACTTTACCAACTAAATAATCAGCATCAGCCCCATATCCCACCGAATTATCAATAAAAGTTTTTAAACTCTTTTCTTTTGCTTTATTAAACATATTTGGATTATCATTTTTAGCCCAAAACATTAGCGAAGCAATTCCTAAACGCTCACCACCGTGATCATTATTAATACTTTCCCATTTATCATCACAAACATGAGGATCATATGATGATACTTGTCTACTAAATTCTTTCCATTCGTCTAGTAAATTACGATTAATATTATGAAGACATAATGCTACAGCAAACCAAGTGCCATAATCTTCTGCTCTTTCTTTTGATAAACATTTTACTAATGATTTGACTAATTTTAATTGTTCCTTTTCAACTATTTCAAATGGATTAATTACATTATTATTATCTACATAATACATTTTACCATAAATATCTTCATCTGTTGCACTCATATTACTGCTACTCTTACTGCTAGATTTATTTTTAAATGTATTATCAAATTTTTGAGTATATTTTATATTTACTTTATCTCTATAACACATACTAGCTAAATCTAAGATTCTACGTGGATTACTATAATAATCATCTATTTCACTTTCATCGGGATAATCATCATCGCCCATTTTATAAATTTTAGTGACTAAATAAGGTGATTCATTTGTTTTACCACAACCATAAAGTTGCCACGATGAGAAACTACTATCTAATATACCATTTGTCGTATTATCTGGAGCTATTTCACTACCCTCATCAAAGATATTTTTAATCTGATCTTTTTCTACTATTGATGAAACAATCTTTTTATAAGCCTTTTTATCAAGAATAATATCAGGGAATATTAAATGAATACCATCCTTACTTTTAAATCCCCCTTTATTACAAGGGTAAGGTTTTTCTTTTTCTAATACTAAAACTGTTCCTTTAGATTTATAATCACTTAGATCAATAAATTCTTTCATTTCTTTCCATAAATGTTCAATTAAACTCTCAATCGCATCTTCGGTATAAGAGCGTTCTTCTAAAACACTCTTGTATTTTAAATCTAAATCAAATACTAAAGGATGAATATCATTTATCTTCTCTACTAAAGGGATATCTATCTTCTCCTGTGTTGAGACAATATCATAAAATTCTTTTAACTTATCTTTAGGAATAAACCATTTACCACCATCAATAGAAGTAATATTAGATTTCTGTGTAGATTTTTTTGTTAAAACGAATTGTTGTAAAAATTTTGGTAGATTCATCAATAATGAATTCTTTATATTTTTTTCTTTAATTAGTTAAACGGATTAATTAAATATCAAATTTCTTATCAATTTATATACGTTTCTCGAGTATGAGATATTTATTAAAATCTAAAAATCAAATTTTTTAATAATCTAAATAAATAAACACATTTAAATAAATATAGTAAAATCAAGGTTTATAATTATTTATTGATCACTTTCAGGGGGGGGTTCGGCAGCACCAGGTTCACTAGTTTCTCCTGCACCCGCGGCTTCCAGTTTTTTCATAACAAACTCTTTTGCCCTCCCTTTTATATCCATATTTTTTAAATCTTTACTATCATATTTAAAAACATAATTCCCATCGGCAATTTTATGTTTATTGTATTGTTCTTCTTTTCCCCGGATTGCCTCGCTTTTTTTCGAGAAAGCAACATATAAAGGTTTTCGGTATTTGTCTGGGAGTAACGAGAACTCTGAATCATCTATTCTTTTTTGCTCTTCATCCCCAAAACTTCCCGCATCAATGACAACACCCTCATTATCATTATTAGTTTTTATTTTAGTTCCAGGTAGACACTGGGTGTCATCTTCACCACATATTTTACCAGCTAAAACTGAATCACCAATTTCACTAACCAGTTTTCCACCCTCAGCTAATTTTGAAACATCAACATCGTGTGGTAATGTGTCTTTTATATCAGCTATAGCTCCATTAATACCTGAAAATAATTCTTGGATTCCTGAATCGCCTATTTCCCCTAATGAGACCTTCAACAATTCTGTCGTAAATGCTTCTCCAAATACTTTTTTTAAAGATTGAACATCTTCTGTTTCTAATGTCCCTTTCATTTTAGCCATAACTAAATTAAATTCACCATGCCCCATATCTGTTTCTACTTCTTTTATCATTTCATTCCATTCCATACCATCTAATCCAATAAAAGTTTTACATAATAACCATAATCTATCATAAAATTCTTTTTCTGCTGTGGATGGTTTAAATCTTGGATCACTTTCATCTACATTTTCTAAAGGTGGTTTCCCCCACCAATCTTTATTAATAAGGGTACCACCAATTACCCAAAAACGACATAATTTTAAAAATAATGTTTTCTTCATCCAACCTAAATCGGGTATAAAATTATTAACCATTAAAGACATTAATACTCTATGATCTTCCAAAGTAGATATTTCTTTTGATTCTTTTCTTGCGTTCCCTAAAGATTCAGCATTATCATTCATATTTTTATATATCTTTTCAGTAATTCTAGCTAATAATCCAAAAGTTTTACCTGCAATCGCCCCTATAAGTGGTCCCAAAAAAATAGTTGTAGTTAATGCCACACCTTTTTTAAAAAAATTCGTAGCCGTACTTTTTATTTTTTCCCTATGTTTTTGAGATGTAGTCATAATTTTTGCCACATGTAAGGGTCCCGCGCAGCATACAGCAATTTGCATTTCTTCATATTTTTCTTTTTCTTCTTCACTCGAAGCTTCAGCTTTTTTTCCTTCTAATTCACTTGATATTGTCTCAATTACTATATCGGAATCTTGCGTTTGCGCTTTTATGGCCCCTGGATCTAAAGGTTTACTATTTCTTGTTAATGGTGGTTGAACTTGTGCGCCACCAAAAATATTTTTAGAAAATCTCTTTTTAGAAAATTTCTTTCGCTTATGAGTTTTTCTAACACGCTTTTTAGAGAAACATTTTTTAACTTTTTTTTTTTTTATATTTTTCTTTTTAGTATATTTTATCATATATATATTTTAATATAAAATTATTTATAGAAATGGTTATAATTTATAACAAAGATGTCAAAAGACGCAATCAAACGTATACTTAATAAAGATTTAAAAGAAATTCATAAGATGGAATTAGATAAATTAGGTATTCATATTGATTTTGATGAAGATAATATGTTAAAAGCAAGGGCAATTATTATAGGTCCCGAAGATACCCCTTATGAGAATGGTCTACTCTATTTTATTATAGAATTCCCTATTAATTATCCTTTTTCACCTCCTAAAATTGGATATTTATCAAGTAGTCGTTATAGAATTCATCCTAATTTATATGTAGGTAGAAGTCATGATAATTTTATAGGTAAAGTATGTCTTTCATCAATTAATACTTGGTCTGGACCTAAATGGACAACTGTAATGCATATAGGTAGTATTTTATTATCAATTCAATCATTATTATGTAATAATCCATTACATAATGAACCTGGATTTGAGAATGAAGTCGGTAAAAGAAATGATTTATATAATACTATTGTAGAATATGATACTTATAATCATTTAATCTTAAAAAATGGATTTGAAATTCATCCTATGTTTGAATCATTTAAACCCGTTATCTATGATCATTTACTGAAAAATAAAGATATTATCTTAAAAAAGACTGCCGAATTAGTCAAAAAATATCCTAAACCTATAAAGGTTTCATTAAATATTTATAATATTTTGATGAATATAGATTATCCACATCTAGAGAATTGTATAGTAGAAAAATATAAACAAATTTGATTTAAAATTATTAATATTTATATCAATTATATAAAGAGATGGAAGATTCTGAAACTCATTTTTGTAAACAATGTCAAAATATGACTTTTCTCTATACAGATGAGGGTAAAAATTTAATACATCATTGTAAAGCTTGCATGTATTCAGAACCTTATTTGAAAAAGAATAATTGTATTTATTCAATTCAATTTAAAAAATATGATAATTCAGAATATATTAATAGTAATCCTTATGTTACTCATGATATTACATTACCTAAGATAAAAAATAATCCAAATATTAAGTGCGTAAATCCAGAGTGTATTTCAATTACGGAATCAGGACCCTGTGATATTACCTATATTAAATATGATATGGAAAATATGAAATATATTTATATTTGTAATCATTGTGGTCAAAAATGGAAAAATAATTAACGTCTTCTTCTAGTTTTACTCTTTCTACTGCTTCGCTTGCGCTTTTTAGATTTTCTATTTTTAGTTTTTCTTTTCTTTAGTTTATATTTTTTATATGAGCCACCACTCATACAAATTTTCTCTTGGCCTGGTATGTACTCATTATCTATACGGATTGAACTACGACTCACTTTTCCCATACGAACAGTATCACTGCTACCTGGCATACATTCCACGACCCACATACCAGGTGCTTCTCCACGTTTTATAATTTCAGCGGGGCACCAACACTGTTTTCTCCCCACCCATACTTTTCCAGTTTTCCCGCTGATATCTGGGGTTTTATCTACAATTTTATTTTCCATTTATATTTATAACTTACTTTAGAAAAAAATTTAATTACAATTACAATCTTCACCTGTAATCATACTATTTATTTCGTTGCCATACATAGAAAAGATAATCGCTAAAATAAAGAATAATAAGACTACGATTTTAATATCTATACAACCACAAGCATTGATAATTTTTTTTAACATATTTATACTATCTCAAATATTTAAAAATTTGAGTAATTAAATTAATTAATATAATTTTAAGGTTCATTTATTATGAATATTTACTATTATACAGGTGATTTAAGATTAAAAAATGATATTTTAGAATATAAACGTAATGATATATTTTTACCAGTAAAGAAACATAATTGGCATCACGTTTTAAATGATTATGGATGGGAAAAAATAAATAAACAATGGATAATTATACTAAATAAATACAGCGAGAATAAAGAAAAGAATTCTAGATATAGCATGATAGATTGTGAAAGAGATGGCGATTGTTTCTTTCATTGTATAGCAAACGCATTAAATGAAAGAGATATTTATACTGGTAATTTTTATGATGCTCAAGATATTCGTAAAATGATATCAGGTAATATTAGTAGAGACCGATATAATTTTATGATATCAACCTATCGTATTATGAAAGATGCTGATGATTTCAATGAAGGGTGGGATCCATATGAAATAGATTCATTAGAAGATTTTAAAGAAACTATTGAGACTTCTGGTCATGTATATTGGGGTGATTTTATGTTATTACAACTTTTATGTGAAATATTAAAGATAAATATTTTTATACTACAAGCAAAT
>JACKZZ010007685.1_pt1 | contig 11033 bp, 2 predicted proteins | sample 8027871 | NCBI WGS metagenome assembly JACKZZ01 (sample SAMN15724774, study PRJNA655200) | protist metagenome | isolation source: fluorescence activated cell sorting (FACS) single amplified genomes of... | place: USA: West Boothbay Harbor, Gulf of Maine | collected 2000-07-19
TTAATTGCAACAGTGCTGATGAAAAGTGTCAAGGACCGATTCAATGCCCTCCGGGAGTTTTCTGTCTAGCAGGCGTTGCAAAGTGGAATGCATATGATGGGTGCTCCAAACCAGATGAATGCAACGTTGGTGGAGATAACGACGCATGGGAGAAAGAGTTGCCAGTTAATGATCTAGAAGGTGTCTGGGAGGGAAATAATGACGAGAAATCATATACATTTTTTAGAGCTTCGTATGATGGGCAAGACTTTGCGGTGTTTGCCAAGGATTCCCTAGATACAACAAGTTGGGGAGTAAATGATGGGAAGTACTCGCTTGATGCTGAAATTTGCCCTGACTCTATTGAAGAAGATCGGGCGATCATAATAGGTGGAGAAAATTTTTGTACAACTATATACAATGCAGAGAGCACAGAAACAACTAAAACGTTTCCGCCACCAGTAACGAAACTGTCTAGAAAAGAGAAATTGAAAGTATCTGTAGATTTCACGGAGTACAGTTATCCACAGCCATGCTTGCAAAATTTCTACTGCGGTTATGGGGCAACTTCCCCCTCAGGTACTGGAAAATGCCCGAAGGGTCAATTTTGCCCGTCCCCAAAATCCATCTTTGAAACATTTGACCAAGAATTGGTAGCATATGTCGCAAGAGATTTGCCCGACATCCAATCATGTGCCCTTTTCGATTGCGGACAAAACCTTAAATGTGACACACACCAATGGTACCGAGGGGAAAGAGCGTGCACTGAGTACAAACAGGCTAGTCCAGAATGTCCTATGAATCACTTGGATTGCCCTGTATGTGATACATGGCCATTCGAAATTGGCAACTCTGTTGACAGGGAAAACCAACGGTGCCTCTGCCCCGGCTCGTCTTGCCCAAAAGAATGCCCACTATGCTTACGTGACCCATTGATTACAAACAGTACAACGGAACTAAAATCTGTCTGCAAACAGTTAGGGGCATATAAATTAACCACGACATCTACACTGCCCCTACCATTACCAATTGTAGATACTATCACGATCCAACGATGTCTAAAAGCAAAAGGTATTGCCTCTGGCAAAAATTATTTAACTGGAAATGATATCATCGATGCACCATACGCCAGACGCGGAAGGGCGTCAACAACATTAGGTAGATCATTGGATCAAACCTGTACGCCTGGAACGTATGGACCAGTAACAGGTTTAAAAGAGTGCCGCCGATGCCCAGCTGGTCAAAAGTGCCCCAATTCACGGATGTACGAGGGTATTCCATGCAAAGCTGGATTTATATGCCAGCTCGACGTGTGTGAATTGTACCCCATTGAAGCGTCCGAAATTAAACCTTCGAACCAAAATGATGAACGGGAGTGCTTTGGCGATGCATTTAATGAACTGTCAGTAGACTGTAGTAATATCCACAGTAAGAGTGAGTGTGATGATCCGTCCATGTTGCCTTGCAAGTGGAAAGAGGGTAAAAGAGAGAAAGAGGGTAAATGTGAACATGTAAGCATATGTTGGACTTGCAATGCTGCTTGTTCCCAGTGTGCCCCAGCATTTTCTGGGGAGCAGATACAGTGTTTAAAAGGGCATTATTGCGAAGAGGGGACTAACACTATTCTACCTCAACAGGGAGTAGATCCTGCTCATTTATCAGGATATACAGGAAGTGGCATGAATATCTTACACAATCCGGACCGAGATGGTTTTAAATTTAAGGGACCAATGCCATGTCCTAATGGGACATTTTGTTTACCTGGTGTATTCACAAATGAATACAATGGGGAAAAGCAAGGGGAGGCTGGGTGGCCGCAGTTGTGTACACCTGGTTATTTTTGCCAACCTGGTGTGGGTTTATGCCGAGTAGAAGCAAGAAATCCTATTACAAACGAAAAATATATACAATATGGTTGTTCCACGCAAAAAGGCAGTGGCCTTTGTCCTGCTGGAACATTTTGTCCTCGTGGATCAACGGACCCAACACCGGCAATACCCGGGACTCATGTGCCACGTGCCGGAGCATCCGCCCCTTTGGATTGCCCCACAGGTAGATTCAGCAAGTCCACCGGCGCTGAAATATGCGAAACTTGCCCATCTGGCCGATACAATGACGAAACCCGACAATCGGAATGCAAAACCTGTCAAAAAGGAAGGTTTATGGAATTATCATACGCTGTGACAGGGAAAGAAGTTCGATGCCAAGATTGTTCGCGAGGGACGTACTATGATCTGCCAGGGTCAAATTCTTCCCAAACTTGTAAACCAACTCCCTCTGGATTCTTCTGCAACTTACTTGGACAAACAGATTGTTTTAAGCGTATTTTGCCGAGTGGGCAAACAACAAATTGTAAAGAGTGCCAAGAGGGATTTTTATGCCCGGCGGGCACTAGCGAGTACATTGATTCAATGAAGTGCCCCGCGGGATTTTACTGTGGCTTAGGAACTTATTCCGGAATTTTGTTTGGGACACAACCAGGAGATAAACCTGGTTCTCGCTTTTTCAAAGAAATTGCAGACGATTGCCTAGAAATAGAATTCAAAAGCGTTCAATTTGAGAAAACAAAAAAGGTCTCCGAAATAAGAGCAGTATATGAGCAATCTACCGCCCAAAAGCCTAGAGAGTCTGGTGTATGCCCACAAAAATTTTATTGTCCGCGTGGAACATTAAAAACGCAACGGGAGCAAAGTAGCTGCCCAAGAAATCATTATTGCCCAGCCGGGTCAATGACTGGTGTACCATGTCCCCCAGGAACAAAATCTGACTCGCAAAAAGGTTCCATAGATGATTGTGTGCTAGATAAAAATTGGTTGAAATATCACGGCGATCGAGTTATATCGATTAGCCCAACTACGACTTCGAAGATGGAATTGGACCCTTACGCATACATGCAGGACTCTACTTCACGGGATACTTCCAACCCAGCGAATTGGAACAATATGCCTATATTAAATCCAACAGACACAACTTTCTCGTATGCCATACAAACATTACAAGTAGCTCATTTTCGATTTAACTTTTCAAAGGCCCTTTTTCAAGGATTGGTGTACGATATCGATTATAGAATTGCATTATACGTTGACGATTTCCCTGTAATTGATTACGATACCTTAGTTGCTGCTGGCCCCGACTCTCGTTACGAACCATTATTCCAGTCATCGGCTGGTTTAGCAACAGGTGGAGAGGATAAAGTTTCTAAGTTTGATATTAATGTTATCGACTTTCACACTGTCAACCCCTCTCTTTTCCCGTACAAGCGATGGACAGATACATGGGATACCGCAATGAAGGCGCTGGATGGTGACTACGGTGGGAAAAAAGAAAGGCGAACGTTCGGTGAGACATGTAGGTACGATAACGATTGCTCTTGGTGTTTGATTGGGATGCCTGTCCCAAAAATTAACGCAAACAAGTACCCAAATGAATGCCGTTTCGATTCAGAATTAGACCCGTTTAGTAAACAGCCGATGTTTAACCAGCCCTCGTCTATGCGCTTAAAAAGTCCTGTGGGGTGCACCGTAAACATGGAGCCAGACTGCTACGTCCAACTTGATTATATGGGATCTACAATCACGCAGCGGAAAATTCGAACGATGCGGCAAATGATGTGGCAACAACCACCATGGAATTCATGGCAAAACATGTTGGAATTTTTTGACATCAATAAGGATGCCATGATATCATATAAGGAGATCATCGGATTTCTTCATGATGCGTCACAAGGCGTAAAAATTACAGCCACTGGACATATAAACGATGATGATTTTAACACTTTTGCTGGAAAAGATTCGCTGTTGGAATACTCTGAGTATTTAAATATGATGTCTAGACCAGCTTTAACAAGCCATTGTAATAGTGAGGTGGCTTGCTGTGGGGGCAATGATGGAAATTGGTATACAGATAGATGCAGTGATGAAATGAGCGCCGACATTAGAGTCAATACACCCGAAGACTTTCGATTGGAACAAACTGTAAGCTCTCGGCAACTTTGTCTCAATTGGTGCAAAAATATCAAAAACGAGCATTTAAAATCTCGTGATAAGCAGGGTATAATGTTTACTGAAGATGGAAGTGCATTTGAAATCCCACCCGTTGGCATTGATATCGGTAGACCATGCAGAACAGCGAAAGCTGGAACTTCAATCAATACCCGCAGTTGCCAATATGACAAGGGTCCGCTACAAGGAAGCATCGTTAAACGATATGGGTTGCCCCAAACAATGCGGCAGGTTACAACTCAAGGCGGCACTACAAAACTAAGTCTCACCCCCGATGTATACGAGCAACTGTTATCAACGGGTCTTATTCATATTACCGCCTTTGCCAGACGCAACTGTACTATCATTCTAGAAATCGAACTACTTAATGGAAAATACTATAGCCAGTCATTTCAGATATTTTCGCAAACGATGTCATGGGTAGTCGAACACCCACAGAGTCCATTACTATCAGGGGATACAATCTATGATAGCTTTATTGCAATCTATAATTCATTCATATTTACCTGGTCTCTTCCCTTAAATTTACACAACCATTATAATCATGACTCAGAACCACTAAATACAGCTGGCTTGATGTATGTAAGAGATTATACGGACGAACATGTACCAAACGAGCATGCTTTATCCAAAGGACCACACAAAATTTTACTTGGTTCATTAATAATGAAAAGTGCCGCCTCGTATACCCCAGATGTAAACGTGCAAAAAGAAATGGATGAAATTGTTTACAATGACATGCTTTCAAAGCGTGCTGTGCTAAGTACAGCAAACGAAAAGGAGTGGAAACTGATGAAGTCCTTGCAGCATGACCCATATTTGAGAGGCTATAATGTTGATATGCAGCTTTCTCCATCAAGCTACCAGCTAGGAAGCGACGACCCTGTCTCTAAAGGCACAACAAGACTAGTGGATGATATAAAGAAAACCGCAAGCGCATTTTGGACGGGGGGGATGAGCCATGTAACTTTGCCCTACATGCCCTATGTATCTAATTGCGCAGGGTACGATAGCTATGTCCCATTATGGAAATTGTTTCAAAATTCGGAACAATGTTTATTTCGTTATCCCAACGAAACAACTACTACTGAGCAGTTTGATCTTTTAAGCCCTGAAAAGACTACAGATTATTGTGATGTAAGACTTCATTGCAGGTATGAAGAAGATGTAACAAGAGGTGATGGCGCTAGATCTTACTGGTTTGAATCGAGAGACATTTCATTCTTATTTTTCTTCTCTCGCTATCAAATGAAAAATTATGAGTTTGGTGGACCGTTGAAAGCCATGGGCACCGCGATAAACGAGAAAAAAGAAAGTGAAGAGGTCAACCGTCTCGTTTCATACGAAGACGACCAATTGGAGAGATACCAGCTATTTCATGCAGTACCCGTGACACCGATGAAAGGAAAGGTGATCATAAATGAGGAGGTTATCAGAACCGGCAAAGATGCCGCCGAAGAGCCTGTGGAGGACCAAGGTCCTAGATCCTTTCCTAAATTGGTGCACATGGTTGTGGAGTTTTGGCAGAAAAAGCAAGACGAGAAGGAAATCGCAAGAGCGAAGATATATTTTTCGGATTATCGTAGTTCCGCATCATATACATCGGCGAAAACAAACGATGATAAAAAGAGACAACTTGAATATATATTTCGAACAACGTTCCGCCATTTGGATTATTTAGGGCTACTCGATAATTTTAGCCTACCTTCGTTGTTATATTGTTTAATTTCGATTGTTGTTGGTGTCCTAATCACGTTAATGTTTTTTGCTTTGTGGTACGCTCTTCTTAAATCTAAGAGATTCAATTCAGTCATACCTCACCCACAACTTGATGTAAGTAGCGGCCTGTTTTTAATTGGAATTCCTGCCATGGCAGGATTTGGATATGCATTTATTCCAACTTTCTTAGTAATAATATTGCTGCAAGTAATTTTACACAAAACATTTCTTGGCCCGTTATTGTTTGATAATGTGAAAGGAAATGCATACTACTTCGGCGAAACATCAGAAATGGTTGTTAAAACAATACAACAAGGTCGTATGGGTTTGTCTTACACATTGTTGGGGATATTCATTATAATCGCAGCAGCAAATGTAACAAATCCACTTGAACTAAAGGAGAAAAAGACTGTCAGAAAGAAAAACTTATGGCGTAGGAGCCAAGTGTTGTTTTATACAATAATTTTTATTTTTTTCCAGACAATTATGATAACAATATCACGCACGTAAGTTAAATATCTGAAAGATGCTTCTCTCATTTTAAAATATTTTTAAAATCTAACCCTACTTTCTTCCTCTTTTTTTTTTTTTTTTGCATGCTATCTACATGTAGGGCACAATATAAATCAGCAATATCCGAATATTCCCTTATGATGAAAATGTCAGGCGCTTTGTTTCTGGCGTTTTTAGATAGAGCCATACCTGATAGATTATCAACAGCGCCATATAGAATGTGTCAAGAAACTATTATTAAAACTATGTCGATGGGGACTGTTGCGTTCACCCAGTTTATGATAAACTATATCATGTTGGTAGTTTTTGCATCAGGCGCACAATTATCATCTCCATTAATAGTGTCTTTAATGCCAAAAATAGAGGAACATTTCAAAAAATATGCTGGGTTGATAAAGAAGCTACAGAATCTTTGGGCCGTGGATGACGACGAAGGTGATAGGACACAAAAAGTAAAGGCTGAAGCAAACGATTTAACAAAATTAACCCGTATAATTGATCACCAGTATCAAAATTCCACTGCTACGGTTTCGCAAATGTTCACCATACCAGTTGCGCTTCTAGTAATTTTATTCTCAAATTTTTTAAAAGTAGAATCGATGTATGGCCAAAAAGATCTGTTTATTACAATTGTATTTGGTATAGTAATATTTGTGTTTCAAGTAGTTGTTGATGCTTTCGTAGAAAATATATTAGAGTTCGCATTTGCAATGAAAATACATAAATATTTAAAAGATATGAGAGATAAATTTTACAAAAGACAAAAACGATGGATCCTGGATGAAAAATTTGAGGATGTAGACCCAGAATGGGGCGATGAAAACGAACCGACAGCCCATCAATTTAGGGCAGAGCAGAGTCCTTTTCTAAAAATACACCAAATGTGTTTCTCAGAGCAATTTTATTTCCTGGTGTCACTGGTGACCCTTGGTCAAATCATAACAGTTTATGCAATGTATATGCTGTACTCGAGTCTTGAAGATAGGCCCAGGTATTATCCTTTTGATGATTTTCCTTTGGGTATAATCCTCATTATATTTGTTCTTCTTCTCTGCTCCATGGTAAAAGTAGTAATTTTTAAACTTGGTCAATATTCTGGTACATGGGGTTTAAAAGGCAAGAGGAAAAAAGTCTGGACTAAGCCGGTCATTGAGGAAGTATCGTCAGACGAAGAAATGGAAGTAAATATAGATTCGGGGAAGTCACATAAACTAAATAGAAATAATTCACAAACGAAACTAGGCAATACCATTTTGCATACAGTGGTCTTTAATTTTGAAGATGAAATGAAACCAGGGCCCCAAGATGCATTAGTCCCAAACGACTTTGATGAGGAACTTCAGCATCTTTTCTTCTCAGAGATCAATAGCCCCAACAGTTTATTGGATAAAATGGAGTCATTGGTAAATAGAACCATACGCCTAAATAATAGTCGAATCCATGGGAAAAAAATGGAGTGGACTAGAAATTATTCTATTATCTGTCGGAAGAATGATGGCGTAGATTCTTTTACAAGTACTATACCAAATGTTTCGAAGGATATAATACAAAATGTTCACTCTAGCACAATGCAATACGACAACAACCAAATCTCAAAGGTGGATTCCATTGGAACCTCAATATTGCCTACAAAGTGGCCTTGTGAACTTGGGATGGGAGACAATTTATAATTGAGAGTGGCCAAAGTTTAGTATCATATAAAGTTATATATAAAAGTTTTATATATAGTTTTATATATTTTTAAACTTTTAGTTGTAAGTTAATCATATGCATAAAGAAAATTTAGTGTGAGTAAATATTAAAAATAATAATAAAATAATAAAATTATATGCGCGTATTATATTTTTTATTTACTCTCAGTATATTTCTCTTATGATATTTTATATAAAAATTTTTATAATGTTTTCAGTGTATATATGTGATAGTTGTAGATTTTCTCTACTTTCGTTCATTCTCTCCGTTATTCTTTCTCTCTCAAAGTCTAGTATTCGTAGCTGTTGTTTTCATCATCCTCGGTAGATGTTCGTTGCCGGTGCACGTGATCATCTTGCTGTTGGTCTGTCAATATTCTGCGTATTGTCTTATTGTGTTTTCTTTTTCTTTTGTTTCTTGTTCGTGATGCTACTGAGTCTTCTTCTTTGTTTGTAATTACGCTGTCATTGCCACTGATTGTTGATCTGTTCCTTGAACCTATTTGTGATCCGTTGTCTCTGTCTCTGTCCTCTTTTCTCTTTCTCGTCTCGTTGCTCTTTCACTTCTCGTTTCTCTTCTCTTCTCTCTACAACTTATGTAATTCGCTCTGTCCCTTCCTCTTTCGCTTTCTTCTTCCCTTGTTCTATCGTTTTCTCTTTCCCTTGTTGCTATTGCGTCAATGTCAATGTCGTCTTCTGAATCCTGTGTTGTTCTCGTTTCGCTTCCCTTCTCACATGATAATTCCTACCTCTCTATGGAATACAATAACTGAGTTCCTTTAATCGATCATACTTTGAGTATCAATACGTCCTCAAGAAGGAAGTATATTAAAAATATATTTATTTTCTTATACTCATTAACTGGTTAATATTCATATCTGCGGTATCCTCATATTCAACTATGCCCTTGCTGCAATGCATTGTATTGGACAAACGATCTGACACCAGTTATACTACGAGTAAATACTGCAACAATGATTGCCTTAACTTATATGCTATCATATATTATATATATATAAAATCATATAAAAATTTCATTTAACTTATGAGTAAGAATAATATATATATATATATATGCCTCATGCCGCCCTGATGATAATATGCTCTCAAGTATTGACATCGACAACATTGCAATGTCACATAACCCTAATGGATCTACCCAAAACCAATGTCAATCGCTGTCAGTTCCACTAGCACAACAATCTGTGAATAGAACATACTTGTCTGCAGATTTAGATACGCCAAGGGATAACATAGACGACATATCTTCAACCTTGACTCATACTCCAGACCAAGATATAAACAATGTGGACAATAGTAGTGAAACTAGTGAATCACAATCCATCGACATAAATTCAATAACCATAAATAACTATGTCCCTAACGATTGTGAATCCTTGCCAATTGAAGTGAATGACAAATGTGGTAGCGAGAAGAGAAGACAAAAGGAAAGAAAAGAGAAAAGAAAACGGAAAGAAAAGAGAGAAGGAACAGTGCGAGAGAAAGAGACAGAAAAAGGAGAAATGACAGTGTATTAACAGACGAAGAAGAAGACTCAATAGCATTACGAATGAAAAGAAGAAGAAACCAACAGCCAAATGATGACGACGATGAGAACACCAGTTATGAATACTAGACTTTGAAAGAGAAAGAGTAATGGAAACCAACCCCCAACGGATGGAATGAAAGATTGAGCATCACTTTATATATATATATTTCACAGATCTATTAAAAATAGACTTTCACATTTTCACAAACATAAAAATTTTATTTAACTTATGAGTAAGAATTAATTATATATGCCTTGGGATGGCGTAAAAAGCAACCAATCGCATATGTTTTTGGACTGTTTTTGGGTTACAGCAGACGATATTGTGACGAACTTAGTGAAGAAAATTAATAGTTTGGGTTGTCACGTATAGTCGGTATGACGAAAAATTGCTAGATCTTGAAAGTGACTCATAATTATTTTCTGCTGTAATTGTCTGAGCGCATAAGGGGAACTTCGACTTTTGAGGGGACGACACTCATGAGTTTAGATATATATAGTTCGTATATATAATCGCATCTGTTTCGGACGTATTGCGAAAAGTATTGTGAGAAACTTCATGAAGAAAAATAAACATCTGCGTATAATCGGTATGACGAAGTAGTTTTTAAAGTTTTGAAAGCGACTCATGATAACGTTTCCGTAATTGCCCAAACGCAGAAGGCGGATATCGACTTTTGAGTGATCGGGCCTCATAAGTTTAGATTTATACACTCCCGTTCATAAAATGTTAGAAAAGTGTCTCGCCTGGTAAAGATAATGATCGCGAACATAAGATGCTTTCATTCGAGGACAACAATCAGCAATGTTGGCAGCGTGAGAAAAGTTGTCGGACTTTCCTGCGTTAGCTTTTACTTGCAACATTTTATGGTCCTATTGGTTTTAAATACATTCGTGAGATGGTAACACTCGTTTGTTTCCGCGAGCTGGCTCCAACCAAAATTTGGCTATTCTTTGGGAGGTGAAAACCGCAAAATGGAGTAAATAGCCCAGGTGAGGAACTCAAGGTTTCTGAGGATCCTTTTAAGAAAAGACTCGTGGTGGTAAGAATGTATAGTCCCTTGTTGATACAATTTTTCGTGGATTCAAGACCGCCCTGACAGGGGGGGGGTTAAAGTTTTGTAAAATGAACTAGGGCAATGCGTATGAAAACGGTCAATACCCTGATCCGGGGGGTAGACCGTCGGCAACGATCAGGTCGAAAGTGCCTGTGGAGTCGCTATGGACTGGGTCATGCGTGGTTTCCTAAATGCTACCTTGAACGGCACATGGAGGCTAATGTACAGTCTGGGAGATACATCAACAGTAGTAACTTATTCATTGTAGATATAGTAGAGTAATCTATATCGGAACGTGCTTTGAATATTTTACTTGGAGAGCTTGATGAGCAGCCTGGTATGATGAATGGTGAGGTGAAAAATCTAGTGGTGTAGAATGCGTAGATTGGGATCCAATAGGCTTATTGATGGATGGAGAATTGACTTGTTTTCAGTTTAGTTGGTTTACAGCATGTCTTCCATGGTATCAGGACTAATATATAAGAGTTGGAGAGTTTTAATTTAAATTATATATATTTTTTAT
>JACKZZ010008928.1_pt1 | contig 11029 bp, 13 predicted proteins | sample 8027871 | NCBI WGS metagenome assembly JACKZZ01 (sample SAMN15724774, study PRJNA655200) | protist metagenome | isolation source: fluorescence activated cell sorting (FACS) single amplified genomes of... | place: USA: West Boothbay Harbor, Gulf of Maine | collected 2000-07-19
GTACGTTGCAAGCGCTGCAGGACTTACATTAACCCCTTTGTGTCGTGGGTTGACAGTGGACGTAGATGGCGATGTAATATCTGTGGCATGCTCAATGATGTGCCTACATCATATTTTAGTCATCTAGATCAGAATGGACAACGAAGGGATAAAGATCAACGCCCAGAGTTGTCTAAATGCTCGGTGGAGTTCATTGCTCCTGGAGATTATATGGTGAGACCCCCTCAACCCCCTGTTTATTTCTTTGTGATCGATGTCACCTCGGGAGCAGGATCATCGGGAATGCTGACACATGTGGTGAATAGTATTCGTCGATCTTTGGATAATCTTCCTGGAAACCCTCGGACACACGTGGGGTTTATCACCTTTGATTCTAGTATTCACTTTTACAATCTCAAGTCCACCCTGAAAGCTCCTCAGATGTTGGTAGTGTCTGATATTACTGATGTCATTATGCCCTCACCAGAAGATCTTTTGGTTAACCTTTCGGATAGTCGTGATATTGTGGAACAGCTACTGGACTCTCTGCCATCTATGTTTCAAGTACGTTGGGTCTGTCTAATGTGTAACCAATTATTTTTAAAGTTGTATTTGTCACTTTAAATATACTATGTGTGTGTGTGTCTTCATTAATGTTATTAGAATAATACTCAAATGATGAGCTGCACTGGCTCGGCTTTAAGTGCTGCTAAGCGAGTGATTCAGAATGTTGGTGGTAAACTGCTATTGTTCCAGACTGCGCTCCCCTCCATTGGGGAGGGTACTCTCAAGCCGAGAGAGAATCCTCGCTTATTGGGCACAGATAAAGAACATTTGTTGTTGAACCCTGAAGAATCGTGAGTCTTTTAGTGATGGATTATGTTTATATTGGTATTGGTTATTTCTTTAGTTATACATGTATTGATTTTCGCGTACTGCATGTAATATGCATCAACAGATGGTATAAAAACACTGCTGTGGAGTTCAGTCGCTTGCAAATATGTGTGGACACCTTCCTATTCTCTGGGCAGTATACCGATGTAGCTACTTTTTCAGTCCTCTCGAAATACACAGCTGGGACCACATATTACTACCCAGGCTTTTTTGGACCGAGAGATGGAGAGAAATTTGAAGCAGAGTTGGAACGATCTTTGACTAGAGCTAGTGCCTTCGAGGCAGTGATGCGAGTAAGGGCCACAAGGGGGCTAAGAATTCAAAATTTTTATGGAAATTTCTTCATTCGCGGGACTGATTTATTGGCATTGCCTAATTGTCATGCAGATAGTGTGTTTGCCATGGACTTTGCATACGATGAACCCAACCTCAGTACAACTGCAGTGACTGTACAAGCCGCACTTCTCTACACGAATTCCGCTGGGGAACGTCGTATTCGTGTCCATACTATGGTGATCCCTGTCACTCAGTCTCTATCAGATATGCTTTCATTAGCTGATATTGATTGTGCTGTTAACTTAGCGGCTAAGCAGGGCGTGGATACCTCTCTCAAGGGCGGTTTGGATGCATCTCGTACTCGTGTACATCAGAACTGTGTGGAGATACTCCGAGCTGCCAAGACTGGTGTGCAGCAGTCTCAAATGCCTGGGCAGTATGGAGCAGCTTATCAACAGCCCCAAGCACCTTCATCTGGCGGAGGAGGGGAGGTCCCTCTTTCCTTACAACTTCTTCCTTTGTATTCCATGTCTCTTCAGAAGAATTTGACTCTGAGAGGAGGTGCTGATGTCCGTACAGATGAGCGAGCCTTCTTTCAAAGTCTTATCTCTAATATGGACATCGAGGAAAGTAAAGTCTTTATCTATCCCCGTCTTTTCTCTATTCACGACATGCCTATGGATGCTGGTACTTCTTCTGACAATGCTGACGATGTGCCCACTGCAGGTGTGAACCGTGTTCGTCTTCCTGCTATCCTAAATCTGTCGCATGAAAGATTAACTACCGATGGCATGTTCCTGCTTGAAAATGGGTATGATTTGTTCTTGTGGATTGGGAGAAATGTAAACCCTGCTATTTTGGATACTCTCTTTGGCTTGAGTTCTCTCGAGAATGCCGATATGACTGGACTGAAGATCCTGTCTGAAAACAGCGATTTTTCTTCTCGCTTTAATTCCATTGTGGAAGCTCTACGTGATGAGCGCACTCGTTTCTTGCAGCTGCATTTCATTAGAGAGGGAGATGGGTATGCAGAGGCTTACTTCTCTAGATTTCTCGTGGAGGATAGGTGAGTTAGCAGACAAGAGTGTAGAGTGATTAATATATTACTATACTTGCGTGTTTACATTAACTACGATATATGTGCGTATAAACAGAGCCAATTTCAATGGAGGAACCTTTTCCTATGTAGAGTACCACTCATTCGTATCCAGACAGGTGTCAGGTATGCCGGGTTAAAAGGATAGTTACTAGTAGGAAGGGCGTGGTAGCCTAGGATAGCGAAGAAGTTTGCTGGCATACTAATGCGTTGTACACATGGGTGTAAAAGTGTCATGTAGCTACCACCACCAAGTATGTATACTATGTTGACGTAAAAGTCACGTAGTGAGTGGCAGATATTAGGATATATGATCATGTTTTGTTGCTTATCATATAACGCACAAGAGTAGTAGCTAACTTCTAGCATTTGTGAGAATTCGTTTGCTAGCTTATAAATTAATTATCACCAATAAGTCCTCCTCTTTTCGCCTTTTACGTGCATGCGTCGTTGAAGTACTTCTTCTTGTGGTTTTGGCATATGTGCATTCACGTTTCCACTGTTATGAAGGATGTGTCTAGCAGGTAGTTCATGCTGAAAAAAAAATGTTTCAAGGTAATATTTAATCGTTACTTGCTCTACTTCATAACTGTGACAAGATTAAAAAAGACAGAAAGAGGGTTGGCAGAGGCAAGCTCTACCTACTATATACCTTCCGGGCCACGAATAAATTTTAATTTATAACTGCCACTTATTATTTCTTATACTTGGAAGAATTAATAATTCCCAAATTATTATTTCTTATTTTATAATACTCCTTAAAACACATATTATATATTCGATTATTCTATAAATTCTATCATTCTATCTTTATATTTCCGTCAATCTTACTAAGTAATATTTGTTAGGATTTGAGACTATTTTTTCACGGTAATCATACCAACCTTAATAATACTTACTAATTAAAAATACTTATATCCTGCCAACTCAAACTCCTTAAAGATACAACGATATATTTTTCCTAAGCATTATTTAAAAATTAAAATTACTTCACGATTTGACAATATATATATTTATGAAATGGAATGTAAAAGATTTAAAAGAGATTTAAAAGAATTTGTTATTTTTAGCAGACATCATTGCAAAAATCTACTAGACGAAAGTAAGATTGACGAAGTGAAGGTATATTTAAAGCATTTTTGCTCTTAAGCTATCAAAATAAAAAACTTTTCTTCAATGGATATGGGTAATTTCTTCACGCTACTTCTTGATAATATCCCGATACCACGACATAATAGATCTGAAGATACCATCATGATAGATGGAGGACGTGTTTATGGTAGTTGTGGTGCACCCTACTTTGCTGAAAATGGAACAGTGGTCAGTTTGGGTGATGGACCGGAGCCATTTAGTTATTCAATGCGGTCGCATACGTCTAGTAGAAGCCACACAGCGTTCAATCAAGGTTACGTGCTTTGTTGATTAGCTGATTTTGTTGACTGGTACCATGCCAATGTCAAGCAGATATAAGTGTACTTCAAAATTACTGTTTCATTCAACATTAATCAGAAAATGCTGCAAAAAAGTTGCTGCTAGCTAACCTTTTTGTGAAGGGATGATGGGGCCAGAGACTTTTGATGGTGAAATCTGTCATATAGGCATGGTGAAGTCACAGTAGAGGTATACCCCATGTCCCACAGTCTCAATATTCCAATAGTTATTATATATATATCATCAAATCTTTAAGTCGTCTTTAGTTGGCAGGACGTACTTAATATGGTATGAGTTCTGCAATAAATGGGACCCAAATCCTTAAAAATATATTAATGTAAGATTGACGGAAATATGTAAATAGATTAATAGAATTTATAGAATGATAGAATTTATGTAATAAGTATTTTTAAGAAGTAAATAAAATAAGATATAGCTTCTCTTCTGTATTATTATAAAATAATGGGCACAAACTCTATATATTCCTCCATATCAACATCGCTAACTGGTATATACTTCAGAAAAGCCAGTACTTCTCTTGTTCTTTGACACACCTCTGTTTTATGTTTTTCCTCACTATAAGCTTCATGATTTTCATCCAGCATCTCTTCCAGGCGACTATCGCTCACACGATACAAAGATAAAACTTTTGTACTATGACTCAAGTCTACTTTGATTTTCAAGTATTTCCGGCCAATCCAATCGAAAAGAGCTAAAGTCTGACACATATGACGATAACAATTATTTGCTTCCTTGTATTGACCCTTGGCAAATTGACGGAAAGCTTTCTCAACAGTTTTGACTGTCCGCTGCCGTAGATTATCATACGCCTGAACAAGTAACATACACACATACATACCAACAAGTTTATTAAAAGAAGTTAAATCGAGACCTTTCGACATGTAAATATAATCAACACTCACATACATTATACATACACACCTTTCGTGGATTGTGAATAATCTTATGTGTCTCTTTATTGGTGTCTAATTCATTTAGGCCTAATCGACGCACCATATCCGCTACATCCAAAAAGTTCTCATCTAAGGAATGCTTCACAGGCGGTACAACTTTATACGTCAAGAATTTCTTCTCAAAAACCACTCTTTTTTTCTCATAAGGAATCTTTACATTAAATATTCTCATTTGTTGTTTAATCAAGCGATTCATTTGTTCACTCTTTATCTCAAGTTCTTCTCTATGTTTTTCATCGCGCACCATTTCAAGTGGAGTTTGACCATATTTACTGACTTCTTGTGGTCTTGCTCCACGAATAAGCAATGCCATGGCACATTCTTTATGTCCTCTAAAACACGCATAATGCAAGGGGGTGAAGCCGTTCTATGATGATAAGTAATAACGCAACAGAGTGCGTAATTTAGTTCTTCGGGTTTTCTCTCACATACACACACTACCATACACATACCTTATCCACATCATGTATGCCCTGGTCTTCCATGAGAAACTGCTTCATCTCGGTTGTTTGTTTTGATTCCACTAACAGACGATCATTTGGTCGTTGCATAGATGGAAATCTTAGGTGTTTTACCAAGGGGTCTGTAGGGTTGAAGTAGATGGCTTGTTGTAGGATAAACACTGCCACTTCTGTAAAGCCATCATTACAAGCAAAATGTAAGGGCGTCTGACCCCAAATAGTTCGAGATCCAACATCAGCTCGCCATTCCAGCAATTCTTTTATAACGTCAAGATGATTGAATGCCGCTGCTAAATGTAGAGGACGCTTGCCGAACTTATCAGTTGCCTCAATATCAGCACCTTAGGATAACAATGACAAAAATATGATGTTGGTAAAAGTAGTAGGTATGCAAACTTAAAGCAGAAAACATATGAATCAATCATACCTCTTTCCAACAATGCACAGGTAAGATCTTTGTGACCATCCTTGCAGGTGATGTGTAGGGCTGTTAAGGAATACTGATCAAATGCATTAGGATCAGCGCCCAAATCAAGTAAGATATTTAACAACTCATAATTTCCAGCTTGTGCAGCAAAATGAAGCGGTGTGCGTAAAATGTTATCAGTCGCGTGAAGTTTTGCTCCTTTCTTAATAAGCTTTATCACAAGATTTACATGGCCAAACTGACACGCCACATGTAAAGGCGTCACCCCCAACTCACCTCTCGATTCCAACCCTACTCCTTGACGTAACAACCAGCTTACAATCTCCCAATGCCCCCCCTCACATGCAGCATGCAATGGAGTCAATCCCCAGTTATCGTGACACTCTATACGCACCCCTGGCTGCTGCATGAGTGGTTTAATTAATCGGTCGTGCCCTAACCTGCAGCAATAATGAAGAGGGGTCTCGCCATAACTATCTCTCTCAGTGGGATTTGCTCCCTTACTGAGCACTTCACGCAGATATTTACTATTGTTTTCTGCGCAAGCTTTGTGTAAATCGCTCACTCGGGTACGGTAGTAGTGAGGTACTCCTGGCGCTCGATGCAAAACGTCATCAGGGACTTTCTCACTGCGATTATTCGAAGCCAAAAACATGGGAAATACACCATGTTTATCCGATCTTTCACCTCTGGCACCCCAGGTAAGCAATGCATGTACAGAATCAAATTGTCGATTCATGCATGCTACATGCAATGGAGTATGGCCATTGTTATCAGTTAAATCGACTGTTACTCCAAACAGAAGTAAATGGGTAATTATGGATCCGAATCCTTCTAAACAACATAGATGAAGAGCACTTGTTCCCTTGAAATCACACGCCTCGACATTGGCCCCTTTCTCTACCAACGTTATCACAACCTCCGCATGCCCGTTAATCGTAGCATAATGCAGCGGTGTCCTTCCTTCGTTATCCTGAATCTCTGTTCTACACTTAGCCTCAATGAGCGCAACAACCGCGTCTGGGTGATTAAACAAACAACACTTATGCAAAGCTGATTTTCCACGTGTGTCACAGGCGTTAGGGTTGGCACCCATTGTTTCCACAAGCATATGAATGTTTTCAGAGTGACCCTTTTCTGCACTATGGTCAAGTGCCGCGTTACCATACTAAATATAATATTACCATAAATACAAATAATAAATTAATTATATACTAGACATATAGATACATACACATGGACTCCTCATCGTGTTTATTCAACTTACATAGTCTACTAGATGGACATCTGCTCCCATATCATGCATGATGTGAAGTACTTCTGGCTGGGACGTATATGATGCAACATGCAAGGGGGTCTTCCCGTCCTACCAATAACAGCCAATCACAATATATAATGCAACCAAGGTGACACTTTATTAGCTTTTAAACAGACTGATATCAAGAAGCGAATACTACACGGCGCTAATAATTATCTGTCTATATAGCTATATATATGACTGCACTTTACAATACTGACATTATCTCTCTTATTTATGTCTGATCTTTTGTGTAACAAGACATGGGCGCAGTCCATGTGGCCATTCGCACAGGCATAATGCATTGGGGCCCAGCCTTTCTAATTACTCCCCATAAATGAGTGAATGAACACGTAAGTGAGGCATAATTAATATTGTAGTAATACCACTGACAAGTGTCATCATTGTAATATCATGTGTCAACCCTTTTCTTACCTTGCACTGGGGTTCCCCATCGTTGTACCATTTTAGCAGTTCAGTCACGAGTATGACATGACCCCCGGCACAAGCCATATGCAGAGGTTGTAAACCATTCTAAAATAAGTCATTTTCGTGACAACGTTAATGAAATAACCACTCATATGATCAAATAACTCGTCAATGGAAATATGACACATGGTATTACAAAATTTATTAAACCTAAGGTTGAGTATAACATGTAGAGTAGATTTGGATTTAACTTACCTTGTCTATGACTTCAGTATTAATGCCTGGTTGTTTCAAAAGAAATATGAACATATCTTCCTTCCCATCTCTGGAAGCCAAGTGCAAAGGTGTGCGTCCCATCTAAAATGTCAACAAGCAAGATACCATGGGGGACAAACAAGATAACATGGGAGATTATTAACACGCATTTGAGTTCATTTTTCTTTTCGGCCATGACACTATACTACTACTCACTTCATCAAGTTCATTCACATCACTTCCCAATTTTAATAGAGCCGTCGCCGCTGTACGATCGTCAGCAGCACACACTTGATGGAAACTCTCATAAAACAAACTGTGTTCTACTCCGACCGTCTTTTCATGTGACTCATGTGCATTTCTTAGACCGAGGGGGTCAAGATTTTTGGCTCCAAGACCCCCATTTCCCATCTAGACAACTACACCTTGTTTTAAATATTTCACAAAGCTGTATTTTAGCTAATTTTCCAAACAATTGATATTGAAAAAAAATCTGAAAAAATATCAGCGGTACAACCACCTCAATTACGATTCTTTAAAATCAGCTTTTCTAACGAAGAAAAACAGTTTCAAACACATCTGCAGCACTAGTACAGTACAGATTTTTCGGTTTCAAGTAGTTACGAAATGTCATCAATTCAGTAGTTGGTAGGGGCAGTAGGTAGGAGTAGTCCATGACTAGTTTTGATAGTGAATTATTTAAAAAATTTAAGTTACTAAACCCGCAAGGCCTCCCCTCATGTCAGGCAGTCATTAATTGTACACGAGCACACAATTCAGATGTAGTACTAATAGCCACATCTGATTGTAAATTGACTGCATTTCGTATGAAAGAAGATACATTTAAAAAATTTGAAGACATTGCTAAATATAGAAGTTGGGTGGTGAAATGTGAAATTTCTATGGATAATACATATGTGGTGGTTCTGGTGGAGAAAAAGATTTGTGTATATAATATGAAGAAACGATTTGTCTTGGTAACAGAGTTTCGACCTCATATGTCTATATTTAATGACATTTCATGGTCCAAGAATAAGAGCGTATTACCTGAGAAACAACTACTGGCTACCTGCGGCAAAGATGGGACAATTCGGGTATGGCGTGCGAAAGACCTCATCGAGAGGAAACTTAAAGATATAGAGAACGATAATACGCCTTATTTGCAACTTGGAGTATATCAAGACCCACATGCATTCTTTCGTGCATCAGCATTAGAGGACCCTGGCCATCTGGAAAGTGTAGTATGTATTGCATTTGATAAAACGGACGAGTTCATACTATCAGGGGGTGTGGACTATCGAATCATTATGTGGAGTATACTTAAAGGTGGCACGTATGTGCGTGACTATGAAGGTGGGACGTAGTTACTTGAACGTGATTATGGATATAGCAGTCTCACATGAAATTTGGTACTTTATGTTGTCATTATTACGAGGCACTGATTTGGTTTGCTGTGTAGGTCATTTGGGGGTAGTCATGAGTGTATGCTGGACTTTCTCCGGAGAAAGATTCGCGTCTGTAGGGGCCGACAAGAAAGTTCTACTATGGAGTCCCTCTCAATCAAGCCCCCTTATGTGGCTTGATGGCCACAATGATGTTGTGGAGAATTGCATTTTTATTAGTAAGGATTACCTGATAACTTCTGGAAGAGATAAGCATTTCTTTGTGTGGGATACCGCGGCTATGGATGTTGTGACTGACCCTTTTAGTAGTATTTTGGATAAGAGGGTGAGTTAGGCGAAGTGGGTGAATGCAAATATCTGAGTGCATATGTATCTGAGTTAGATTATATACATATGAATTATGTGATACATTTCTCTGTTTCACATTCTGTTAAATGTTGTCATTTTATTTGTATTTACTCATTGATACCTCCTTCAGTGCACAATAATACTTTGTCTCACATCGAATTTGATTTGATTCGTAATCTCGTGTTTGCATTTCTGTTTTATCTTGTCCTGTGGCTCATGTGTTATGTTTTGTATGCTAGAATCGTGCGTATGCCTTGAAGCAAAAAACTGGAACTAAAGGATGGGTGAATAATCTTGTGATAGATGAGCAAGGAGATCATATATGTCTAGTGACTTCCCAACTGCTTAATTCATTTGTAGTGTTCAAGTCTGAGTTTTATGATTATGACTGGTAAGCAGAGGGTGCATATGTCAATGAGTATATATAATGTATTACATATAATACTTGAAAAACCATATGTGTATTTTCGTTCTATTGTGATTCTGTTTAGTGTATAGTGTTGTGAATAGTTTTGAGCTGCTGTTCTTGTATTTTATCAACTTCATTGTTTTAGTATAACCAATTTAATACCTACTTTACATATGTGTATGTATGTGTTTAGGTTTAGGCTGACCTGGTATGAGAAATTAAAACGACGAGCTACAAGTACTGTTATGAATACTGCTGTAGGACGACGTGTGTCCCTGATGGTTACGCGAAAGACGGTAGGTATTCGACGGGCAGATTCAAAGAACTTTGGACGACAGATCTCATGGAGTTGGAATAACAATATGGTAAAAGAAGAAGAGACAAAAATCAAAGCAAAAGTGGTAGTGACCTCAGATCTTAGGCAAGTTAGCCGAGGGTATTCCAGAGGGATGTCACGTGAAGTTATCAGGGAGAGTGCTCTTGGTCGAGGTATATCTCGTGGTATCTCGAGGGGTTTCTCAAGAGGGCTATCTACAGATAGTATATTTGATCCATCTGGGTATAATGATGTGCACGAGCTGCCACCTGTTAGTGAAGAAGAGAAACATGCTGATCATATGAAAGCTTCTGTCGTGCATAATGTACCATCTAAACAACAAGTAGGCGAGCGGCCGGGCACACAATATCACGCCTGGAGTGGTAAAATATTTAGTAGTCGAGATAATATTGAAGTAGGTGAGAGTGATGAAGAGTCAAGTGAGAAGGGGTCAATGAAGCGTGGTTTCAGTAGGGGGGGAAGCTTTGCAGATTGGCTCTTCAAAAAACAACCATCCAAAGTGATTCCGATTGCAACTAGTACTGCTTGATTTTTAAATTTTTTACTTCTTCGAAGATATAATACACAGTTTACAATAATCAGCTATGTCAAGTAGCTATGTAGCGGCAAAGTATATATATAATAAGTATTCATAGTATCAGTTGTTTCATATGGTAATGGTTCTTAGGAACATAAGTATAGTTTCAAGCGTCTACTTCGTATTTGTCGTTAATTTGTAATTGTTCGTAAATTGTCTATATAGCTCTTTTGTACTGATTGAGGTAGCTATCAGGGTCATTTAAATTTTGGAGTCGTAAGACATACAAGATGTTTACTTTTAGGCACTATAGTGATTAATTAAAATACCATTTCATTAAATTTGCCTAAATGATTTTATTGGATAATGGCATAATCCAGGAGGGTTAAAGCTTGTGTAAATAATCAATTCTTATTAAAGAAAAGAAAAATGTTGTTGCTTTCTCTTAATCGACTTTTCTTTTTATCACTTTCTCAAGTGTTAAAGCATTATGACT
>JACKZZ010010673.1_pt1:0-10000 | contig 11029 bp, 13 predicted proteins | sample 8027871 | NCBI WGS metagenome assembly JACKZZ01 (sample SAMN15724774, study PRJNA655200) | protist metagenome | isolation source: fluorescence activated cell sorting (FACS) single amplified genomes of... | place: USA: West Boothbay Harbor, Gulf of Maine | collected 2000-07-19
TTAACCGCAAGTTTGTTCAAAGTGAAAATCAATATATGCTTTTTCATCATGGAAATATGAATCTAGAAAATTCAGGAAATGAATCTTCCAATGTAATGAATCTAAAATCCAATACATTAAATCAAAGCACATTAATGAATGATCTGCATCATGGTAATTTTAATAAATCTAAGTTTAATCATCGTCACCCTCATAATAAGTTCAACGGAGAAGAAATGGAATCCAAAGAAAGTATCATTAAAGATTTATCCTATGAACAAGAAATGAAGCGACTAAAAGAGCCGTTATTAGATTCTACGATGAAAAACTTTAGTGATCATTATAGATTTAAAACTGTGGATCTTGATGAGTATACATTTTGTACTTCTCTCATCAACTCTTGTAATAATGTTGATAATTCATTCACATCTAATTCATATATCAAGACAGATGGAGTGAAATTATTACTACCAATCATTATACGCGCCAATGGTTGTACTACGGATACTACCATCACTACGAACATCCATACAGATGATGCGTATTATAACAGTGGTTGTACCTATGAAATATCAGCATCGCCACTGATACTAGTTGAAACCCCGCTCATTACCATGCCTAGCCAATGTGTGTATGCATTGAAAGAATTAGATTCGCGATACCCACAATTCAATTTGCTACACACTTTGAAAACTGAATCCTATGTGATTGTACACAAACAATTAATTAATAATCATAAACATCATAATAAACACGATAGTATACACGATACATTTATATTATCACCAACTCCTTGGGTAATGTCTAAACCATATACGAATAATAATACCAATGGTACTAATACTAATGATAATAATACCAATGATAATGCGAACGACAAACTTGTATTTTGTGGTATTGTGAATTCACATGGAATACAAATTTTAAGTGGTGATTTATCCAAAGAAAATAGTATGTTTGTTCAAGAGATTGATAATGATAATAATAATAACAAGTTTAATAATTATGGAAATGTAATGTTCAAGATTGATGGATATCAAAATTGGGTTTCTTTCATATCTGTATCTATATCTGTTCAATCGAAATCATTGGTATATATACATCATATTATACCTATACACCAACAATTATCTTTTGAAATAAACAGTGTAATGAAAGAATTACACAGAGAATTTACTCATAATCAGTTGAATCAGTTGAATCAGTTGAATAATAATACCTCCTCCAAAGTACAAGCTCTATTCTTATCTACATTAGTAAATACATTAGTAAATAGAATTAATCCAATATATACGTTTAGAGATGCTCTGGGGGTATTGGCAGGCATGATGATGATGACACATAAGATGTACGCAACAACCACTACTAGTACTACTAGTACTACTACCACTACTACTACTACTACTACTACTACATCAACAACAACATCAACAGCAACTGACTTCGTTAATAATAATAATAATAATAATAATAATAATTTAGTTTATAATAATAATGTATTGCATCGGGTAATATATTCCTCAGTCTCTTTAAAATTATTTTATCTAGAAGCAAAACATTTAAATGTGTTATATGACGATGGTGATACTAATGGTAATACCAATGGTAATACTAATACGAGCTTCAAGTACAATAAGATTCATAATATTTTAAAAGGTGAAAATATTCATGGGTTATTGAATTACACAATGCATGAAATAAACAAATTGGTAAATGCATACAAATTGTTATTGATAATATTATTAAACTTATTATTCACTCGAACACACACCAAACACATGTACACACACATACACACACATTTATATATACATATACATATATAGTCCGATGCGAATGATGATAGCTTTGCAACTGATATCAAAACATTTGTACAAAATAAAGGTGAACTAATACATATACCTGTTGTCCTGTCGTCATCATCATCATTAAATGTCAATAATGAGTATAATACAAACAATACCAATACTAATAATAACAAGTCCAATACTAGTGCTACTACTACTACTACTACTAGTAAATCTCAGACTCAAAATCAATTCAAATGTGAAATCACAAATGAAGATGTTTTTATACCCGTAGGGAACAGTAATGGTGATATGCGGGCTCAAGTATGTGTATGTGTATGTGTGTGTATGTGTGTGTATGTGTATATATATATATGTGTGTGTGTATGTATGTGTATGTATATATGTATAAAGAAATATTCACATACCTCCTATCAAAGTGTCCACAAATTGGATTAGCTGCAGCAATGACCGTCGTTCGTGCTAGCATATTAAATAGATATACATAGATATAGATACATATATACATACAACCACATAGATAGATAGATACATAGATATAGATAGATAGATATACATAGATACATAGATAGATAGATACATAGATACATAGATAGATATAGATAGATAGATATACATACATAGATACATAGATAGATAGATAGATAGATACATACATACATACATAGATAGATATATAGATAGGTAGATAGATACATACATACAGATATACATAGATACATACATACATACATAGACACATACATACATAGAGATACACACGTACCAGGCAATGTGATGGCTATCCCAGCTTTTGCTAAAGATACACTCTGCTGTTCCATTGCTTCTAATAGTGCATGCTGTTCTACCCCCATTTTATCAAACTCATCAATACAACATGTACCCTGTACAGTATATAATATATACCAAGGATGGGTATACAACACATCTACACACACATCTACACATCTACACATCTATATACATACCTTATCACCAAGTACCATTGCCCCTGCTTCTAAAGCCTGGTCACCTGTTAATTTATCTCTAACCATTGTCACAGTTAATCCTATACATATTAGTTCGTTAGTTCGTTAGATAGTTAGATAGATAGATAGATAGTTAGATAGATAGATAGTTAGATAGTTAGAGATAGAGATAGAAAGAGAGAAATAGAGAGATTATATATATATATATATATATGAGTGTATATACATTGATGCACACATACATACATATATGTATAAATTACCTGTTGTTGAAGTGGTACCTCCAGTAACATAAACACCACGAGGACACACAGAACAAACAGCTTTTAATAACTATACACACATATATATATATACATGTCGATATGAATACACACACACATATATATACACAGCCACACACATACACGCACACACATACACACATATATGTCTATTTATATATCTCTCTCTCTCTATATATATATATATATATGAGAATTCAAATCAACATACTTGACTTTTTCCTAATCCAGGATCTCCAACCATTAATAAATGTGAGTCACCTCTTACCGATATATCATTACTATTACTACTATCATTACTATAACTACTATCATTCGTATTAGAAGTACTGTTAGTGTTGTTGTTGTTGTTGTTGTTGTTCGTTCCACCAAATAAGCTTAATACTAAGCCAGCCTTCACCAAATGATTGCCAATTATACTTGGACATAAAGATGCAACCAATGTTTTGAAGATTTTATCCGAACCTAGTACTGCGAATCATCATTGTCATTGTCATTGTTATCGTTGTTATTGTCATTGTTATTGTCATTGTCATTGTTATTGTTGTTGTTATTGTCATTGTCATTGTTATCGTTGTTGTCATTGTCATTGTCATTGTTGTCATTGTTATTGTTATCGTTGTTGTTATTGTTATTGTTATTGTTGTTGTTATTGTCATTGTTATCGTTGTTGTCATTGTCATTGTCATTGTCATTGTTGTTGTTATTGTTATTGTTATTGTTATTGTTATTGTCATTGTTATTATGATTGTTATTGTCATTGTTATTGTCATTGTTGTTGTTGTGATGGTCATACAATGATGGTCATACAATGATGAATGAGTTTATTGATGTATATGTATCATTACATTACAATGACAATACAAAACAATAATATACAATGTAATACAATACAATACAATACATAGTGGTTACCTGCTATTTCATTGATCGCCTTCATATCTCGTGTTGTAAATTGTACGATATCAAGTTTTTCTATATCATTAAATCCAATTTTTTGTTGCTCTTTAAGTCGACCATTTCCGCTTCCTCTGCACATTGATAAATGTATCAGTGTGTGTGTATCCATGTGTGTAAATGTAAATGTATCAATGTGTGTGTGTGTGTGTGTGTGCAATGAACGTACCTACAAACGATGCTATTCCCTAATATATATAATAAATACAAGCTTTTTCTTGGATTATATCTAGATTTCCGACCACCAAGTCTATCAGACATACATACACACATTTGTACATATACACAGATATATATATATATACATACATTTGTACATATATACACATATACATGCATACATATGAGATGTACATAGATGTGTATACATGTGTTACATGTGTAAATAGGTTTATTTATTTGTTCATTTATTTATTTTATATATATATATGTGTGTGTGTGTGTGTGTATATATACATGTATACCTACTTTGCCTCGGCATTCACTGAATGTACAATACCATTGATACATACAAGATCCCCTGGACACACTCTATCGACCAAATCTTCAGTCAATTCGACATCCACTATATAGATATATATAGATATATATATATAGATAGATGTGTGTGTGTGTGTAGATGATAGATATATATGAAATTATGATTATATAGATATATATAGATAGATGTGTGTGTGTGTGTATGTATATGTGATTCAACGCACCACTTCTGGGAGTTCTACCAGGATCTAACCTATTATCGTCATCCGTTTCTTGCACTCTATACATATACACACAAAGATATACACGCACACACATATATATATAAATATGTACATACAATGAACAATTATACAATTATATATACATATTTGTGTGTGTGTGTATATATAAAAAAGTTAATTTGTGAATACATATACATACATACATATACATATATATATAAACATGTAATACTTGATCATTTGCAAATCAATTGTTTCCGCAGTCTCGTATATAGGTTGGAAATGTCTGGATTTACATTTATTTCCTTTATTGATGCAAGAAGTAGGGGGGTCGTAATTACCATGTGAAAATCTCTTTGTCATGTATTCTCCACAGGTTGTGCATTCAAAGTCCATGGACAAAACCATTAGATTCACCTTGCTTACTCTCACAACTATCCCTTTGATTGAGATGAACTGTGAGATTAGATTTGATTTTATATCTTTAATCATTGTTGTAGGTTCAAATCCATGTAAACGAAAATTATATTTCTTAATTGCTGGATGTCTATGTCTATGTTGATGACTATTGTTATTGTTATGCATATCATTGTAATCTTGTGATTGTGTTGAAACGTTTTGACTATTTATATATGGATTGTTGTTATTGTAATTGCTATTTCTATTGCTATTTCTATTGCTATTGCTATTGTTATTGTTATTGCTATTTCTATTGCTATTGCTATTGCTATTGTTATTGTTATTGTTATTTAAATGATTGAAATAAGGGGACTGGAGGCACAAAGCGGCGCTAAAACAACTTAGCACTTCATTTGGATGATGTATGATTCCTTTCTGAAGCTCATTCACACATTTGCACGTTCTTAATAAAGATTTAAAATCTACATACATGGATATATCTGTAGCCCAATCGATTGTATTGATAAATTGCTTTCCTCCATTTGTTAATGATGTGTCTTTAAAGTATGTATAGATATCATAAATAACCTTCACTTTAGGAGAGTTTGGATCGAAATCTTCATCATCTAATGGAAAGTATACACTCCAAATTTGTTTCAGTCTTTTATGATATAGAGAGCTGTTATTATTGCTCATGATATATGAATGGATAGATGTGTGTAAAATCAATTTGTAACTATAACTGAAGATTATATTATATTATTTAGGTTAAAAATGATATAACGGTGCCAACCGATTGAGATTAAAAATGTTTAGAATGAAAAGATTTCATTGACACATTAAAGTATATTTGTATTTTAAATTAAAATACTTCTTGATCCTTTGAAAAAGATGAATGAGGTGAAAACAATAATATTCATTAAATGAATATGAAAAAATATAACTTGAATTATGTATAAAGTATTATATGTTGATTGATATACAAATATGTAAATCAAATAAAAGATTCCTTACTTTTATTTATTCTTTTGTGTAAATTGATATAAAGATCAACGATGCAATTAAAATGATGGATTCTGGAAGTCATGTCAAAGGGATTATATTATTTAGGGAATGCTTTATGAATTATGGAATGAAGATAGCCAATAATAGCTCTGAATTAGAAATAATCAAAAATGCCATTATGAAATTAATACAAGCAATTAAATATGAATTAACAGATGAACAATATAAATCTATGTTATTATCTTCGTCGGATAATAGTTCATCTCAAAAGCAAATCCATCCATGCTATACTCCAGTAAGAATTATAAATCATTAAATATTTCATTTTTAAATTATAATAAGGTACTATTTTTTCAATTTTGTATTTATGAAAATATATATTCATGTAGAGAAATAGATTTGAGGAAATGGCATTGCTCATGTTATTCGCACAAAATATGTCTTTAGATACTAATCAAGAACTTTCTGCCTTATACCTGTCACGTGGGTGTAATGAATTAGCTGTTCATGAGATGGAAAAATCAATAGTGAAACACTTTCAAAGTTCACTCACTTGGTGGTCATTAGCTCTTACTTGTATCCATGCAAAGGATTTCTCACGTGCATTATTAGCCTTAAAAGAAAGTGATTATTATTTACAATGTGAAATAACGAATAAAGAAAAGTCAGTGAAGAAGGATATAAAGGAAGATGAAACATTAAATTCTTCATCATTTTTGTCCATTCCAACACAGAAAGATCAATTTGTATTGTCGCGTAACCTGGTTCTTTTAATGGCGTCTAAAGTGTGTTTAAAACATACAAATCAATATATTGATGGTATCAGATATGCACAAGTTGCGGTTGATGTAGCGATTGGTGGATTTGAAAAGATCCAAGCCTTAACTATGATTGGTATTGGATATATTTCATATTTCAGAAGGTCTCAAACATCATCTGAACGAGAGGATTGTTTACATAAAGCTATGGATCATTTATTACATGCTTTGAAAATATTTAATGGTGATGGTGAAAGGGGTGGTGGTGACATTGATGATAGTATTCGTAGTAGAATGAATGATTATGATTGCAAACGTATCTATTATCATTTAGCTTTGGTTTATGCGGAGATGAGAGATATTGATAAAGCTATTGAGTATACACGTTCTATTCTTTCTCTAGACGGGTTCCACACTCCAGGATGGAATCTATTGGCCTTATTAATAACATCAAATAAACAATATAACAAGGCATTAGATATTGTTAACCATGGATTGAATGATTCTCCAAATGATGTACAATTGTTATTAACCAAAGCAAGTATTGAAAAAATATTATTTGTAGCATCTTGGACTGACTTATTGGGTAAAACGGAAATGAATCATGATAATGTATCTATGAAATCAAATGATATAAATAACAATCATCTTCATCATCATCATCATGCTCATGTTGAGAATAGTTATTTTGAATTATTTAATCGATCAAAATACAATGCTGTTTCAACTTATCAAAAAATCATTGAAATATTTAATGAAAATAAGGAAACAATTATATCATCATCATCAATAGAGGGGTAATTCATATATTCTATAAACATTTATATGTGTTATATTCCTCTTAATATTTCAACTCATTTGAATTCAACTTTTTTTTAATATCATATACCAAATGAAAAAAATAAACATTCATTAGATTACAATGGAAAGAAAAAAAGAAAAATATAGATATTGACAATGATAGTGGAGCTAAAATGAATAATAATGATAACTATGATGATGATGATTCTACTTTATACAAAGCAAATGATGAAGTAGATTATGATTTTTTTCGCATCAGAGTGTTTACTTATTGTAATTATGCCGAGCTTTTATATTCAAGCATACCTATATCACAACAACAACAAAAACAAAAACAAAAACAACCATCGTTATTGTCACCAAATACTCACAAGGATGATGGCACTACTACCACTACTACTACTACTACTATTAATATTAATATTAATATTAATAATAATAATAATACTAGTGGTGGTGGTGGTGGTGGTGCAATAACATCACCAATGAAGAGTATGAATAATAACGGTAACAATGAGTTGACCAATGGAAAAGGAGTGCAAGTAGACGGATTTCCTCATATACCTCTCTCTATTTCTAGAAAGAATTTTGAAACTTCATTTACTTACATCATCGAAGCTAAATCTTATGCTAGCGCATCGAATATCCCTTCATTACTAGCACATGTGGCGTATCATATCGGAATGTGGCATTATATGCAAGAACATTATGAAGAGGCGAAAACTCAATTCTATACCGCTTTAGCATATGATGATAATCATGTTTTAACTCTAGTTCAACTGGGTAAATTATATCATTTGATGGGTACATCTTTTCCACAACAATCAACATCATCATTGTCATCAAATAAAGAAGAAGTGAAAGATGGAAGATGTTTTATCAATACAGCAACCACGCAAGAAAAACATATGAATATGGAGAGAAGACGGTATTTTGACAAAGCATATGGATATTTGCAAAATGCAATCCGTATTAATAATATGACGACTAGTGCATGGTATTATCGGGGTATGGTTCTTCAAGATCTACATTTACCTTCTAGTAATGCCGCGAATTCGTTATTAAAACATTTAGAGCTAGATTCAACGAGTCCATGTAGAGATTTCGAAGAAATATCTCTTCTTATTTGATATGTTGATGAAAATAATATATGATACCAAGCTTATGTGATATATATATATATATAAACGAGAGAGAAATTGAAATATATGTGATACTAATCTTATGAATTTTATTTGTAGTACAACTAAATACACTATCTGTTTTATTTATTTTTATATATGGATGAAATATTTCATTGAACCATAAAACACATACATGTGTGTGTGTGTGTGTCTATCTATGTCTCTCTGTGTGTCTATATCTATGTCTATATATCTGTCTCTGTGTGTGTTATATGATATGAGAGAGTAAATAGGTTTGCATCCAATCGATTTCATTTTCCCATGCTTTCTTTAGTCTTGTGTTTAATGTATGAACACATGTTTCACCGTTATTAAATGTGATTACTAATCTAGGAGTATAGCTCTTTTGAAAACTTGTTGGTTCAGATAGTGCAAAAGAATGTACATTGTTTATATATTCATCATTCATATTCTTATCATTGTTATATCTTTCAACATAGATAGCTCTGTCTGTGTCTTCTTTTAAATCGAACACATAAAAATTATCTTGAGAATCTAAAACATAAAATACACTTGGTCTATACATAAAAAAATAATAATGAAAATGAAACATGGTATACATACTTAAAATAAAAATCAAATAATAATAAATATGTTTATCAACACATACTTACCTGGATAAAGACCATTTAATTTGTTTTACTGATTTATTCTCATTTGATTGTATTTCATCCTCATTGCTATCATGTAAATAATATCTTGCAATTGGGGTAGTTATAGAACAGTGATATAAAGATAATACACCCATCATATTACCACAAATAAAATACCCACTCACATCATCAACAACACCAACACCAGTATTAGAAGTAGTATTAGTAGAAGTGTTAGTAGTTGTGTGATTATGAAACACAAATGGAGAGACATCAATACATGTGTTAAATGTATGTACATGATTAGAAATACAACTACTATAGTAATTATCTTTTGTACTCATTGTGTTGATTCTTTGAATAGTCTCATATTGTTTCGGGCCAATCGGTTTCCCATATCGAACTCGCTGAATGATATTTCCATTCGATTTATTTGTAATGAATATAAATCTAGTTTTATCATTTGGATAAGCAACAACATCCAACACATTTGGACCAAATTGACTAGTAGATGATGATGATGTTATCATAGAAACTTTATCAAATCGATTCGAGGTATT
>JACKZZ010013651.1_pt1 | contig 11024 bp, 8 predicted proteins | sample 8027871 | NCBI WGS metagenome assembly JACKZZ01 (sample SAMN15724774, study PRJNA655200) | protist metagenome | isolation source: fluorescence activated cell sorting (FACS) single amplified genomes of... | place: USA: West Boothbay Harbor, Gulf of Maine | collected 2000-07-19
CTTGTGGCTTGACGGATGATGAAAAATTGAAGTTAGGGTCCCAGATTTACAAGTGCGACGAAATGAGACACCCTAGTATGCTCCCACTCGTGCGGCGCTCGCGCGTGGCAGATATTACTGTTGCCGCTGCCGTACAAGCGCAACAGCCTGCGCAGAGCTTGCGCTTCAACATTTGCTCTGATCCTTTGGCGCCATTTATGCCTGACAATACTGCCAAGCTTCTCAAAGAAGCATCCAAAGACATGAATTGTTAGGTCTCATTTCTTGTCGTTCTTCTCTTTAGCGCCATATCTGGTCAAATCCAATCAGATTGGATCAGTTCAGATCAGATCAAATCAGATCAGATCAAATTCGTCAGTAGTCGTAGATATCTTAGTTTTGCATTTCCAAAAAGATCATTTATTGCGATAGAAAAGTTTCGTCCAAATTAAGCCGGAGCAATCCACATTGTAGCCAGTCTCGCAAGGAGAATCATCATGAGATAGGCGTAAATTCGCAACATTTTGACTCCAAAGTTGCCATTTAATTTGTATCCGAATAGTGGCACGTACATGTCGAATTCAGGCGATTTCATAGACTCGATTAATGAATTGACATTTTGATCCACAAGCGCATTGTCAACTTTGGCGCGGCGCATGGTTAACAACGCAGCACTGATGTCATCTGCTGCGACGTAAGATACTTGAATGTTCTGGAAACAATAGAAAACCCAAATACACATGGCAATTGTGACGCAAAATGTCACTAGAAGATGAATCAACGTCTCTCCTGTTATGGCATCCATGAGCACAAATACGCTTGTGAGCGGAATGGCGGAGCATCCGATCAAGGTTAGCAGCATGAACTGAAAAGTCATCGTCTCTCGGAGTGCAAACGTCCGACACAATTTTAGCAGTGAGAGAATATGGTACCTTGAGGTAGCAAATGGTTTGAGGTCGAGGACTAGATCCTTGATTTGTGTACGAAACATCATATCCACCATGCGTGATTTTAATGTAATCCTTGTTAGCGTGACATTCCCGGTTGCTACCACAAAGAAAAGCGAGAATAAACTAATGCATGTCTCTAAAGCGGTCAGGGTCCAATCATGAGCAAAATTAAGTAGCAACGTAATACCTATGGTCACTAGTATTACTGAGCGGAGCGAATACGAGCATAGTCTGTCTACTACATATTGGACGTACTCTTTGTCATCTGCATTTCGAACGCATAGCGGCATGGCCTTTGCGAGTGACGAGTCTTCAATAGGTCTTAGAAATTCCTTGGCAGTAGCCAAGCGCACGCAAACCATTGTGAGCGTGAACCATGCTACGGCTAAAGTTGTAATTTTTTCTCCTAAAGTTTCTGCTTGGGAAGAGCGCCAGCAACTAAGAGCAAAATGGGTGAGCTGGACAATGATTGCAAAAGTAGGGTAAGCTGCGTGCAAAACGAATCGCTTGGCCTTTTTGGAAACAGGGGCATTCCCTTTGAGAGGAAGAAGAGTCATAGGGATGGCGTATAAGACGTATACTTTCAGCAGTGGTTTAATAACTGACAGCAATTTGAGCAAGCTATCATCGATTGGGTCCAGCGTATCATTATCTATGCCACAGACATGCTTCAAGTACTCTGACTGCGTCAGCTCACTCACTTTAAGCCGTTTTTTTCGAAGAATTGACATCTTGTCGAAAAAGAGTCTTGCATTACAAGCCTCAGAGAAACTTGCATAGCGCACCACCCAGTTTTTATCGGCACAGTGAATGATGTCGACCGTTTTGCCTGAACGTCTTAAAAAAATCTCTTGATCATCCTTAGACCAGCGGGGATCGTCAAGGTTTTTGAAAATCAAAAAACACTGTCGAATCACGGACTGCACGCTATCAACGTGGCTTGGTCTGCGTAAAAACGTTGCTTGAGTGCGTTTGCGCGAATATTGCGATGATTTCCTACGTCCTAGCGACGACGATGTCATTTTAGAATCTCTGTTTACTAAACCCTCAAGCAACCTATGGAGCCCCTCAACCTTTTCTACGATTTCGTTACGATGTATTTCGAAATCAGGTTTTGTGCTAGCCTCAATGATTAAGCGACTACTTGCCATCAAGGTTTCGTTAAAATAAAAGTTATCATCACGATGAGGAGCCGACGTACTGGAGGATGAGCTGTTCGTGCTGCTACGTCCTCGCTCGCTCAAAATACTCTCCTCTGACAAGTCCGGTGCGTTCACATCAGCAACATCAAGTTGCTCGGGGAAAGCGCTCAAGGACAATCTGACCGGATGCACTTTGGCCTCTCCGCCGCCCTTGGAACAATCTTTCATGGTCCTCCCGCGCCTGCGTTAGGCGTTACTGCAGTGGCTAGTGTGCCCTGCTTTCCCGATCGCCTCACTTTTGCCCTCGTTTGAGTCGTTTCGCCACGTGACTCGGAACTTCACGTGGCAACGGATCATTTTTTTGCCTCGAGATTTTTTTTTTTCGAGATCCCAGATCGGAGATCGGGAGTGTATATACCATAAAGTAATATAAACTGGACCCAAAGTGCCCAAGCTGGGAACGCATTTGAAGGGTGCGAAAAGAGAGAAAAAGGTAACGCAAGCCCAATGCGGTTCGTCATCGCGCATTCCGTGGATCCTTCCGGTCCTGCATTGTAGTTGTCACAAACACAGACTCGAATTCTGACCCTAGTAGAGTAGTATTGAGCTAGTACCATGCGCGTTAAAACGAGCATAATGGTGACAACACGAAACGACAGCAGAAACGTTTAGAGCATGAAACGGCATGGGGACTCAATGACTCAATGACAATGACCAATGACAATGTTTCATGCTCTAACCGTTCTGCTTATCTTCGTGCTGTAACCGTTATGCTTGACAATTTCCCTCATAGTATAGTGTAGCATAAGAAAACGAAAAGAAGCTCTGTCCCCACAGGTGAATACTAGTAGTAGCATACGGTGGTAAGGTGAACCCCCCTAAAGGCCTTTGAATAGAAAAAGAAGAAGAATGAGAGAGAGAGAGAGAGAGAGAGAAGCCCAAAATGTCTATAAAAGCGCTTCACATCGCCCATCTGTCTGTCAGCCGTTTATCCAGGGTATTATCGTAGCGTTCAAGTCACTCGCTGGGGCATTAGGCGCCCCACTGATACACAAGAATCACAAGTTGACCATACGTTTCTTGTTACATAAATAATATATCATTCTTGTTTAGATATTTATGCTTCAAAACTCAATAGGGTCACGCCTCCCTCAGGCGATACATGGGGTCTTGTACACTCATGAATCTTTTTCGGTCTCCCCAGCTGGATCACCTGTAGCCTGTTCCTCTTGCTCTCTCTCAGCTTCTTCCAGCTTATGCATTGCTGCATGTTTAGCCTCCAAGTCATCAATTGATAGCCGCTGTGATACCCGGCCCGATTTACCATTTTCATAATCCAATTGCAACGATTCTCTTGACGCTCTGCTCCCTATGCTGACACGCCGTTGATCAGATCCGTCCCCATAAGTAACACCTTTGTAAATTGAGTATAGAACACAGGCGCCAAGGTTGGCCATTCCCCAAAATCGTACTGCATCCTCTGAAAACCAAAACCTACTGTCTGCAAACTCTTGGTACGGGTCATATATTGCGATCAAAATATAGCGCAACAGTAAAGTAAAGCCGCGCGTTTGTGCCCACAGGTGTGGGTCGCTTCCTAGGGACCTAGGTAGGTCAGTTACAAGCGAAACCAAAAGCACAACGACGACAGCAGCAAAGTGCTCTCTTCGCTCATCAAGGCAAAAGCACAAATTCCACGACGTATACATGGCAACCCAGAACCAGTCTGTCTCGTAAACCATGTCATAGAAAGCCACACGGGACTGGTCAATATAGAGGATGTGAGACCACGATTTCCTCATCTTTGCAAAGAAGCAAATTTTTGGATCCCATGAGCCCAACTGTGCTCGTGGCATCGCTAGTACGAGCCAAAGGCCAACGCCTGCATTAAAGTAGTACCCGAGCTGAACGTCCTTCATAGTTGCCTCTAGGATATTGATGGCGAGAACGACCCACAGGGTCCAGCACCACCCGTTTGAGTCGCAGACATCATTTGGCGGCATAAAGTTGTCCCCAACTTTGCGAGCAAGCCTGCTCATAAAGTTGCTGGTGCCAGGCTCATAGTAGCCGACGCTCTCTTTTTTCATCTGGCGCAGCATGTTGTCGAGGCGGAAAACAGCGATAAAAAAGCATCCTGCATAGACGGATATGAGCTTGATATATTCGAAGGAAGTGTCCATGGTCTCAAACGCAAGGGCAAAAGGGATTAGGAGGACGCAACTACCAAAGGTCCAGAGAAATGAGTACAGGGGGGCGATGCGGTTCAAGACGTAGTACAAAATCAGTGCGAAGCCAAAAACTCCTAGCGCGACTCCATAGAACCAGCAGGTAGACCCGAGGCAATTGTCTGTCAGCACCTTACTGAGTCCGAGTTCGGTCACGTTTGTCACCCCATCTTCATAGTCCGGCACCACAATGTCCTCGACCAAAGATGTAGTAACGGCAAGCGCTACCACACCAGCTATGAGGCAGCAGCAGAAAAAGGTGTTGAGCCGTTTTTGTGCCTTTGTCATGTTGCCGCGCCTGTGCATGCGCAGTTGCCGACCGGTATGTACCCCGATCGGGCCGACGTGAGGCAAGTGATGTTGGTTTACCTTGACGATTTCGCGGCGCTGAAAAGTAAACACGCCAAGAAATGTGTCGCTCCATACATAGCACTCCCATGCGGCCAGTATAAGAGTAATTGCACCAGCAACAAGCATTGTCCAGCGGTACACTTCGCTCTTTTGAAGGACGGTAATCAGCGAATCATTGTCGCCTTCTTCCCAGTAGCCATCCCTGTTGTAGACAGGGAACAGGCGGCCTTCACCCGGAGACACTCCAAGAACCAAAACCATGTACGCCAGTAAGCCGCATGCGCGTACCTGCAGCCAGTCCCCTGCGCCGGCAAAGTGCTCTATGATAGGAAGCAGAATGCTTACTGTGAAAAACACCAAAGAAGACGTATTTTCAATGAGCCTCGAGCGGAACAACGTGTTCCAGATCGAGTAACTGATGATGAACCAAGGGCGATAGTCGCTTTGGAGCTGGATATTTTCTCCGTCAGAACTTTTTACCACTTTCATACCAGGCCCAGCCAAGATCATATAGAACAAGAGGACCATTAGTCCAGCCCCGACTAGAGCGTTGAGGGCATCGAGCAACATGGACCCGTCTTGGGCCCACGGCATCTGAGGCTCGAGGTAGTTTTCGAATTGTGTCATGACCGCCTCTCCAATGTTGGCAATCACGATCATATTCATAGTGACTGTAAGTGCAAATGTGTTGACATGACCCTTGTATTGATAGTAGAAAATGAAGCCCATGAGAGCAAAAACAAAAACACAAACGCTCAGCAGCTTGAGTACAATGAAGAATGTCTCTCCTGACACGCTAGCCTCGAGTGCATTTGTGGCGAGCATGATCGCTGGAATGATGAAGGACCATATTACCACAGCCGTAATCGCCCATACACACTTGCCATTGGGACCTGTAGACTGCATCGGACGAACTAGTGTATAGTGCACAAAGGACATCGTAGCGAGAGCAATCACGACATGGTTCATCTCGGTCACCGTTGGTTGCGAGGTAACACCATTTTCGATGCCTAGCCCGGTTGGTTCTTCCGCCATCCTACCTATTCACCGGCCTGTTCCTTTTTCTAATCGAAACAACCCGCCAAAGGCACGAAACGCAGCCTTGGTGCTTCACTCCCCAGCTAGCTACCTTGGAAATTGAAAAGTGTCCACACTCTCGCCTCGTCGCGCCTTTTCCTCAATCCCCTTTCCTCAATCCCCTTTCCTCAATCCCCTTTCCTCGATCGCCTTCTTAACAGCAGAGCTAGGCAGTTGACCGACCGTGCAAGTCAAGTAAGCAAGTAGTCAAAACGAAGAGGGAAGTAGGATGGAAACACTTGTCAACAATCGCGATTCATTCCTCCTTGTCCAGCTTCGCGTTTTTTTTCTTCTTCAAAAGCAAAACCATTACATTCTGCATTCACTGCCACTGACGAAAGACGGTGCGACAAAAGTGCATGGACCGCGATACCAAGCCAACTCAACCGCATCGCGCAGGGTCTCACGGACTCTCACCATGGCACGCCAACTGAAGGCGCATTCCCAAGCAACCCAGATGGATCCGCCAATAACGGGTTGATGGCACTTGTTGTCAGATGCTTGCCAAATGTCGGAGACTGGGCAGCTTGTGCATATTCCCCCGTTTTGCCCCTTGTACACTACACACACGTGTGTGCGAAGTGTGAAGCTCCTCCGGACACATCAGCTTGCTGAGGCCCCCCTGAGAGTCCTAAGACTCCTAACTACCCCCGCGAAGAGAGATCGTTTCCCCTTCGGAGTGGAAGGACCTTGATCCAAGGATCTGATCATTTCGGCGTCCCGCCAGGACTCCCTCCCGCCTGTTCCAAGTTTCGAACCCACCAGTTCCTCCCCACGTGTTTGAGCAAAGTCGGAGGCTTGGCCTGAAGTTGGCCTCTTCCCTCCGTAGGAAGTTAGGAGCCAGTCCCACTCTCAATCAAGCCTGCCACGAGTACCTGGAGGTCCTGGATACGGAGTATTACGGACCGCAGCAATCAGCGCCTCTAAGGAAAAAGTATGCGTTGATTGATCCCTCATGGGTTGTGTTACGGCAGGTCGCTCCCCGGTTACGGTAACCGGGGAGTCCCCGCGGTAACTGTTGTTACTGTTAACAGTGTTGCCGTGGGCAAGTATATCCTTTGGCGTGTGTACTCCGAGCCTTGGTCGTTGGAGAGAAGAGGAGGGAGAGAGACTGCCTGCCGCAGTGGCAGAATCTGATTCTGGCACATGGAACAAGCAATGCAATGCAATGAGCCCAGCCCACCTCGAGCCATTGCATGCATACATGCTACATGCTATGTAAGTAACCATTACACACAGGAGAGCACGCAGCGTGTTTGCTTGGCTTCCTCTCTTCTTCCCTTTCTTCTTGCTTGTGTTGGTCGTTTTGAAAGCCAAGCGCAGACTGTTTTGGCCTTTCCTTTTCTTTTCCCTCTTTTGAGTTCTGGCTTTTTTCTCTTTCTGCAGTTCTTTTCCACGTAGTACATGTATATGACACATTGTCAAGTCAGGTCTGTCTGTCTGTCTGTGCGTGGCTCAAATTGCCTCCTTTCGTTTGCCTTCGTCAACAAGGACGTTGTCAACCAACTTGTCTTTTCAACAAATTGGGTTGAGTCAACCTCCAATAAGTAAGTCTAAAGCAAGCAAGCAAGCAGACTGGAGAGAAGAGGGATTGACACGCGGTCAGGCACCTCCTTTCGTCTCAGTCAACAACAACGTTGTCAATCAGCTTGCCCGTCCATCAACTCGTGTTGAGTCAACCTTCGAGTAAGTCTAAAACAAGCAAAGTAGAGAGCAGGAGGAGCAGCAGCGCACGATGTCCGGTACCGGTGACGTCGGTTCTCTGACTTGCGAGCAGTACTTCCCCACGCAAGCATGGTCTTTCGGGGAAGGTAATGCTTTTGGACCTTGTAGTGGCCGTGGCAACTGTACCGCCGGTTTTTGCGCCTGTGAACCAGGTTGGACCGGGTACGCGGATTTTGTCGACTCGAGAAATTATGACTGCTCAATCAATATCCTTGCGTACAAGGTTGAGTGGGGAATTGTGCTTGCTGTTGCCCTCCTTTCTGCCCTTGCAGCCGTTCCGTACCTGAAATCGCGCTACGCAAGCTACACGACGATCAAAGCAAAAAAGAACAACAAAGGTGAAAAGTACAATCTTTTGGACAACCCTGGCGCCCTGACCAACGTGCTGTGGTTTGGTTTGGGCATTCCAACAGTTATCACCCTCGCCCTTCTTAAAATCATTGACGAGGAAGAACGCATAGGGCACACATACGGCGTATCAATATGCTACATGCTTCTCCGGATAATTTTTTACTGGGGAGGAGTGTACTTATTTCAACCGAGTCTCCTTAGTGCGGTGATGAATGGCGCCACGAAAGGAGCTGGCTCTGTCGTGAACTTGAACAAGAAATTGACTGGGGTACTTGTTGTCTTCCACGTCATTGCGGCCATCCTCCCTATCCTTAGCATCAATTTACCAGATGCCCGTATGGAGATTTATTTGGTTTCACAAGGCCTTATGTTTATGACTGCGTTGTTCCTCTTTTGGCAAGGTTACTTTATTAAAAAGAAGCTCACCGCGTGCCTAGATGCATCATATGCCATGTCGCCAAATGAAAAAACGCTCATAATGAAGCAAAAACTGAACGAGGTCCAGAAAACGCCTCTTATCACGTCTCCTCCCCTCGCCCTTATTTTCCTCACGTTCTTTTCAACTCCGCTCATGTGGAATCGTGCGCATGATTATTTCTTCCCCGTTATGGTCCTGATCTTTGTCGTTCAGGGTTTGAAAGTAGCCAAGACCACGCTTTCGGACAATGAAAACTCCAAGATGAACACTGATAGCAATGACAAAAGCAGTGGCACCGGGAGCACAGACAAGGCGCTTGTTCCTGGTCTCGATAGTGAAGGTGTCGTATCGTTCAATCAGCAAAAGGAAGGCTTCATGCAGGAGGACTCTATCGCAGATTCTGTAGACGACTCGTACGTCTAAGCTTTTCCCAGAAACCTCCAGTTAGTCTTAGTAGCCTTCATTATGAAATGTATCGTTGTTGTTTTTCATCAATCTTTCAATCGTGTCTCTAGCCGATCTTTAGTAAAGCTCTACAAAACTGCAAATAAAAGCAAAGGAGAGGAAAGAAGAAAGTTACCCCAAAGACAACAAGTTGTGGAAAGCCTTGTCCACGTCATCTCGACGTTTTGCGCGCCAGCAAAAAGCAGCGGCACGCATGCGCGTGGTGCTGGACAACGACCTTTTGCTTCCTGCATGAGCAAACACGTGATCAACAAATAACTCAGACCTGCTTTGAAACACATACATTCTCTAGCTTTTTAAGCGCCACATCTTTATCCAAAACAATGCGACCCATTCGCGCCTTGTCGAGGATGTTCACCTTCATTTTGTCAAAGTCTGGCCGGCTGGCCACAGTGCGACTTTGTACAAATCTGCTCTTAACGAGCACCGCATGCACCAACCGATGTCCCACTTGGTTCAGAATGTATTAGTAAAAGTCGTGGAGAAGTCTTATTTTTTTAAATCAAGCTGAGATGCAAAGGCCACTCGCGCCTTGCTGCGCCTCGAGCGACATCAGGTCAGACTGCGGCTGGCCTTTTAGAGTGTGATCGTCTTTCACCACAGTAAAGATGAAATACCATGGAACTGCTTGGTTTCCAGTATTGCTCGTAACATTTCTGCATTGGACTTGGACGTGGACGTTATCTTTGTTGCTCCATGTGTACGATGCTGTGATGTTTGTATCGTAGTTATCCGGGCAATAATCTGAGGATTCATGCTTTGGGCCATTCACGTTCACTTTTCGAATATATTTGTTATCGATCGTCCCTGTGAACGAAAAGGGGCTCAAAGTGTAGAAATCCTCGTCTTCCGCGCTTATCTCTTGCCTGTTAGTAGTAAAAAAATAAAGAATAAAAAGTTAGGGGGAAAAGCAAGAACAAGTCCGAAACGTGAATATCAACAAAACTTACGTGACACCGCTGAAGTCAGTAAGATGCGGGTCTCCAATTGCGGTGCATTCCGACGCAAAACCACACATCCCGGTCTTGCTGTTCAGTTTAACACAGTCTCCAGACGCGCCAAGCGCTTCCTCGGACGTTTGAAACGAAGTCGTTGCAGGATCCACCTTGGTGAGATTAGCGTTCAAATACCAAGGTTGGCTTGAGTCGTCAAGAGTTGACTGCGGCATATTCGGATAAGTCTGGCGGAATTCGCCCTTCCAACAAAACAGATGTACAGCAAGGTGAGAGCCATCTGCAAAAGTGTGATTGAGCAGCCAGTCTTGCGCGGGTTGAGTGCAACTGCTTGCTGAGATGCTCTGGTCGCCAAATTCGAAAGTTTGCATATAATCATCGTCCGAAAAGTCAGTCGCGGAAACTGCAAAGCCTTCAGCTTGGTACAATGTGAATTGTGAAGCCTTCGTCACTGAGCACGTTGCGGATGAGAAGCAAAAGTGAGCCAAAGCGAAATGAAACCAACTCTCCTTTCAACAACAACCAAAAACTCACCGTAGCTGTCGCCGTCAAAAGCATACACGTGCGGATCACCGGAGACCGAACAAACTGCCATGCAAGTATTGGGGATCATGTATGGGATCATGTATGGCTGCGCGTTGGAATCATAGGCCAGGTTGGAGCCTAGGTTGAGCCCAACCTGATTCCGCAGCGCGATTGCATTAGCCAAATGCACCACAGCCGCCGCCACCACCACGACAACCGCACACCGCATCTCGTTCCACCTTTCAGTATCGATTGTCAAAGCAACCCAACCAATCCAATGGTGCACCACGTGACAAACCTTCAATTGAGAACAACCAATGTGCACCACTTGACAAACAAACCTTCAATTGAGAATCAAGCCCAACGAAGAAGTCATCAACAATAACAATAAGGATGAGAAAAATGAGAAAAAAGAGAAAAGAGAAAAATCAATAGAGTTGCAGAAATGAAGAGAGTTCATCCATCCATAACTTTTTAATTAAAATATATACTACGTAATTCAAGAGCGTTCATGAGGCCCACGAAATGATTGAACCACATATACATGATATACATACATACTACTGTGGAACTTTCGTTAGATATGTGTAATGTAATGCATTCCACCCCGGTGACTCTACGAACTGCCCCTACCATATGTGGTACGTGACCAGGTAAAAAATGAAGAGAAAAAAACTCTCTTCATTTTAAGTTGATGAAATGAATCAAATGGCTCCTGCGGTTTCGTTCGATCCATATGAGTACAGTAATGCGTTCCGCGAACCCCGGTGTGACTCTTCTGCAAGAAATGACTCAAGAGTCAAGACGGTCACTGCGCACACAAGGTGTCACGGGACAGTCGCGGAGGGCCGCCAGCATGCCGA
>JACKZZ010014528.1_pt1 | contig 11024 bp, 6 predicted proteins | sample 8027871 | NCBI WGS metagenome assembly JACKZZ01 (sample SAMN15724774, study PRJNA655200) | protist metagenome | isolation source: fluorescence activated cell sorting (FACS) single amplified genomes of... | place: USA: West Boothbay Harbor, Gulf of Maine | collected 2000-07-19
CATGCTCAAGTATATTACTGTTTCCTGGAGATAAACTTGTTTTGCACGAGCGTCTGGATGAACTGGTCCGACTTGAGCATGAAGGAGACGCCGCGCAGGGCGGTGGCGATCGACCACTCAACCGAATCCGTGTCTTGGAGCCACTCCTGCCAGACAGGCCCCATCTCGTCCGGCCCCATTTCGTCGTCCAGCCCGTTCTCCTCGCCGTCGCCGGGCTCTCCGTCGGCCGAGGGAGGAACAGCAGCCACGAGAGAGGACATGGTAGTTAAGTTTACTACTTGGGGGGAATTAGGCAGAGAGGCATCATGGCAAGACTAGCGAGTAGTAGGGTTACTAGCTAGTACCCGGACGGATCCGAACGCGTCGGAAAGGAACAACTTAGAAGGATGCTAGCGAAGTACTAGACCCATAATACTGTCTGTGCAGAGGCCCGGCTAGATCCGAGAAACAACTTCAAGACGAGCCGAGGTCGAGATAGGACTGTCCAGCCACATAGCAATGGGAATAAATTGCCGGCACACCTGCAGGTAATAAATTGCTCGTTTTGCATTTGCCTCCTCTAGAAGACATTTCTTCGTTCGGCAAGGAACAGAGAATGCAAAAACGGGAAGACCAATGACATGGAAGACAGCGCATTTCTCCCCGCACGCGCTCGACCATTTGTCAAAGTTCCTCCCATCTCCGCATTTCTCTCCACAGCGCTACACACCGATAACGACTGAAAAAATAGACCGATACAATAATAACAGAATCGCATGGATTTGATACAAAAATAGACGCATACTAGTATACAACGCGGGCACACGCACACACATACAAACTAATGATCACTACCGAAATCGAGCTGGACCGGCCATAAAGGGTCGCGGTCCAAATTGAATGGCAGGAAGAAGGGGAACCGATCGCGGAGAACCGCGGGGGCGCTGGGAGGCTCCCCCGGGCTCTCGCTGCGCCACACCCCGCGCCCAGATCGGAACGTCCAGGAATCTGGACTGCGGCACGCCCTGGGGGGCGAACCGCGCGTCGCGCGGCCCCGGGGGGGCGCGCACGCAATGACAAGCGACCGCATCGCGTGGCCCGCGATATCGATCACGGGCACCACGAGCGGCGCCAGGAGAAGGAACTCCATCGTCAAAAACAAGGGGTTTCTACGGGCGGAATAGGAAATCGGTATGGATAACTGGCGGGGCCGCGTGGCGGAGGGTTTTGGCCTCGCTCTCCGCCTCTCGCTCCCTCTTACTCCCTCGCGCACAGGTATTAATGTCGTGGTGTGGTGGTGATGGTTGCGGCGGTCGCATACTGCGGCGCCACGCAGGCGCACGCAACGCGACCGAGTGCCGACACTCAGAATCGTGCCACAATGCGACCGAGTGCCACAATGCTACGATTCGAAACTCAGAATAGCCTAGGCCCGTGCTACTTTTCGAAACTCAGAATCGGGATAGTTTCACACAGCTCGAATATGCCCTATTTTACCTAATGCTTACCCACTTTCACCTAAACCACCAGCATCTCAAACTGAAGGATGAAATGCTATAAGTGGATATTTGTATGCTGACTGAGGTCACAACAACCGATCAACAACTAGTAACTGGCGGACCGTCCGATAAACATTACAAGATCATGACACAAACTATAGCCGGGCTTACCTTCTGAAATTTTCTAAAATGTAGAGTAGCTCGTGAAACTTCAAAGCCAACATGCCTCTTGACTTCTGTAATGAGATAATCCTGCCACACCCCACACTACGAGTCTATACTATTCTTGCCCCTTCTTGACCATGCTAGCCAACACTTTGGCAATTTGATTTCAAAATTCCAATTCCGTAGCGACCAACTGCAAATTTCGTAGCGACCAACTGCAACCAATTGATCAAGGTACCAACTAGCAAAGAAACATCTGAAACAAAAAAGCTGTAGGCAAACCAAGGTACCAGCGAGCATGTCATCATCCAAGCGTGGACGAAGACACAACGGTTACAAGCAATTGAAATCAAAAACTGTGAAGCGTATGGCAAAGGCTGACGTCATGAAACTTTACTTCATTCAAACGCCAAGATGATGGATGCGGGGGGAAAATGAGTAACCTACTTAAAAGTTGAAACTAATCAAAAATGCTTAATTGACAGGTCTCCTGGATATCCGGCGCTTCTCCTAGTAGGCCGCGTAGAGCTGCGCCCGTTCACTTGATGACCCCGTTCGGTTGGGTGCCTCGCCGCTGATGGCCCCGTTCGTGCAACGCATGTCGCCTGTGAGGATTGCCCACGACGACAACAGCTGGCCATAGAGGTTCGGGAGCAAACACACCTGGGCCATCTGGTTGGTCTGGAACAACGGCTGCTATAATTACCTCGATAGCCTTATTGGCCTGGGCCATCTGGTTGGTCTGGAACAACGGCTGCAGCTTAGCCAACACACCATGAAATTGTCAGGGCGGAGGACGACACGAGTGTAAGTAATACCGGGACTAATACACTACTGCTGGTCTGCCAGAGTGCTAAAAATCTCATTCGAGAGTATCGAAGCCTACCCAGTATTTTTAAGTGCGGTTTTGCCCACTACAAAGGGTGCTTGAGAAGGAGGCAAGCCAATGGAGCAGCCATGTGAGAGATATGGGAGAGATATGGGAGCCGGGATGCCTTCTCTCACTGCTCATTCTCTGGCCGTGGGTCCCACCAGTCGTTCCCACTTCGCTCCCGTACGAGGGCTACACGCACCGTTCTCACGAAGCTGCGGTCAGGATCTTCGTCTTGTCGTTCAAATCGGGAACTCGGAGCACTCCTAAACTCATTCCGCACCGGAAGCATCTCATCATGTTACACAGAAGCTCTCGTTCGGGTGTTCACCGAACACCCTTGACTCAAACCAGGAGTTTTAGAGACTCTGCAATATCATGGTACTTTTACGAGATGCATTTAATATGAACTTCAAAATTTTGAAGTTCATTAAAGCCTGGACGGAGTCTCGGCACATAAATTGACTCTCTCACCGGCAAGCCTCACACTAACACTCTTTCGGCCAATCGCCACGCTATCTCTGTGACAAATCACCGCACTATCATCCGCGAAGAAGCAAAGGCGAATTCCAGTCGCGCTTGTTATGCAGTTCAGAAGGCGGCCGGCGCTTTTGAGCGACGCGACACCCACACAGAACCGACGGCGACCATATGCGATCATAATGGTGATGGTGATGATGGTAGCAGTAGCAAGCCCCTCTAGTTTCACACAGCCTGCATCCAATTGAGTGAGTATTCAGTATTCCTCACCCACTTTCGCCTGAACGATCAACACCTTAAGCTGTATCAACGGTGAATTTTCACTTTAAGCTGTATCAACACCTTAAGCTGGAATACACAACAAAAAAAAGTTGTAATATGCAACCCAACCCACGTCACGGATGCAGAATTCACGTTTTGCAATTCGAATCACTTCATGCTGCCCTGCTCAATGAATTCAGTTACTAGCTCGCAATGGAGGGTGCGCTAGGCCCTCAACGTACAAAAGGTCCCGATGTTTTTAGTGTTCACTCAGAGACTAGTCCCGCGAAACAACACGACTAATAACGAACCATGAAGAATCATTTAAGTCAATTTACAACCAAATGCTATAAAAATGGAATGGAAGATGGTTTTTTTTTCTTGGAATTTGTAGGAAACCGACAAACTGTCTTGGACCTCCTAGGGTTGTTCGTATGCCACACCGAAAATACTCTACGCCCACTACACGGGCACAACGCTAGATGAAGGAAGGGCGCAAGCAAGGACACCCCACGCAAGATTCGCGAAGACAAACAGATGCTACTAATCGAAATGAAATCGCGTCACGCCAGGGGCGTGCGTTACGACGGGACGGGGGCCATCTAATCTTACTTCCGCCGCGATCATCTGACTAGTCGAAGTCATCTCTCTATTCATCCGAAGCTGTTTCTTTGCCAAGCTTCTCGACCATCATCATGGTGATTTCCATGAGGTGGCGAATGCTGAGGTCGGCAATGGAATAGGTGCGCATAGCCTGCCGAATGTTAGCAAAAAGATTGAACTCTACATTGTAATCTAGCAAACCCGACTCCGTCATCGCGCGGCTCATCGCGAAATCGTCCGCTTGCGCAATCGTTCGCCGCTGCCCCTTCGTCAGTATCCCGCTGAAGACGACGGACGCCTCCTTCTCGGGATTGTCGGCGTCGAACAGCTCAGGCGACGAACTGCTGTGCCTGCCATCTTCTGCCGCCATGCTGCCGTCGACTATTTTCACGAGTCTATCAATGTTGTGGGTTTTCGCCCACACTGTGCACTGAGTCTCGTGACTTTGTGCGTGCGCGGATGCTTCGTACCTGTCGGGACCATCAAGATTCGTACCGTGATCCATTGAATTTCCTCTCAAGTCCAAGTCGCTCATGTCCTGAACTCTATGGCAATCTATCTGAAGACCCAATCTGATCCTTCATGAATGTACTCTGTTCCCCCAATCTCATGATGCAGTGATGTGTTGTATCTTATGCAACACGGTTCCTGAAGTGTGTGATCTTTCCATTAGCTTGAGTGTTCGACTGTCTCTAACAGTACCCTTCCAACACCACGCAGAACACGCGGCAGGCCCACACCCTCGCGGTCGCAGGCTCCTGGAACTGCCTCTTGAACTCAATCGGCTCCCACCTTTCGAGGAGGTGGAGCAGCAGGCCGAAGGGGATTTTGAAGTTGCGGTCCGAGGCTCGGTCGCGGTCCATGGCGTACCAAATGTTGAGCAGGTATACCCAGGTCCTCTCCGCATCAACCGCTTCAGCGATTTCCTGCTCTTGTTTGTTCTGCATCATCACGGCATCCGTGACCACCCCACCGACCACGCTCATGAAAATGACCGCCATCGCGACCAGGTAGAGTAAAAGGCACATCCCGAGGACCGGGTTCACGATGGTGGCGGCGCGGATCAACATAAAGGAGGAATCCACGAAAATCATCTGTGCAAGCATGGCGAGGGTGTTGCCGAGTCCGTTGAGCTGCGCGACAAGCTGCGTTTGGTCCACGATCGCGATGCTCTTCGTTTCTACCCCGATGTTTCCGTTCGGCGCTCCCACGGGGTCCCAGGGCGTGGCGTCGGCGGGGTTGATGCGCGGAAAATTAAAGGCATTCAGCCGCTCCTGCTCGCGGAGACCTATCAAAACATCTCGCCAGAGCACGTGGATGAAGAGGGAGAATACGATTTGCACGCCGAGGGCCAGAAACGAGTACTGGATGAGAAGGACGAGGCTCCGGACCACCATCTGCATGGCGCTCAGTACTGCTGGCGATTTGCCCAGCCGCAAAATTCGCACGATGCGGCCAAGCTTCAACAACGAGAGCACCTGGCCCCCTGTGCCGCCTTCTGATGCACCTGGCTTTTTCTCGGAGAGCGCCACCTGGCACAGGTCCACACACTGCAAGGTGACAACGACGAGGTCGAGATAGTTCAGCCTCACCGTGTAAGAGCGCAGCGGGTGGAAGAACATGCGAGCCTTTTCCAAGGACAGGATATTCACGCACATGTCGAGGAGGAAGAAACAACAACAGAAAAAACTGCCCCACCAGAAGAAGTCCATCTGCGACCCTGCAACGGAGCGGTACCTGTTTTTTTTTCAATTCTTCGAATCCGGATCATCGGAGTACTGAGCTTCCGTTTCTTGTTTATCCAATCCTGATCAACTTGCTCAAAGTCTCGAGAGAGTCTTCAGACCACCAGGTCTCCAGCTGGAGACTCGGCTGGAGACCTAAGTCCTCGGACAACATCGGATGCACACACTTCGAATGTCATTTAAGAGAGATTTATCAAAAACATACCTATCCACCGGGAAGCGGTTTGTCCCTGCCACATTTGGGGTTACAAGAACTCCGTTCGCGTCGATGGTTCCCGCGTCCGCCCAATCGGCCGGGTTCGTGTAGTCATAGGACGCCACATCTGCAGCGTCGATAACGAGCTGGAACACAATCACGAAAAGACTGAGGAACTGGTAGCGCGCGTCCTGGGTGAACCGATAGGCAAGGTTGCGACGCGTCTTATGGCCGAACTCGTTTGGCCACACATCGTCGGAGGAGATGCCCGCGGGCATCAGGGGCGGATAAAAAAAATTGTTGTGCAGGAAGGCGATAACCGGGGCGAATATACCCATGGCCGCAGAGATCGTGGAATTGCGCGTGTAGTGGACGGTCGGGCCATAGGGACCGGCGGGGTTGCCGTAATCCGAATTGCGGGCTCCCAGCAGCGGACGGGCTCTGCTCACCGCATTTCCAACGGCGGGGGGATGGAAGACCCGTTTTGACCGCCGCTGCCCATGTCCCCCGTTCGGGTTCTGCAGGCCGCCGACGGCCTTACCAGCCAGAAGCGCATGAGCATGGTAGTCCAGACTTTCGGTAGCGCCGCGAATTTGCGGTTTACTGAGCGCCACGCCCTCGCTCTCGAAAGTTATGCTTTCTACGGCCACGCTCTGCACGACCGCCGTCTTCGGCTCGGGTCCCACGCGCTCGGCACCCGCGTTCTGCACGGTATCCTCTTCCATACCTCCGAGAAATCGCTCCGTTTCGAAGACCAAATTTTTTTTAGGCAATTACGATGACACCTACGCGGAAAGCCCCTAATTTTAGGCAACTGCCATGAATCCATGTGACATTCATCTAGTTATCCGTTCATCTAGTTGTCCATGAAAATGGAAACACTCCACCAAGAAGCCTCATCCGAAAAGACCCATCCCAAATATTAGAGCCAGAGGCCCGCGGATAGAAGACACCTCCGTTTTTGACGGTTTTCCAGGAACAGGCAAGATACTCTTTCTCTCCCAGACTCGACTGTCTTGACGACTCGTAGGTCTCTCGTCACTTACTTGCGCCTCCACTGCATTCACACACGCATAGAACACTTCCACGATTCGGAAACAAATCAACAACTAGTTCCTAGTACTAGACGACCAGCTCCTCAAAAACTATAGCCGGGCTTACCTTCTGAAAATTTTCTATTTTCAAATTTCGGAGTAGCTAGTCGAATTGCTACACGTGTCAAAATTTTGAAGTTCATAAAAGCCTGGACGGAATCTCGGCCCATAAATAACTCTCTCAGCGCAAAGCCTCACACTAACACTATTTCGGCCGATCGCCACGCTACCTCTGTGACAAACTCTGTGACAAATCACCGCACTATCATCCGCGAAGTCCGCGATTTCCAGTCGCGCTTGCTATGCAGTTCTGACGACGCGACGCGACACAGAACGGACTCGGACTCGGTTATCATTCGATCCTGATAGTGGCGGTATTCGGGATAGTAGGGTCATTTTTCCTGGCGACAATGTCCTTCAGCTTGGGCGACATGTTGTAGTACTGCTTGTCGACAGTCGGCGGTACCCACCCCGACGCGGGGGTCTGCTGCGTTGTCGGATCTGCGCCGGCACGCGCATTCTGAGGGAGACAATCAGAAAATCGATAATAACTACACAATGTCGACCACAAAAACGAATCCGAATCGATCTCCGAGAATACAACCTGGTATTGTTACTGTACTCGACCACTAGCATTACTACCTAGGCTAGCATCGAGCTTGTGACATTCACCTTTCTAGGAGAACCCACCATAAGGGCCAGGACTATGCCAAACAACTCAAATTTTTGGGATGACACCCTCCGAGTCCATGGTCAAGGCTCTGCCAGCGCTTGCGGATGGGACACACAACTCTCACTATCATAATCTCACCCACAGATTATTCGTTATTCGTTATTCGCTATTCGTTATTCGCTATTCGTTATTCGTCGCGTGGCTTCTCGGGACTTGCATCAATTCAAATCCAGTTGTCGTGGTTGGCGTTGGTAAGGGATGCCCGGAGGAGTGTTGGACAGCGGTGTTGGTAAGCGGTGTTGGTCAGTGCCAACGCAGACAACTCCGACTGTCCAGAACTTTCTCGCGAGCTGCAGCCCAATGCTGTTGCTGATGTCTTGGTTGGCGGCGCTCACCGACCAGGAGTTGTTGGTAAGCGGTGTTGGTAAGCGGAAAAGCGTGTTGTAGATGGGGATGTTGTTGGGAGGCAGACCTTAACTTTCAAGAAACACATGGGGTCACACACCACACACATCACATGATCGGCGCCGCGGTCCGCACCATCTTCGGCCACGCCAAGTCCAGCCAAACCAGAACTGCGGATATTCCGGAAGCGCTTAGCGCGGAGGAATAGAGAGTGCGCAACCGATCCTACTGTCTGTGCACATTTCGGTGACCTCTTCCCGTATCATGTCCGATTGCCAATTGGCATGCACAATTCTCGGTACCCACACCTGCGCCATCCCTCTTTGGTAACGCTCCCTAGAAGCGTGGTGACCTGACGCGGCACACGTGGAGGAGCAAGCCACTGCGCAAGATGGTGTCCTAGGACACCTAAAACCCGTTCGTTCGGACGAGGGTTCCTGCGATGGAGCTCCTTATCCTCGCGCCGCTAGTGGTGCCCGTGATTGATATCGCGGGCCACGCGCTGCGGTCGCTCGCCTCGATTTCCGCAACGTGTGCGCGGCCCACGGCGCGATGTTCGAGAACTGGCTGCGCGACTTGCGCTCCTTCGACGAGCAGTGGGGGACCTCGCTGGTCGCGGACTCGGGGCGGGGCCGCGCCGCGCGCGGTTCGCCAGCTCGTATGTGCCGCAGTCCAGATCCCTGGGCGTTCAGGTCGGACAGAGGCTGGCGAAGCGAGAGCCCGGGGGGGGCCCCCCAGCATCCCCGCGATTCTCCGCCATCGCCTCCCGTTCGTCTTCCCATTTGCGTTGGACCATGGGCCCCATCCGCGGAGTCGGACACGCCGGGTGTGGCGTCGCGCGCGTCGTGGGTACAACTAGATTCCGACTAGATTTTCAAAATTTTACTACTGTTACTGTAGCAACGTGTAGACGCGGTCGTGTTTGTGGACGCTGTACCGTCTTGTGTGCCTCAATCTATTTTGATACTCGTTATCAGTATAACCCGGTCCTTTGCTAAAGGTATTGCGGTCCGACATACATCCGGGAAGCACGCGTCCTGTGCGAACCGCTGTTTCCGATTCCCGGACTTCCCATGCCCACGTGGTTTGGCGGAGTGGGGAATCTACTCGGATCTACAGGCGAGTATCTACAGACGAGTAAGTACCCTCGGATAGACCGGCAGTTCCGTCATCGGGTGTTGAATGAGGACATTGCGCGACACCACGTGGTTGCTCGGAGATAGCGGTATCATCATCTTGCCTTCCGTAGGGTTCGGGATGAAGCGCCCAGCCTGGTTTTGGGAAGGGTTCGGAAACAACTTAACAACACATAATCCTGCAAAGCTAGCATTCGAAGCACGAAATTTCTACAGAGAAGCATCGCCATTCATGTGTAGTGAAGATGGTACTGGTGGCAGTGGTCCTCTTCGGGAAACGCAACTCTACCAGCAGTACTCCTGCATGCTCCCTTGCATGTCTAGTACTGGCAGTACTCCTCTGCAGCAGTTTCACAGAGATGCAGGCAGAGATGCAAATAGGGGCCCAGCAATTTGAGCCGTCTCGGGCCCTAACATATCACTTTTACTAGCAGCACCTCTGCCCCTCACTCCCGTACGGGTCTACATCCTGGCGTTGCAGATCGTTGCGCCCCCCAACCGTTCGCGCTACAGGATAAATTCATTTAAATCTATTAACAAGTATAGTTGATGAGTACTACTAACTACCTGATAGTGCCCGACATCTCTGAGCGCGGGCAGCGAGCTGACGTGCACCAAATGCGCATCGGAGCTGCGTTTTTCGAAACGCGCGTGCGGGTTCCGGACGCCTTTGAGGTGGCGCAGAGCTCGATTGGTGCCGATCGTGGCCTCCGCATCCCACTGCGGGCCCGGTGCCGTGCGGTCCAACACCTTGTTCGCCAGCGCCCTCGAGAAGCCCGCAGGCTCCAGCTGCTCGCGGCGAGTCTTGCCGTCCCCGGTCGTGGCGGGCCGGTCCGGCCGCTTGCGCTGCCGCGCTTTCCACCCCCCAAAGCGCTGGTCCCACCCGTCGATCGTGCCGCGGAAAGACTGCTCCAAGGGAAGATCGGCCAGATAGTAGGGCTGCTTGCGCCGCAGCTCGCCGTAGCGCGTGCCGTTGAACATCGCGGTGTCCACAAACGTGGACTCCCAGGTCAGAGACATGTTCTACAACCAATGGGATTACAAATAACTCTGCACCGCTTTTCTTGGATGATGTAATGAAAATGTATTACAAAGCAGAAGCGGGAAACGTAGTCTACATTCGACTCTCTGGTAATGTAATGAAAATGTAATACAAAGCAGAACGACTCCAGAATGCTAATAATATCGCAGAAACGTGCGCACAAAAGCAGAACTCCGGCGCGCTAGTACCGAAGATTCTGATTGGTCGGTACAAGGAATACACTACGGAATTCACTACTGAATACACTGCACAAAACGACTACTACTGTCGGGGTAAAAATGGCGAGTCGAGGAGCAAATGATGCGGACTCTACTAGTCTCTGTCTGGACTCTAGTCTCTGTCTGGACTCTAGTCACTGTCTGGACTCTAGTCTCTGTCTGGACTCTAGTCTCTGTCTGGACTCTAGTCTCTGTCTGGACTCTAGTCTCTGTCTGGACTCTCAGTTGATTCCGCTCAGGCTCAGGTGATTGCAACTCGGCTGGCTCGATCAACACTGTGTATCACCGGACTGGTCAACCGTGAATGCGCCGAGCTCGATCACTGTCTGAAGACCACACCGCTCACCTTCGTGAGAATAGGAGTCCCCGCAGCCGAGAAATACAGGGAGGAATCGAAGTTCAAGTGGGTGGCAGGTCAGACCCCCGCCAGCTAGCAAATAGTGATCACACCTATTAAGTAAAGTAATCCTACCTTGACATCGTACCTCCTAGTACTAACTATGGTACCTCCTGCTATGGTACCTTCTACTATGGTACCCCTGCTATGTCCGTGTGCAAGCAAGATTCTGAAGCAATAAGTGCTCGATATCTTATCCTAGTGCGACCAACGTGAATCCGAATGAGATAGTGTAACGGTGGGAGGCAAAGCAACGAAGC
>JACKZZ010022748.1_pt1 | contig 11023 bp, 2 predicted proteins | sample 8027871 | NCBI WGS metagenome assembly JACKZZ01 (sample SAMN15724774, study PRJNA655200) | protist metagenome | isolation source: fluorescence activated cell sorting (FACS) single amplified genomes of... | place: USA: West Boothbay Harbor, Gulf of Maine | collected 2000-07-19
CCGCCCCGTTTGTAGCATTTTCCGGCTTGGCAAGCACGAAAGTATGCGTGAATGGGCTTGGCTGAGCACTGTTGAGTGAGAAATGCCCAGTGACCACGACCAGGATAGCGGCGACGTTGACGAAACTCTCCTGCACGTCGTAGGCGCCTTCGGACAGATCCACATGAGCGTTTAGAAGGTTTAATTCAGACACTCGTTTGCGTATCGCATCCATACCCTTGACAATGACGGTGGGCTCGCTGGGGTGCTCTGCATGGCAGAAGGAGGACTCCTCCGTGTAGAAGCGGTGTAGCTCACTGGGGTTTCTGGCGAGCATGTCATAGAACTGCTTCACGAAGCTTAAGGGGAAAGAAAGACCAAGAGGTAAGGACAGACCAGGTGGAAAGGGATCAGCATAGGAGGGAATCCGCACAATGGAGCAATTTTATACGACATGTTGGTGAGGAGTATGAGTTAGTTCAGATAGTTTTCAGGACAGCGTAGGGAAAGGAAGGGGAAACAAAGACTCGAATGAAAAATGGCGTTTACTTACGTCTGTGCCACTAACGTGCTACTGTACTCCATTTCTCCCGACCTACAGCGTAAGCGTTAGCAGGAAACCACTAGAGCTGAAATACAGAAGTGCGCGGGGGCGTGGGAGTGCTTGTGTTTGGAGGGAAATCAAGCTGTGTGGGACCCAGGGTTCCCAATGACTTTTTCGGAACAACAGCAGGAGCGACTCCGAGGACATATTGATTGTGAGCCGAAAAGTCAGAAATCTGAGGTTAGTGGTCTTTGGGTGTCCATTCAACAAAAGAAGAGATGGACGGCGATAGTGAAGAGGAGTATACATACGCTGAGGACTCGTCCGAAGACGGAGGCAGATATGAAGATGAATGTACGAGCTCTAATCAAGGTGGCCATGACAATTCAAGTTCATCAGCCAACCGAGGTGCTGGCCACGAAGAATCTGGTAGATCAAGAACTAGTTCGGATTTCTCACCACAGGATGGTGGGTACATCATCAAGAATCATACGGACATAGCCCCTTACATGGCCACCATGCTCAATGATGTGTCAAATTTACTGGGCGTGGATGGAGATCAAGCCTATGTACTACTTCAAAGCGCGCAGTGGGATAAGGAGAGATTGCTTGAGAAGTTCTTTTCAAATAGTGATAAGCTCCTTTTGGATTGCGGATTGGATCTGTACAGCTCAGGCCTTTCTGAGTTGTGCCGTCCGCCCTCGGACGACACACTCGACACGAAATGGAGCAGTCTAAACAGCGGTGACAAGGAAGCTTCCATTCCTACCTGCAATGGTGGCGCGGGGGCCAAGCAGGACAAGGATTCCCAGGCGGGGGGAACTTCTCCTAAAAGTGACAAGTCAAGCGCGGTCGCGTGTGAGAAAATTCAGCCTTCGATGTCGCTTGCTGCTGGCGATAAGCGTACTAATAGTGATGCTCAAGCCAAATCAATGATTCCGGACGATTTCAATGACAGCAAGGCAAAGGACGATACTAATACCTTCGAATGTAGGATCTGCTGTGAGTATTGCCCGATGGATTTTTCATTCAAATTAGGCTGCAACCATCAATTCTGTTATGATTGTTACGGACAATATGTGAATATGCAAGTCAGCGAAGGACCTGGCTGCATCTATATGCATTGTCCACAGCATAAATGCAGTCAAGTCATACCACAGACGGTCATTACGCGCCTGGCAAGTAGTGCGCTCCTGGTCAAGTATGAAATGTACATCAGTCGCAAGTTCATTGAAAGCAACAAAAAGTATCGGTATTGCCCCGCGCCAGATTGTGATAAAATTGCTGTTGGCTCTGGGGTGACAAATGTCAAATGCAATTGCGGAAACGATTTCTGCTTTCGGTGCGGCGACGATGCGCACGAGCCGTGCAGCTGCGACCATCTGGAGGCATGGAATACAAAATGCCAGAATGAGAGCGAAACAGCCAATTGGATCTTAGTCAATACAAAGAAATGTCCGCAATGTCAATCTCGAATTGAGAAAAACCAAGGATGTAATCATATGAATTGCAAGCTTTGCAAGCATGAGTTCTGCTGGATGTGCATGCAGCCCTGGTCGGAACACGGCCAGAACACAGGCGGGTTCTACAAGTGCAACAAGTTCGAAGATGTCAGCAAAGCTGATGATGAACAAAGCGAAGCTGAGAAGGCCAAGTCTGAGCTTAATCGGTACTTGCACTACTACCAAAGATATCACGGACATGACCACTCTCTCAAGTTCGCAGCAAGCCAGAGGGAGGCGGCAGAGCGGCGCATGATCGAGACGCAAGAGTCGATGCACTCGTCATGGATCGACGTTCAGTTCCTACACCAAGCAGCAGAACTAGTCATCGAATGCCGCAGATTACTCAAGTATACTTATGTATTAGGGTTTTTCTTGACTGATAAGACCCCCGAGAAGCAGTTGTTTGAGCATCACCAAGAAATGCTGGAGAAGAATACTGAGCGTTTGCAAGAGTGCACGGAACAGAATCAGGTGGAGGCGAGTCAGGTCATCAACTTGACAAGAGTGACAGAGAAGTTCATGCAAGGCCTGCTGTATAGCATGAAAGGTGGCATTATTCAGGACACGAGCACAGCCGATGGCAGTGCCATGAAGTGACGCGTCGTGGAAGGAGTCGTGTAATTGTCTGTGGGCGTGGGAAGAGGTGGGCGAAGAAGATTGAAATTGGATTGATTTGAAGATAAACTTGTATGTGTAAGAACATAATACATAAGCATTGTAGCGATAAGTTTAGGGGCTGGAGGTATTTTCGTTATTTACAAAAAATAGTCTTTGTCTCATGAGTAACGTTCATATATCTGTTAAATTCTTTAAATTCTTTTTGTTTCTTTTGTTTTTAGTTAATGACGTGTAAACACCACACTTTGTGGTATTTACGCATGTGCGAGCATGTGCGCTGCGTCGTTGTAGCGGGTAGCGCGCGAAGCTAGCGCGTTGTCCAGCTCTCGGCGGAAGTGTTCCGATGCTTCTTCATCAGATTTTGTGACCAGTAACTTCTCATATATCCATACAACATCCTCTTCTGATTGTAACTCTGGTAAATTGCAAGGAATGGCCAGAGAGCACAAGGACACCAGAATAGAAGCGTTCTGCCGGAGGATGTTATATATGAAACAGCACAGATCTTTGAACTTCTCATACTGTTCTGCAGTCATCATCTCTTTCATCGCATACGTGAACACAAATGGAGCGCGTTCTCTTTTAACCCCATATTTGCTCTTGAAGTTACCTAAAATATGCCCAAAGTCAATATGGAAGAAATGAGCCTTTTTGGTGCACATGAGGTTGTCGTTATGTCTGTCGCCTAGGCCGAGTACATAAGATGCCACACAGTAGGCAGCGGTAGAAATAATGAAATTCTCTGTGCAGCTTTCAATTTCTGCTGCCACTTCTTCTTCTGAATAATCAGCGTGCTCGGATTCGATGGTGTCCACAAGCCAGTTCTTCAGTACTTTGAAATCTCCGATCGCCTTCATCGCGGAGGAGATCTTGCGCCACATACTGCCTGCTTTGACGGCTTGTTTATTAGATTTCTTCTTCTTGTCAGTAGCATGGAGCAAAATAGAACCAACAGTTGTGGAGTTAAGAACAACCTGCAATAACCCACGTTCATCGCCAGTACTGATGCAGTCGTATAGCATCATTTGCATATCCAGACCTTCTTTTTGCCACAGCAGGTTCATGACTCTCAGCAGCTGCATAACTAGTGCATCTTGGCGTAAATCATCACCCACTTTCAGCATGAGAACAATATCATCTTTCTCTTCATCTACATCGTATAATGTTAGCCATAGTGGCTTTTTCTTGGATTCCATGACACGACAACGGTCCACGTCAATACCCTTGACTTTAAGATGCGGGTTGAGCGGAAGCTGGAATTCGGTCGGTAATACCGTATCACTGAGCAATTTACGCAAAATTTGCAGGCGGTGACTTTTGGTTGCACCTGCAGCTACTGCTTCGGCCACAGTCTCTAATCGTTTCATGACGAACACTTGCCTACCGAGTTCCACACGGTGAGAACCACAGTTGCGAATATATATCTGCAACAGTACAACAAAGCGCCTCTTCACATCCTGATTGTGTACTTCTGATTGTAATTGCCAATAAAAGATGTGCCCAATAAGGTTCTTACTGATTAATGCACGACGCAGCAAGAAGCGCGATAAAGCAGAATCAACATGGTTTTCAAATTTGAGTTGCTGGCAAAGTTGTAACATGTACAACGCAAGTTCGTCATCATTCAATCTTTCCAAACAATGAATGGCATACGCACGAACTTTAGGGTCCATGAAACGACGATCTAGCAGCAGCAATGCTTGCGCCGGTTCTGGCGGAGTCCACAGATCTAACAAAGCATACAACTCTCTGACGCGATCAGAGTTCTTCCACTGCATGCTGATGATAAATACAGGCAACAAATCAGCGCGGTTCAGGATTTGATAGCGCAGATCCCACAAGTGCTCTCTCTCCACATGAGTAGATACAGCCACGGGGTTAAACGACTGCTTTTGCAGTCTGTCCAACTCCTGGGTTTCTTCTGCGGAAAGGTTCCCATCTTCGCCGAGAATGGGGTCAGTACTCTTTGGCATACTGTGCACGATTCGCACACGCGGCACAGAGTGATCTTCACCCAACACCGTATCTGCAGATAAAATCATACTGACACTGGGCGAGGAGCTATCATTAGTGTTACTCAGTGTAGTCTTGATCGGAGCAGCAATATCCCCGGGGAACAAGCGCAGGTCAACGAGCGAATCCAAGCAGCCCATGAAGTCAAAAATAGGCGCAGCAGCCCACCCGACACAAACAGCCTTGTTCTTGCGCTTTTTTCCTTTTAATCTGAATAAAATGCGCGCAGCACGTGGCAAATCTCTTACAGCAATATCAAATTCCATATTACTTCTTATTCTTAAATCACCTCCCGCTGCAGGGATTTCAATGGTCACGGTCTTGGGATCGCACAAGTGAGTCAGGGCAAGGTGCAGCGAAATGGTCATTTCCAGGCTGGTAAACCCGTTTTTGACACGCATGTCTTCGCCCCATTGTCCCAAAGCGAGGGAGTATAACTCTACTACAAAGGGCTTAACCATGCTACTTGATTCGACGATCGTCATCCCATCCCCGGCCCCTTGCCCGAATGTCTTGCTGTTGTGGGCTGTACTGCTGCTCGTAAATAACTCTACACGATTATGCAGCAATTCAGACAATTGCTCTGCAGCAAGTTCTAGAATATCTTTATGTGCTTGCAAGAAAGGTTCTTTGGGGGCATCTGTGCGGTTATTGACCTGCAGAACTCCCATCGCTTCGCCTGTGAGCGGGTTTCGCACAGGAACTCCCAGCACTTGTCGTGTCGTGTAGCCTGTTCGGCGATCCATCGTGCCATCAAATCGTTGATCCTGATAAGCATCAACAATATTCACTGCCGCATTAGTTTCAACGATTGCTCCGGCTAGCCCTCTGACCGGCAGTCGCACGCCCTTGCTTCGCTCGGACACTTTTAGCACCATGCTTCTTCGGTCTTCGTTGAGGACGAACAAACCTACGCGATCGGCAAATACTGCCTCCTTCACACTGATGACCATTCTGCTGACAATTTCATCAGTTAATAATTCAGGCGTGAAGATAGTTGCTAGTTTATACCGGAGCCCTTTCATCTCAGGCGTGAAGCCATTCGCGGGGTCGTTTATGTCCAGGATTCTCTCCACATGCTTATACAACGACCGCGTCTCGTGGTCTTTACTCCAGTCCACGTGGTCGCTGACATCTTTTCCAATAAGCGCATTGCTGCCTGAGATAACTTCCTCATACACAGCACGCGAAAAAACCAGACAAACAGACTTAGTAACTACTTTAATAGTAGCAGCTCTTTTTTCCGCTGTCATCAGCGCGCGTTCGCCGAAGTAACAACCTCCAGTTAACCGATTGACCACTTTCCCAAAATTTCCATCCGCTATTTGCTTCGCCTTGTCTTGGATTAGCACATCGACAGTACCTTCATGGATGACATAAAAATTGTCACCATCATCACCTTGCTTGAAGATAATATCATTAACTGCATAGCGTTTGATTGACGCTTTCTGCTCTAGGGTAAGAAGCTGATGATCTGTGAACTCACTGAATGAAGAGATACTCGCAAGGAAGTCTTTTAAGCGCAGATTGCTACTTCCAGCTTCACTACTATTTTTCTTCTTGGATTCCACCGCCTTGGAGAACTTATACAAGGGGTTATGGAATTCAGAGCTGCGATTAGGTCCTGCTGAATACAATTGACTACGAATTTCACTTGAAAGTAAAGCTTCCATATCAGATTCACTGACTAATGCACTACTCGAAGCCATGGTAAACCACGCAGAAGGTAATAAAGAAACTGTCTCCTAAAGCTCACTAAATTCAACAAACGCTAGGCTGAAAGTCTATCTAGTGGAAGCGGCAAGCAAGGTTGCACTTCTATACCAAGAAAAAAATGCAACGAAACGGAGGAAAACTAGCACACGAGACGTAAAGAGTAACTCGGATCTGATTGGGTAATTTCGGAAGGCCAAGAAACAGGGGAGTTGGAAAACGAGCAAGTTCAATCGTCCAACCTTTACAAGAAGACGAGGAACTTAGCCAAACAGTATGTCGAAGGGCACTTTCATTTCTTTTGGGGATGTCTCATCCGCAAGTACTTATGAAGAGTCTGGAGGGAACCATAGCCGAGGCAAAGGAAGAGTGGGGGTGACGTCTATCACTAGTCCTGTGTACACGGGTTCTGACCCGTCCTTGGTTCAAATCTCCAAGAAACTGCTCAAAAAGGATGGAATAACCCGAAGGAAAAGTCTACAGGAAGTACAGGATATCATTAATCGCTCAGCCGATGTTCCTGCTTCATCTAACATGGTCATTGAGTTCATACCGCATTTCTGTTATGTCTATGAGAGACTGTGGTCTGACAACGACAGAAGTATTCGCGAAGGTGCTCAGCTGCTTCTACAAAGTATCATAAAAGCGATTTCCGCATCCGATGACAAGCAGGCGCTGGGACCCTACATGCGCATCCTCATCGGCCCTTGGCGCCTCTCCTGCTTAGACTTGTGCTCAGAAGTGTCAGCAGCTGCAAAAGTGGCTTGGGAGCTGGCCATCCCTGGCATCAAGCGGCGACTGAAAGTGCTGATGTATCTGAGTCCCTGTTACATCAGATTCGTGAATAGAATACTGACAAGCTCCAACCTTGATGTTATCCCAGATGCGCCTGGCGCCGCCTCCATGACCACGGACGAAACACAGGACCGCATAGAGCGCGTTACTCTCTGCGCTATAGGCAGCATAGAAGACTTGTTCGGAGACTTGTCAGGTGCTGATCTATTACATCTGGCTGTTACCGGAGCAACCGTGCCCGCGTCCCTCGCCACAGCGAATCTAGAAGTCGGGTCTGTCGTGTTTCTCAAGGAAATGCTAGGCGACGCGGTACTGTGGTCGAAGACTTCCTCTCCAGCATTCACACCGGCTATTTTGAGGTTGTTTACAGGGATGAGTAATAAAATACAGTGCATCTTCTCTGCCACAACGGCAGCGGCGGCAGCTCCTGGTTCCGGTGCTGATGCAAGTGATGCAAAGAAAGTTTCATCCGACGCAGTATCAATATCTGATTACACACCTGATGCATTTCTAGAAGCTTGTGGGTGTACCATGAGCTCTCTATACCCCAAGCTCATCGCAACGTCCCGGTCTTTGATAGAGGGTCCCCAGAAGTTGAATTCTATGTGCTCGTTAGCATTGAACACGATCCTAGCTGCGAACAACACATTCAGCAATTGCTGGCAGCATTTCTCGATATTGCCGACAGGAGGGAAGAAAAAGGGGTTCTTGGAGGTGCTGAACTTGTGGCTCTCTGTATACCCCGATGTTGCGTTCGAGTACCTGCTACCCTTGGTCGCCTCGTTTCCAGTGAGCAGTGTCTCCGTGTTGTCATGTACAAGTGACGGAGATGGAGAATGGAGCTGGAAAGTAGGCGAGAAAATAGTCGAAATATTAGACAACAAGCTAGCGACAGTGCAGCAAAGGCATGGCGCATGTGCGATTTCTGTCGCAGAGACCCTGACGTACATGATGTTGAAGCGCACATCAGCTGCTTGTGAACCATCCGAGGCAGCTCGACGGGGGCAATTATGTGTGAACACCTTAGTCAAAGCGTTGGAATATACTTTTGTCCTTGCTGATGTGATCAATCCTATTACTGGGACCCCCCCGCCCACTACCTTGCGCCACTCTCTGGAGCGCATATTGGTACAGTTGCACAGGGCCAGCGTCACACGCAACGCCGACTCAGCGGAACTGCACGCAGTGTATGCCAAGTCGTGGGCCGAGGTGCTGTGGCCAAAGATTGGGTCTAGTTTAGTAGACGCACTGATTACAAAATCATTTTATAGTGACCTTTCAAGTATACAACGAAATGAAATTGTATTATCGCATGTATTGCATGTTCTGAAGGGTGTGCAAGCAGCTGTGTCTGCGCCAGTGTCCCAGGCCAGCGAGTCCGTTTTCAAGACAGCTGAAAGCGAAGGCATATTCGTTACTTCAAATGTGTTATTCTCTGCTGTTTTGCAGCACATATCTGATACTGATGCAAACACGGAGCTCACGGAGCCGCAGTGGCAGCAGTTGCAAGTGCGCGGTTTGAAGTTGCTGTGCCGCCTGCACCAAGATGGTCTTGCCGGTAGTAGTGCTGCGTTAGCGAGCTTGTTTCGTTGTGTCAGTCGCAAACCACCCACATCCAGCACAGTTGGAGTAATTGGACGTAGAAGTGGAGTGCTAGAAGCTGCATTGGTTGAAAACGACCCAGTCTTGCTGAAAGACACATTTCTCATGATGGCAGCCTTAGCACAAGAGGCTACGGTCGCAGAAGAATGTGACGTACCGAGTAGCTTCTCTGGTATTATGAGCTTATGCGTTTTGCGTTCATCTGCAATGGCTGCATGCATTGCTTTGCAATGCGGGTTGTGTTCTGGCGGTGAAGGGGGTGGGTCAGGAGACGTTACTGCTTCTGCAGAAACGTCGTTAAGGACTTTGCTTGCTGTGCGCCCAGTGGTGCTTTCTGTTGTGTGCGTGGTTGCTGCCACAGAGTCAGTCATGCAGGGAAAAGGACATCATCGCATCGATGCTCTTGGGGAGTATGTTCTAGAACGTGCAGCAAGCGATACGGAGAGCAGCAGCGAAGTTTATATGTCTGCTTTACTGAGCTCCGTCAAGGCAATCAGAGGTGCCTCTGTTGCTACCACAGGGGCTAAATCGCAGAATAACTATATGTCTCGCTTTATTAGTGATTGCCAGATGTTGCTGATTGCTGACCAGGAGAAGGTATTGACGCAAACGTTGCTGGACTTGGAGCAGGGGGGAGCTGTCAAGGTCCCTCAACTATTTGAAAAGAGCACGATCGATTATTTGCTGAAGTTGGTAGACACGAAGGCAAAGGCAGCCATGCCTGTGCGTACAAGCAGTGCTACCAGCAGTGGCGTCAAAGAATATGAAAGGTATCGGTCGGCGATGCGGAGATCAATTCAGCAACTGACTATTCCCTGCGTGCCTTCGGTTTTCGCAAGTTGGGATGATGCGATCAGCCTGGGCAGATATCTGGTTCCATCCGCCATGGCACAACTAGCAAAAACCTACACAGCTAGCTGCAGCAAGCAAGTTGACGAGGAAGAGTTTACGGAGGCTTCTATGGAGTTGTTTGTAGAAAGAGCGAATAGTCTGATAGGCATTCCTGGGTACGGAAAAGACTCAGAAAAGCAGCAAATGATGGACAACATCATTGAGTGGTCTACAGAACATGGTCAAGTGGGGGCATTGCCAGCTCAGTACGATTTGTTCACACAAGGAGGAGGCGCGGCCAATTTAAAGAAACCTCATTTATTCGAAATTTTGGCAAAGCTCGTGAAAAAAGACCAGAAGTGGTTAGCATCATACTTGGAAGTTGCCAGCTTCAGCAAAGTGAGAGCAGCATTTTCCTTTCTATGTGAATTGCATCAAGGTTGCACTGAGTTTCCACAGCTGAAAGTGTTTGCGCATTTACGAGCCAAAACATCAGAAGCCCTGCGCTGTGCGCAGGTGGGAAGTGACGGCGCTTCACCGGCGCTAGAACTTTGGAAATGTTGCGAAAATATGTTGATTTCAGAAACACCCACGCTGAAAGATATGTTGAACTCGTCCTCATGGTTTTGTGACACAGTGAGCGATATTCTGAATTGCATTTTGCTACGCGAACGGGAAGTATGGGAGCAGCCTTGCCTACGAACTAATTTCAGAATTGACACACCCATGGTTTCTGATATCATCCCAGTTGGTACTACGGTATACTACATTGAACAGCAGCAAACAAGCGAAGAAGGCATCGTGGACATGCGAACTGTAGAAGCTACTATGCAAAAATCTCATTTAGCTGACATCCCTGCCTACTATACCCTTGAGATTGGTGGGAACCGAGAAGTTCAAACTGAAGCCCACAGAGTACTTTTAGAGGAGCCGAGAAGCGAATCTTCTGCTCAGACATATCGTTTTGGTTGTCCTACGTCAGCACCAATGGAGATTGATTCCAGTGGAAATGGAAGTAACTGTGCTCGAGATGCTTCTCTGCAGCACGTGATGAAATGGCTCATGGACTCTTGCAAAAAAGTTATTAACTTGTCTCAAACGGGAACCAAGGCTCCTGTCGCGGAGTACGGGGAAGTGTTCTTGAGCGTGTTGTGTGATGCACTGATCCAATTGGGCCGGTCTATGGACCAATCAAGAGGCCTTGATGCCATGAGTGGGCATGCCGAGTCTGTCTTCGGAGCATATCGCCAGGCTGCCGTCAAGTTGTTGGACTCTAATCTAAGCGACGATGTGCACGCAGACACGAACATCATAGCCAATCGGATCATTCAAGCGCTTGCGGAGTCTAACAGTGGCAGAGGTTCTGGATTGTGGCTTCCCAAAGTGTTGCACTTTCTGGTTGGACAAATTAAATCACGCCAGG
>JACKZZ010016415.1_pt1 | contig 11019 bp, 6 predicted proteins | sample 8027871 | NCBI WGS metagenome assembly JACKZZ01 (sample SAMN15724774, study PRJNA655200) | protist metagenome | isolation source: fluorescence activated cell sorting (FACS) single amplified genomes of... | place: USA: West Boothbay Harbor, Gulf of Maine | collected 2000-07-19
TCCTGACCAAAATCGTCATCTTTTTCACCTTAATATTGTGAATGTGTTTCTACCATTGAAGCAGCAGGTATTTTAAAAATTCATTATAAAATGGTTTATTTTTTTGGTAACAATTTTGTTACCTTTTTGTTTTCATTGTTATTCGGGTTATTTTAAAACACGTGTTAAACTCCTTCAATTATTTTTAAAAATATGTAAGGTATATACGAAAAATGGACATAAAAATGGTCAAATGTATAAGGATGCAACATTTTCAATATTATTAATATTGTTAGTTTTTTTAAATATATAAAGAGCAATTTATACCTTTTTTTACCATAGTAATTTTTGCAAGTACAGTGTCAGTCGTCTTATCATATACATCTACTTCCTCTTTTAGTTTCTAGAACTTAAAGTCAAAGCGGAGACTCTATTTGTTTTATGCATATTTTTTGCCACTTACGCATCTTATTATAGACTTCAACTTTATCATGCATTTTGCTGCACCTTGATACCAAATGTTTTTGTCATTGGTAGATTTCTACACACACAAATAATTCCTACATTGTCCAGAGAAATTCTAAACAACTACCTTTTCAAAAAAATTGTTTTATCACACCTTTTTTTATTGTATATGTTGGTATACGTTTACCACCATCACTTATTGTATCATCTATTTGTTTTACACCTGCTTACTCTGAATGGTAGAGGCCTTGGTTAAAGAGTCATGGCATCAATTTTTGTTGGGGTTTATGCTCAATGATTATATCGTACATATATTAATTGGAACAGAGTGATGATATTGCTCTGTTACAGAAAATGCTAGTATAGTGGACATAATTCTTAACTGCATTGTTATATCATTTTGGATCAGAGAGAGAGATGTGTGTCCATTCTTTGATTCTCTTCGTGTTGCTATTAGTGTTGCTATTAGCATCGTTGTAGTAGCAGCTGATCGAACAAGGGCACCGACCAGCACCAGCATTACCAGCATACCAGCCAGCATACTAATACCATCATCATACCATCATATCCTACAATACGCGTGCTTCTTACGTCATCAAATGAAGATTTATTACGACAAAAAACACAGATGTGATATTAGATAGAGATGGAGAGAGTGTGTGTGAGAGTGAGTGAGAGTGAGACTGTGAGATCAATCATTTGTGTGTTGACATAGATAAGAGACATAGATATATAGTTATATACATACATACATAGATATAAATATACACATACCAATAATACATAATCTCACAATATAGAATACGATGACTTCTATTATAAATAACAATAACAATAATCATACATCATACATTTATGGTGCTATTAAAGGCAAACAATGCCTTTTAACTACCGTCATCACCACCACCACCACCACTTCCAACTCCAACAACAAGAAACAACGATACATCCATGATATCAAACCAGCATGCATCATATACAACCTAAATAATGGTAAAATTACTAAAATAATAGTAAATAATCTCACCTCCTCCTCATCATTATCAACAAATAAATATGAAAATGAAATAAATAAATATTTTAACGAAGATATCAAAAATCAAATAGATTTATCAAAATATCCATATATTTATAATAATGACGACGATATAATAATACCAGGCTTGATCGATATTAATAATACTATCTGTGATGTTGAATTAGGATTAAATAAAAATACATTAGAAAATATATGTAAAAGTGCAATCACTGGTGGCGTCACAACAATGGTTGATTTACCAAAAACAAATACTAATACTAATTTCCAACAATATTGTTTACAAATTGAAGAAACATTAAAAACAATACATCCAATATATAATGTTATCGATATTATTCCATTTGCACCGTTATTATCATCGTCGTCAGCATCAGCATTATCAACAACGGCGGCAACCACAAACAGTAACAAGAACGACAACACCAACAATAAAAAACCAATTGGTCTTTATGCTAGTATGATTCATATTGGACATAATAATATGGCAAATACAATAGAGGATATACAAGAATATTTAAAACAAGATGAATCAGAACAAAAATCACCAATATTATTTATTCATGGTGAAATGTGTAGTGATAAAAATTTACGTATTGCATCACCACATCGTTTATTACCATGCAATACACGTTATGATCCAACATTTGAATTAAAAGATCATCCATCACATTTATTAGGACCAGTTAGTCTCGGTAGTAGTAGTAATCCAGGTGGTGCATTTAATGAAAATAGTAGTAGTAATACACCAAATCCAAGTCCAAATAAAGAACAAAGCTTTTATTTGAGCAATAATAATAATAATAATAATAATAGTTTTAATGAGACAACGACGATGATGACTACGGCACAACTGACCATGTCACCAACTGTACAAGCATTAGAACATCGACGTAGTGTTAGTGTACATCATGATTGGAATAAACCAATTGAAACATTCACATTACCGTCGTCATCAACAACATTATATACAACAAAGAAAAAATCTCCAACAAATATGGTACGAAGTCGATCGCTTGAAAATTTACAAAAATTAACAAGATTTAAACAAAGCAATAATACAAACATGGCGACTACGACGACGACTACTACTACTACTACTACTAAATCTATTAGTATACCAAATAACAATAAAACTGGTAATACAAAAACAACAAAGAAAACATTTTATTCAACATTATTAAATAGTGAATTACAAAGTTATAAATACAATACAGATCAAAGCAACAAAAAAGAGGAGAAAAAGATGATGATGACGATTTTGGTACAGGAGATAGGAGATTAAATACATTTGACGTTTCTTTTGACCATTTTTCATATATACCTTAACTATTTTTAAAAATAATTACAGGAGTGTAACACGTGTTTTAAAATAACCCGAATAACAATGAAAACAAAAAGGTAACAAAATTGTTACCAAAAAAATAAACCATTTTATAATGAATTTTTAAAATACCTGCTGCTTCAATGGTAGAAACAATTGCACAATATTAAGGTAATATAAAATGCCAGAAAAAGATTGCCGGCATCCTCACTCTCCCACTCCCCTATAAAACAACACTCATTGAAACCATCTCATTGTACCTTTCATATGTGGTACATGTTCAGGTAATACATGTTTCCATTTTGATATTGATTTACTTTTCCTCAAAGACCTATCAGTAAATGCATCAAATTCATCTTTATATTTATTAAATGCTTCACGTCCATAATTTTTAAAATGTACTAATAATTTTAACATATGTTGAATATACTCATTATCACGTTCAATACGGAAAATAGAAACTCCACGTGTTGCATTATATGATACATACCAACCACACGTACCTATGCAAACATATATAAATATATATATATGAAATTTAGTTAGAGAGAAAAAAATAAAAACTACAACTATAGTAGAGAAGAAAAGTGTTTTATATCATACGGAACGTTATTGAATACTTACAATATGGACCGGTACATAATATTTCCATTTGCAATTGTGGTATATGATATGCTGGTATACATTTAATTGATGGTTTATCAATAATAGTAAATCGACCACCTTTATTATTATTAAATGGTCGTCGCCATCCTCCACTACTACCACTACCACCACTTTTATTATCAGCATATGGACAAGAACATTTGACCTCAACAATTTGCAATTCACCATTTTTCAATACAAGTGTACCATCTGGACTTGCACCAATTAATGGTAAAGCATCTAATGAAACATCATAAACATCTTTCACATTTTCTAAAATGGTTTCCAATAATAAACATCCAGTTTCTTTCATTTTTGCATTTGGAAAGAAATCCATTAAACATACTAATGCAACTGCTTCTTGTACACCACCCCATGCCATTGCAATTTCGCCACTATGTTTGAACTTATGTGGTATTGGTCGCGTAGCACGTAATTGAGGTGCATTTTCATCGTATTTATATATACCACCATCTGACATATCACGTTTCCACCATTGATTTGCATGTAAATGTTTTAATTTATGTCTTGTTGCATTTTGTTTTTGCAAATCAATTAATTCGCTATCTTCTGCACTTAATATGGATAATAAAAATTTGCCATCCATTCCATTATTATTATTATTATTATTATTATTATTATTATTATTATTATTATTATTATTATCATCATCATCATCATTTAAATCTAAATCTGTTAAATCATCATCGTCGGAATCTTCTTCTCCTTCCACGTTATTATTAATAACCGGATGCTTTCCATTTTCATACCAATAAAATTTACACCAATCTAAATTATCTACACGTTTTTCAACAACTTTTTTTCTCCATAATTGAAATCGTTGCTCACGTTCCGTTTTTCCTAATGGCATTAATGCTACACGATATGAATGATTTAATGTTTCAATCGTAATTGAATTATTTTTATTATTTTGTCTTAAATATTTAGTATCTTCTTCCATAATCGTAACTACATAACCATTTAATTTACTTTTTATAAAGATATATTCACCTTTTAATGATTTTAAAAATGTCGTGGCAAATTTATTATTATTTGACATTGTTGTTGCTGTACCTCTACTTTTCACAGTAACATATTCCCATTGTTTACCACGTGACATACAATCATTTGCATATAATACCATTTTCGTACCGGGGCGTTTATCTTCATGATATACATGTATACCTAATAAAGTTTGCCCTTTGTTTACTAAAACGTTATCATTTGATGTATCTAAACACCATGTATCGTTATGTGTAAACGATGCTGAAATCATTTTTTTTAATTCATTATTACTTAAATCTAAACCATCACTTGTTTGTAAACTTAAAAATGATCCATTTTGACCAGATAATTGACGTGTAAGTCCAGTTGGGCTATTTCTACCGGAACCGCCACCACCTGCACCAGCGCTTAAACGTAATTCTGCCATATCTTGCAATGGGTCTACATTTGGATCATCCCATAAATGTAATAAATTTCTCCAATTTCGCATTTGTTTTTCAAAATTACGTTTTGATACTTTTAAATACACATCAGGTGTTTTTGGATGTTTTAATTCATTTGGAATACGTTTTTCTTTTGGTACTTTTGCTATGTAATTTTGATATCCTTCCGACATTTTACCTAATTGTATTTGTCGTTGACGTTTTTGAACACGTTTTTCTGTTAATTCTGCTATTGGTAATACTAACGTACCAGGTGAAATTAATTCCGTTTCTTTTAATATACCATCTTTTTTTTTTTGCAACAAGGTACCACCAGCATTTTTTCCCATTCCTTTTAAAGATGCTTCTGTTGTAATCACAATTTTACCAGTTTTTGTCAACATATTTTTACCTTTTATACTCGTATCGCTATGTAATGTTGGATTCAATGGTAATGCAAATAATTCTTGACCAATATTACTCATTGAACTTAAATATGAATAATTTGGTATGTTTGTTTTTAATAATTTATTTGGTTGATAATTCATATTTGTTGTTCGTTTCGATGATGTAAAAATATATTTATCCTCCTCATCATTATTATTATTATTATTAACAGAAGAAGAAGAAGAAGAAAAATTTCCCGTTTTATAACTACTATTTTTGGCACGTCTACCAAAATTATTTGTTGCACCATATGTTTCTTCACGTTTATTAATTGTTTTAATAAAATTTCGTATACGTAATATTTCATTGAATGCTTTAATAGCACCTTTCGATCCAACACGATGTTTTGGTATGAAACATTTATTTGCTCGTCCACTTTCATGCATACCTAATGCTGATGATAAATGTCTTGTAGTAATACGTCCAACATGTATTTCACTACTTTGATATGAATGTTGTTCAAATTGACTCAACCAACGACTACCAATTGTACGATTGACACGGCTAATATGTGGTAATGCTTGGTATAATGGATGTTTATTTAATACTTCATCTTGTATCCAACCAAATAAGATATTTGGACGATCACCTGTTTTGTATATGTAGAAAATTTGTATATGGTTAGAAAAGGATGTTTGTTTTTATGATATTTGATGTAAATATATATATATATATATATAAACACTTACCAGTAGTTCGACCATGCAATTTAGGTGATAACATATATTTCACGGATTTATCAATTAAATATTTAGGTAGATTTGGTGGATGTTTTGTAATTTTTGATAAATCATCCATTCTTGTACCTAATGCTTCTTGTGCTTTTGCTTTTTCAAGTAATATATTTTGATGATATTCTTGCGATAATGTTTTTTTTAATAATGGTTTTTGTATTTGTTGTTGTTGTTGTTGCGGTGGTGGTGGTGGTGATGTTGCAGCACGTTTTAATATAATCTTTTTAATAGTTTTTTTTGTTTTCTTCGATGGTTGTATATTTTTTTGTTGCTGTTGTTGTGATTTTGGTTTTGTTGTTATCGATGGTTGTGGTGGTGAAGTTTGTTGTTGTTGTTGCTGTTGTATTTTTCGATGTTGTTGTATTGGTAATGGTGGTGCTTTCTTTTGTTTATTATTTCCTAATAATTGCAAGGGTGTTAATAATAATATTTCTTCTTCATCACTATCGCTTTCTTCATCATCATCATTGTTGTTGTTGTTATTGTTGTTATCATCGCTGATACTAGTGGATATTTTCAATAGATCCAATTCATCTAATAATAAAGATGACATTATTTTTTTCTTTTTGTTGTTATTGTTTTCTTAATATAAGTGTTGTGTCAAAATCCCTTTTTTTTTTTAATAGACCGTAATTATTAAATATTGGCAATAATTAATATTTAAAATTTAGGATTGATTAATAATTCTTTATTATTTATGTATATATATATATATTAAAAAGTATATAATATAATAATTGAATTTGTCTGAATAAATCTGAATGTTTTTCTTCTCTTGTATATTATTATTATATATATATATACAATATACAATATGAATGGATCTTCTTTCATCTATCTATTCGGAGTATATATACTAGTATATTAGTATATATTGGATTGTGTAGGCCATATATATGTGATGGTGATTAACACTACGTACTATTGCATTTATTATATAATAAAAGATACAGCTATATACGAGAGGACATGTTTCCATCACAAATAATGTGGTTGAAATCATACATATAGGAAGTGTACATAGGGAGGCACTTTTGTGGAATTATAACCTTGATATTTGGTGATGCAATATGTTTATAGAAAATTCATTTTTATATATTATTTTCATATTAATAATTTGCACGTTTACCATTATTATAATATATTAAAATTAGGATATTATTGAATCTCGTCACTGTACTATTTCATGTTTAAATTCATCATGAACAATGATATTTTGGGATTATAATAAAATATCATTGTAAACACAAAATTTACAATCCAAGTCATTATCAAAACAACAATAACATATACATATCATTAAAATTATACACAACATGACATAAAATCGCATCAAAAACTAACACATCATAAACAGGTACATGTTACAAAAATATTAAAAAACACACATTATTTTATACATAGATCATGATAATATTATGTGCGATACCTTTTAAATTATTCAAACGAACAATTTTAAATTTTATATGACAACTGGATTTGAATTACTTATTTTTTAATGCTATATTTGTATCATAGAATTTTTTTTATTTCCTATTTTTTTTCATTTCATTTTTTCAAACGTTTATACCAAAAAAGCAGTTATATTGCTATATTAAAAAAATGATCTGAAAAAGTAAGTTCTTCTTCCATTCAAGTAATAGAAATCAACACGATCTTTTTTAATAATATTGCACAGGATTTAAAGCTATCCGGACAAATATTGAAGTATGAGAAAGTCATTTTCTATCATGATGGTGTATATAGACAAATTCTCCGCATTTTGTTAAAGTTGTAAGATATCTGTATTTCAGTGCTAATCGTATAGTACAAGGTGTACATGACGTGACCCTTGCCTCTTTTGAATGAATATGTAATTACTAAATTCACACTACCAATATGCTAAAAATACACTTTCCCATTATACATATTCCTGATGATAGCACTTTTATGATGCGCTGATGGATTCTAAACGACCCCATGCCATTTATTCCACTCTGCAACATATATTTGCTGAGATAATACATGTATTCCATTTTTGCCGATTTGGATTTTTCAAACGGCTGAAATCTAGCATGAAGATACTATTGGATGGAAAAAACATAGTCAACCAAGATGAAAATAAATATAGTAACATGTTTTGGATTGTTACAAAGCCAGGTAGATCGACAATTGGACATGTAATCTGTTATCTATTCAAAGGAATAGTGAATTAGATATTTGAATAAATGTGGTATATGTGTTACCCTGATCGATGGTGATTCAAATACACTGGTTTTGCCTTTAATACCTCCATGATACTGCGATGCTAATTTTCAGCAAGATTTGGCCATATTATTCCAATTTATCCATATTAACATGAAGAAATAGACGAACATTATGGAAATTAAATACGTCAAATTATCCAACTCTGTTTATGATAATTACATATAAATATTATAGTATATGAGAAAAGAAACTGAATAGATGAATCGGAAATTAATAATATATAAATAGCATTGGAACCATAATGACGACAGCCTTTTTTCTTTTTGCAGCAGTTAAAAAAATACCATTTCGTTTTGTTGTTTTGTTGTTTGCTGGTTTGTTTGTTGTTGCCTGTGCCTGTGGTGCCTGGTTTTTTTTTTTTTTGTTGTTGATTATTAATATTATTTGCTGCAACTTGGCAACAACACCGCAACGGTGTTTATTAATTTATTAACCAAACATATATCGTGATTATAGATAGATAGTATATTTGTACAGACATTAAAATTATCAACAACAAACCGAACAACAAACAACAACAAACAACAACAACAAAGCAAACAACAAAGCAAACAACAACAAACACACACACACACACACACTCAACGATGTCCTACACCTCACCACCATCTCATATCACAAATGCAAAACGAAATACACCAATACCATTAAAATTTTTACCAGAAGCTAGACGTTATAAAGTATATAATTCCTTTACAAATACACCTAAACATAAGAAAAATTTAATATCAACAACTGAATTAATAAAACGTAATAAAAAGAAACATGTCTCAGCGGAATATCTTAAAACAATACAACGTTACAACGAAGGTGATATACACCATTCACATTCACATGATATGAAACATATAAATGATTGGATAGAACAGTTATCAAATAAAGGTATTGATTTAGGTTTAACATCGGCAACACCACAATATTATCAAGCACAAGGTCAATTATATAACCGTATGATGGAAGAATTAATTTTTCAATTAAATATATCCAACAAAAAAATCGCACAATTAATGAAGCGTGTATGGCGACAACAATATAAAATGTTTTTAAGTTCAGTTGATAGTGTTTATAATCAATCAAAATCATTCCGAAATGTAAGTCCTTTTAATACTAGCTACCATTAGTATTATTACTAGTATAAATCTAACCAACCAAAATCCACATTTTTACATACACTTCCCCATACATCCTCACACAGGCCGAAGTTGAATTATTCTCATTAGCAGAACGTAGTGGTTTACATGCAAGACGTATGCAAAGTGATAAAGAACGATTAGCATTTCACCAAGCTATGGTGGAAGATCGTTTATATAATTCCAATATAGAACGAGAAACTGCATTAAAAGAAGCGAAAACATATAAATTAGAATTAAAACGTGCACGTGAATTAATATTTAATGAAATTGAAAATGATTCATCAGAAGATGATGAAGAATTAGGATCCATGGCACATCATCATAAATCAAAACATTATGAACCACAACAAGGTGATGGGTCTGATTCAGATGAAGAATTTAAAGAATGGCATATACGTAAACGTATGGAATCTGTGAAAGAATTTAGTAAAGAATTAGAAAAAGTACATATCGGTACAACACATGAACAGAAAGTGTAAGTTTGTACTACACTTTTCTTCTATATTGACAGTATATATATACACACACACACACACATACATATATAATATATATACACACAGCCCATTTAAATGATCGACAAACATGACATGAAAATTAACAATAGAAATAAACAAACCATACTTATCTTACCACACATTGTAGACAAGCAAAATTATTAAAAGATTTATCTAAAACAGTACGTATGACGGAAAAAAAAATAAAACGTATATCAAGTTTATATGGACCACGTACAATGGTTGATGCAATGGTTGAAACACCAGAAGAATGGAAAGATGGTAATTCTGGTGGAAACGATGACGATCAAGATCCTGATGCACCTCCACCACCGGAATTTAAATTAAAAGGTTTAAATGTACCATATCGGTTACGTATGTTATTACCAAAATTTAAAACGAAACATGTACGTGTTATGGCACGTGAAAAAGTACATCGTGCAATTATACAAATTTTTTTATTAAAATATGATATGGATGAGGCCAAACGTACATCTTCACCAAAAAATGCGTCAAATAATAATAATAATAATACAGCATATACACTTGAAGAAGTTTTAATAGAATTTTGTTATCGTAAAGCACAACAACGTAGTCCAGGAAGTCCATTATCACCATTACAAAAGCAAAATCAACAAACACATTCAGCAACCGTGAAAAAATTATCATCACCATCATCTAAAAATAAATATGTTTATTTAGATGTATTATATGAAATTATAAATGCAGTGAAACAATATAAAAACGATCCACGTATGTCATTTTTTGGTCAATGTATTGGTATTTTTGATGATCCGATGGAAACTGCACTTTCCATACCATTAAACGCAATTGATTTTACATGTCAAATGTTAAATCGTTTAAAACAAAATGACTTTTTACCACCAGCCGTCTTTAAAGATAGTGGTGGTGGGGATACAATTATCATACCAATCGATCGTGGAACAGCTACTTCAAAATTACGACCATTTTTATCAAGTATTGTTGGTGCTAAAAATATGTCAAAATTGAATGGATTTGTTAATAATTTACCATCCGTGAAAAATGTAAGTTTGCATATATACATAGAAGGAAAGTGGTTTTAT